>ENA-OSEY01003254-OSEY01003254.1-marine-metagenome-genome-assembly--contig:-NODE-3254-length-10089-cov-1.770176_pt1 | contig 10089 bp, 11 predicted proteins | sample MGYA00248465_ERZ534230 | MGnify/ENA primary metagenome ERZ534230 (study PRJEB26409, sample SAMN06344110) | marine metagenome | isolation source: Sea water from surface | place: Atlantic Ocean:Southern...
CGTCGAAGACGATGGTTGAGGGTCAGACAAGAACACTTAACTAACACGCTTTTTTCTCTAAGGGGCTCTCATTCCCAAGTGAGTAAGTAAGCCCCAGTTGATTGAACCAAAGCCTATGAATACCCCTTAATACTCCTCAAACCTTGGAGCTTCCAACCCATGCTCATACCATTGGGCTTTCGAATCCCAGAAGATGTTTTTCTGGGGATGGGCTTCAAAACTTTGCTCGAGAGTCCCTGCCGGGATGATGAGTTTGGTGCCATCCCGGTTGACCAGGGGGACGAGGGAACCGCATTCGGAGCAAAACTGTTTGGCAAACCTTTCGGCTTCAGGCAATTCGTAACGTTTGATCAATTCCTGTCCGGAAAGCCAACGGATGTTCTCCGGATCCGTAAAAATATTGGACGCGTGGGCAGACCCGGTGGAACGCCGACAGCGCATGCAGTGGCAGAAATAGAATCCATTAATCTTCCCAAGTAATTCAAAACGGACGCTTCCGCAGAGGCAGGAGCCTTGAACTCCTTCCAATTCCTTTTCGTTTCCCATTCATTTTCCTTTCAATTGAATTAAAACAGTGGTCAGACAATCTCGATTTTCACCATCCCAACCTGATCAATGGAGTATTCAATCACGTCTCCTTTTTCGGCGGAATGGGTGGCAAAGGTAGAACCGGTCATGAGGATCTGTCCTGCACGGATCAGGCTTCCTGATTGATTCAGGAAATTGGCGAGCCAAACTACGGAATTCATGGGATTTCCCAGTGCCTGCCCGGTCACGGATGTTTCCTTTTTTCCGTTGATGATTTTTTCCACCGGCCGCCGATCAAAATCAAGGTGCTGCCATTCGGAGCATTCGCTGCCGAGGACCGCCCCACCGGACCATGCGTTGTCTGCCACCACGGAAAGGATGTCCAGGTTCTGGTAATCCGCATTACGGTCAAGGACCAATTCGAAGGCCGGATAGACCTGATCGATGAAGGGGAGGATGTTCTCACGGTTCCATGGCCCCTGGATGGAAGTCATGTCCTGAGCGATCCGAACGGCCAATTCGAATTCAATCCCCACACTCAAAAAATCATCGAGTTGCAAGTCATGCTTTCCATAATTAATTTCGGAATGAAACAATTGGCCTGCGCAGGGATGATCCAGCCCGCACAGTTGCTGAATCGGTTTCGAGGTCAGGGCCAGCTTGTGGCCCCCAATCCTGCCCCGCTGATTTTGGAAAAACCCGACCACTTCCTGCTGAACCAGATAGGCATCGTCCAGGCCGCCAATACCAAAGGACTCCGGCAAATTGGCATAATTCTTCTTTTGACTGTGTTGATCGACGATCCACCTCGCCGCATCGGTAATGGACTTTTCATTCATTTTTTCCTCATCATGAATAGTGTGGTTCAGTCATCATTCGACGAAAAAGATTTTGGTTATCATGATTTTGGAGTTTTATAATACATTTGGGTGGATTTCAAAACCGCTTCCATTCAGAAAGAGGAAAACGGATCATGGACTCTTCCCGGAAATCCTGAGAAGAGAAAAGAGCAAGTAATCAAAAAAACGATGCCCAAAAAACTCAAAAAGTCCTTACTTCTCCTGCTCTACCTTTTTCATTGGAGGACCCTAATTTGGCATGTCCATTGGCCCTTCTATGAGATCCGTTATTGGATCAAACACCGTTCAAGGAACATAGACGAGGATTCCTTGCATGGTGAACCAAAAGAGTGATTCCGAATCTTCGAAGAACTCAGGATAATTTGGAAAGATTCCACCCTTAATACCGTTTCAGTACTCTCTTCCAAATTTTGTAAAGTTCATTGCAGAATTTTAATCAATCAAAACTGAGTGAACTTCGAGGGCATAAAAATTGACTGCTCAATTTGATTGAACCTGACGGGGAAAAGAAACGATTGAAAAAATCATTCAAAGGAATTGAGTCTCATCCCCAGATTCATCACGACGAAAAACAATTCAAAAGATGGAAATTTTACTGATCACCCTGATTGTCGTTTTTTCATTCTGGACCTGGAAAGCGGAGAGGGCTTCCCGGGAAAGACATACTGAGATCAACGAAATCCTGACACTGCTCAAACAGGAACTTCACGAGATCAAATCCGGAGTCTCCAAAGAAGGCGATACAGGCTTGAATCCCAGGCTTTTTGAAATCCCTCCGGAAACTTCAGGAATTGTCGAACAGAAAAATCAGGAAATTTCGGAACTGAAAAAGAAACTCGGAAACCTGGAAAAACAATTGTCGATCCTGAGAACTTCACTGAACACTTGAGAGGGGAAATCCCATTGTTCTGAATCCTTGTCCATCACTGTACGGCACCCCAGGGGTAATCGAACCAGAAGATGAATTCGTTGCCCTCCTGACCTGAGGCCAGATCGATGCGGTAGACAAACTGGGAAGAGGTCACGAGACGAAACCCCAAACCGGTGGAACTCTTCTTTATTTTCCATAAATCACTGGCCTGGTCGGCGATGCTGCCTTCCTCATAAAAGAGGGCCAGTTGAAAATTGATGGCCGTGTCGCTGATGATGTAATACTCGATCGGGGTTTCCTTGTCGGAAAAATTCCAGCGAAATTCAACTCCCCGGAACGCCACCTGGGGACCGCTGTAACGGCCCTGGGCAAAAGACCTCAACCGGGTGGGGCCGCCCAGACTGCCTGCTGATCCATAGCGGTTCAAGGCCTGCTGGTTTTCCGCCCTGGATTGAATGGTCGCCGTATCACAGTTGGCCACACATTCCGCTAATTCCTTTGTTCTTAATGCATCAAGGTCCGTGTTGCCTTCTTCACGAACCGTTGCCCCGGCACGGTACCAGTTCAAGGCAATCGTACTTTTTTCGATGGGAATGTATCCGGAAAGGTTGAACTCCTGCACATAAAAATCAGCGGAGTCCGAATCCCTTCTGGGGGAATCGGCATAGTTGTAATTGAACCGGACTCCTTTCAGCGGGTCCGTCCGGTCATCAGTATAATCGAAGAGGGATCCCATCGTAATCGCCTGCACATCGAACCCCTGGTTCACTTCATAAATCAAATTCCCTTCATTATCCCGGATTGCAGAAATGTTACTCTTGATGTTGTATTGAAAACGGTACAACTCAAACATCCGGTCAAACAAAGAAAGGATCATCCTTCCGCCACTGAATTGGGTCTGATCCAGTTCGAGGTTGAGGAAATCATCCTTTTTCGAATTCATCGTCCGATCCAGATAGGACCTTTGATTGTATTTATTGAATTCGCCATAAAGGATGTCGAAGATCAGGGTCTTGGGCCATAAAGGAATATCGGTGACTCCAACGATGGAGCCTTTGACATCTCCGAAAGGAATGGTCAGAGCATAAACATCGGTGGTCGTTTCCTCACCGAACATCGGGATGTTGTTGATGTTTCCGGCAACGCCCAGACCGGTTCCGACTCCGGGCACGGAAAAGGGGATCGGAATCGCAACGTATCCAAAATCAGTGACAAATTGTTCCCGCCTTCTTTCAATTGCATGGAGCAGGGTTTGAAAGAAAATCGTCAGTAATACGAACACAAAAACGAATTTCAGTTTTTTGGATTTTTGCATGTTTTTTTGCCGGCTAAGTGCAGTTGAACTCAGGTTGGATGAAAGGGTTTAGATTTGCGGAAAAAACTTAATCGCTCGTCTGTACTTTCCCAAGACAAAAAAATGATTTGTCAACCAGACCAAACACCCAAATTAGAGCGAAACAACCATAGTCTTTATCATTGGAAAAGAAATCAATTATTCAACAAATAAATGAAATCCATGCATGGGTTTCATCCATTTGCTCAATTGGGATGGATCCAATTTCCAAGACTATTCTAGCGGAGAAGCGATTCGAAACAACCATCTTGACCACGAAGTATTGTTGCTTTTCTCCATCTCGGAATTTTCCATGTTTTTCGCTAAACTGAATTTGATCATTATTTAGAAGCATCATCGTATTTTACGTTATTGAAGAAAAGTATGACGAACGATACAGAGTTAATAGAAAATCCGTCGAGTTCAGAAAAATCTGCCCTTCCAAGGCATGGCTGGTTGGGCCTTGTGCTGGTTGCAGTTTTCTGGACCCTGAACTGGACGCTTCCGGGATTGAGAACCCATTGGGGGTTTTTCCCCATGTGGCTGGGTTACTGCCTGACGGTAGACGGGCTGGTTTTTATGCGGAAAGGTAATTCACTCTTATCTCGTGAACCAAAAGCCTACGCACTGATGTTTCTGATTTCGATGCCCGGATGGTGGCTTTTTGAATTGTTCAACCTCCGACTGCAGAACTGGGTCTACCTCGGCATGGAGGAATTCAGCAATCTTGAGTATTTTCTGCTTTCCTCACTGAGTTTTTCGACCGTCATGCCTGCGGTTTTCGGTACTGCGGAACTTGCCGGAACTTTTCTTTGGATCCGGAATCTCCCGAAGGGTCCGAAGATTTCTCCAAATACGAGGAATCTCAATCTTTTCGGCATCATCGGTTTTGGCATGCTGTGCCTGATGCTGATCTGGCCCAGGTATTTTTTCCCCTGTGTCTGGCTCAGTGTTTTCTGCATGCTTGAGCCCTGGAACCACCGATCCGGCCATCGGACGCTTTTTGAATCAACCGATCGCGGAGACTGGCGCCCGCTGGTGGCCCTTTGGGCAGGATGTCTGATATGCGGATTTTTCTGGGAATTCTGGAATTTCTGGTCCTATCCCAAATGGATTTACCAGATTCCCTTCGTCGATTTTTGGAGGATTTTCGAAATGCCGGTATTGGGTTACCTCGGCTACCTGCCCTTTGCCCTGGAGTTGTTCGGACTTTACCACCTGGTAACCGGGTTTTTTCCAGGGATGGGCAAACGCCATTACCTTCAGATGATCCCGGTCCATGAAGATTCTCCATGACCAGGAAATGATTGGGTTATTTTAACTGTCCAGGGTAGAACGTCGGCGAAGTTTTTCGAGGTATTGCGGGCTCAGGTATTCCTCTCCGGCCAGCAGGTGATCGAGGTATTCCCGGGTCGGAGGATTTTCAGGACCTGTTTTGAGGGCGATGTAAGCCGTGGCCAGGCACTTTCCGTCCCCGTTGATGCTGACTTCCAGCTTTTCACGGGCGTAATCTCCGGTTGAAACCCCCTCAAATCCGTCCAGGCTCAACAGGTCTTTTTCCGCCAACTGGTAGAGAACGCCTTCGACGGCCTCTCCCTTCAAAGGACGGATGTTGGCCTTTCCACCGTCATTCGATTGTTTGTCGAACATAAGCTGGTAATCCTGAAGCACTGCCCCACGGGATGGAGGGCTCCAGCCTATTCGCTGCTTCATCCTCTCAGGGTTCATGTTCGATCCGTATGCAAAATATTCCATGGTCTGCTCATCCTTTAAAAACCGGCACCTTCTTGAAACCGGATGATGTTCATCATTTCTTCACATTTTTCTGTTAGCATGCAAAAAATGGATCTTTCATCCAGACTGATTCAAACATTTACTGAAAAGGTAATTCTGGGTGGAGAATGGAAATTCGATTTCTAAACCCTCCGGGAAGAGTCTCCTTACTGAATCATGATTCCACCGACCTTCAAAGGGTTTTAAAATGAAAACCAGACTGAGCTGGAAACTCTTCGGGGTGATGATGTTCAACGTGGTTCTGATCGTCGGAGTGATGGTGGTGATCATGAACCTGCTCGTCTCGAGAGAGTTTCAGGGATACATCCGAGCCAATGACCTGGAGCGGTTTCAAAACGTCAAGGAGGGACTGCAGCAGTATTATTCCTTTTATGGAAGTTGGGAGGTGCTTGCCTCGTCCCGGGGAAGATGGGGAAGGATCCTGAACCGGATTATGATGCTGAATGATCCGTACCAACAACCCTCACTGCAGAGCCAGCGCAGGAAACGCTATCTTCAGCAGCATTTTCTCAATCAGGATAAAATCGACCGCATTCGTCCAAATTCCTCCATTGTCCCACCTGGGCCAGGCCAAAGAAAACCACCTTCTCAGATGGTGCTTCAGGGACAAGATTTTTTTATGCTGCGGGTGGTGGTTTTCGATGAAAAAGGCAGCGTGATGTTGGGCCGTCTCCAGGATCAGCCTCCTGAACTGATGGAAGATCTCTTCCATGAAAATGTCCTCATCGGTAAAATCGGACTCTATCCCCCGGAGATGATGCCTCATCCAAGGGATGAACTGTTCCTCAAAACCCAAAAAACCATTTTCTGGATCCTCGCAGCGGTGATGACGGTGATGGCCTCACTGATTTCCCTGGGCCTGTTCTGGTATCTGCTCAAACCCGTGAAGCAGCTGACCGAAGGCACCCGGGCGGTGGCGCGGAGGGAATTCGATGCACGTCTCAAAATCGAAAGCAGGGATGAACTGGGACAACTTGCAGAGGATTTCAACCAAAAGGTGGAAACCCTTGAAAGTTTTGAGCACCAGCGCAGGCAATGGCTTTCTGACGTTTCCCACGAGTTGGGAACCCCGCTCTCGGTGCTTCGTGGAGAAATCGAGGCGATGCAGGATGGCGTGAGGGAATTGTCACAGGAAAGGCTGAACTCGCTTCACGATGAAGTGATGCAGTTGACCCGCATCGTCGAGGATTTGAAACTGATCAACCGAGCCGAGGCAGGAGTGCTTGAACTTCGTGAGGAGGAATTTTCCGCCACCGAACTTTTGTCCCGGACTGCGTCAGGCTTTGAAACACGATTTGATACCCACCTGATCCAAGTGAAACAGGATTTTGATGACACGATCAAAACCACGGTCCGGGGGGATTCCGAACGGCTGAGACAGGTGTATGAAAATCTGATGGAAAACGTCATCCGTCATGTTCAGGGCCCTGCCGTTTTAACTTTGAAAAGCCGGGTTGAGCATTCACGACTGGTGCTCAGTCTCTGCGATGACGGACCGGGGGTGGATGAAAACATGCTGCCGCATCTCTTCGACCGTTTTTTCCGAGCCGATGAATCCCGCAGCAGGACCAGCGGAGGAAGCGGGCTTGGGCTGGCCATCTGCAAAAACCTGGTGGAAGCCCAGGCAGGACAGATCGAGGCCCATGCGAACCAACCCCGAGGGCTTTGCATTCGGATCTTGCTGCCCCTGGTCAGGGAGGATCAAGCATGAACCAGGAACGGATTTTAGTAGTTGAAGACGAACCGAAAATTGCAGAACTGCATCGGGATTATCTCGAACAATCCGGATTCCAGGTAAGTATCCTCGGAAGAGGAGACGAGGTGGTGAGTCGGATACAAAAAGAGCCTGCGGATCTGATTCTCCTTGACCTGATGCTTCCGGGAAAATCAGGCGAAGAAGTCTGCAGAAAACTTAGGACTTTCAGCAACATCCCAATCATCATGGTCACCGCCAAAACCGAGGAGATTGACCGATTACTGGGACTTGAACTGGGAGCGGATGATTACATCTGCAAGCCTTTCAGTCCCCGTGAAGTGGTGGCGCGGGTCAAGGCGGTTCTTCGGCGCAGTCGTGCAACCGTCAATGAAGGCCCCTGGCTGACTGGCGGACCGATCCGGCTGAACCCGGAAACCCGGGAAGTATTTGTGGAGCAGCAACCCGTCAACCTCACTCCCAACGAGTTTGGCCTGCTCGAAGTCATGATGAAAAGACCGGGGAGGGTTTACAGCCGGCATGAGCTTTTAAACATGGTGCAGGGATATGATTACGCGGGTTTTGACCGGACCATCGATACCCACATCAAAAACCTGCGGAAAAAACTCCAGACCTTTGGACTGGAAGCCGCCATCAGTTCGGTCTACGGGGTCGGATACCGTTTTCAGATCCCCAACTGACGGGCAATCAATTCCTTCATGATTTCGTTGGTTCCGCCGTAGATGCGTTGAACCCTGGCATCGAGAAAATACCGTGAAATCGGGTACTCGCTCATGTAGCCGTATCCGCCGAAAAGCTGGAGGCAGCGGTCACACACTTCGAATTCCACATCAGATGCCCAGTATTTTGCCATGCTCACTTCACGGGTCAGTTCCTCACCCTGCATGTGCCTTGGAATGAGATCATCGATGAAGGACTGCGTCACCTGGATCTTGGTCGCCAGTTCCGCCAGTTCAAAACGGATGTGCTGGAAACGGGACAGTTCCTGGCCGAATGCCTTACGTGATTTGACATAATCCAGGGTGTGTTTCAGTGCACCCGATGCATGGGCCACCGCGCCCAGTGCCAGAAACAGCCGTTCCTGCTGGAGATTCTGCATCATGTGTGCAAAACCGCGGTTTTCTTCTCCGAGCAGATTTTCCGCAGGCACACGGCAGTCATCAAAAAAGATTTCCGAGGTGTCCTGGGCATGAAGTCCGATTTTTTCCAGGTTCCTGCCCCGGGCAAAACCTGGGGAGTCACTTGGAACGAGCAAAAGGCTGATGCCGTCATGGGGTCTTTCGGGACTCGAGGTGCGGACCGCAACAATGAAGAGATCGGCCAGTTGTCCGTTACTGATGAAGATCTTGGACCCATTGATGACGTACTCTCCATTTTTCAGCACCGCCCGGGTTTCGATGCGTCCGAGGTCGGATCCGTGACCGGGTTCGGTCATGGCCAGGGCAAGGATCGTCTCTCCACTCACGCATCCCGGAACCCAGCGGTGGAGTTGAGATGGGTTACCGAACTGTTCGAGGTAGGGGAAAACGATGTCGTTGTGGAGCGAGATGAAAAACCCGGGTGTCCCGTAATAAGCAAGTTCCTCCGCAATCACCACCGAATGCAGCAATTCTGCACCAAGCCCCCCGTATTCCTGTTTTGCGGTCGGGCAGAGCCAGCCCATCTCTCCGGCATCGAGCCACATTTTTTTGGGCACCAGCCCTTCCTTCTCCCATTTCGGGTATTCGGGCAGGACTTTCTGTTCGATGAATTCTCCCAGGGTTTTGCGGAGAAGGTGGTGCTCCTCCTGAAAAAGTTTTCGTTCCATCATTTTTTTTCAGAGATCCAGGGTGGTTTGCGTTTTTCCAGAAAAGCAGCGATTCCCTGGCGGCAGGATTCGGTTTCCCAGGTCCGGGCAAGTCTTTCGATGGTCTCTCCAAGCACTTCTTCCGGAGGTCGGCCTTCCACTGCTGCGATCAGTTCCTTGGAGGCGGAAACCGCTTCCGGGGCACAGCGCATGACCGCCTTCACTTCTTCCTCCACCGCCGCATCCAGTTTATCATCTGGAACTACTTTGTGAAGCAACCCCAACTCGAGGGCTTCTCTGGCGCTGAAGCGTCGGGCGTTGAGCATCATTCTGCGGGCATTGGATTCTCCGAGACGCTTGACCACATAAGGGGAGATGGTGGCCGGAATCAGTCCCAGGGTTACTTCACTCAAGGAAAACGTGGCTGATTCCACCCCGATCGCAATGTCACAACAGGAGATCAGCCCCAAACCCCCTCCATAGGCCGGTCCGTTAATCCGGCCGATCACCGGAAAAGGAACACGGTTCAGTTCCGAGAGCATCAGCGCCAACTCTTCTGCATCTTTCATCCGCCCGGACACCTCCTGCTTCGTCATCTCCTCCATCCACTTCAGGTCTCCGCCCGCACAAAAAGTCTTTCCTTCTCCGGTCAACACCAAAGCACGCAGTCCATCCATCTCCCTCAAAGCCTGACGCATCTCACGGATCAGTTCCATGTTCAGCGCGTTGTGGGCTTGGGGTCTATTCAAATAGAAATACGCTACATTTGATTTACCCAAACGATATCTTATATTCAATTTTTTTACTTATTAAAAAAAATTGATAATAGAATGGTAATTGATCAAAACTACCAATCACCTTGATTTTATATTAGAAATAAAAAAAGTGTAAACCTTGATTCAAAACAATCAAGGTTTACACTAAATAGGAAGGATTGTTGAAACTTCTTTTAAATTTAAGAAGTCCCAATGAACAAAATTAACTGGGATTTAGGACAGGTAGCAATTTTGATTCAGAGTTGAATTCGATGTAATTTTACTTTTTAAGGAATTCACAAAACTTTCAGGTTTCGGCTCATCATCAACGAACAAATCACCATAGTTGGCTTGAACCATTTGATTGAAAGGTTCTGCAGAACAACCCATTAAAACGGCTAAGCCGTCCAAATGATCACCTTTCCCTTCAGCTGCTTCGTATTGCAGT
>ENA-OSEY01003255-OSEY01003255.1-marine-metagenome-genome-assembly--contig:-NODE-3255-length-10088-cov-7.219359_pt1 | contig 10088 bp, 9 predicted proteins | sample MGYA00248465_ERZ534230 | MGnify/ENA primary metagenome ERZ534230 (study PRJEB26409, sample SAMN06344110) | marine metagenome | isolation source: Sea water from surface | place: Atlantic Ocean:Southern...
GTCATTCTACCTTTTGAAGGATCTTCTGGATCTTTAAATAGCGCAGCTATTTTTGGATCTTTCATATCTTCAACAGATTTTAAATTGTATTTATCAGCAGTAGCTTTATCTACATAGAATGCTTGCTGAGAGTCTGGTGTGTTTGTTCCCATATGGATAATTGTACCCGCTTCTTCATGAGGCTTATAATTACCAATGATATTATCGTACCAAACTTCAGTAATAACATCTAATTGACCATCGTAATGAGCGGCCATAATAGGTGTAGTACTTCCCTTAGTTACAGACACTTCACAACCGTATCCTTTTTCAAGTATGAAAGTAGTGATAGCTGTGTGGATGTTAGCACTGCTCCAGTCAAAATCTCCCAATCTTGCCTTACAATCACCAGCGTTTGCATTACTTACAATCAAAGATGACAGAAGGAAAATTGAGATTGTTAATCTCTTTAAAAACTTCATTAAATTATCTCCTTAAGGTTAAGTTTTAATACCGAGATTTAATAATGAATGTAGATAAAAAACAAGCTTTGAATTATTAATACAACTATTAATTGAGTTGATTTGATTACTCTTTTATATAAAAATTAAGTGTGAGCTCAATTTCTAAACTAGAAAAAAATTCAACGTATTTAAAAGTTATTTGGAATGATGGTGAAGAGAGTAAGTTTAATTACCTTTGGCTAAGAGATAATTGTCCAACTGCTCATGATAAAGATTCGAGACATAGAATGTTTAATATTCTGGAAGTCTCACAAAACATTAATCCCACAAAATATTCTATAAGTTCTGATGGAAAATTAGAAATTGAATGGAGCGAAGGAGACCATACAAGCTATTATGATCCAAAATGGTTAAGAGAAAATTGTTATACTTTAAAAAATAAGCAAAAGTATGTCTCACCTTATAAACTTTGGGATAGTTCTTTAGAAAAGAACTTAAAATCTATTCAAATTGATCATGATGAAATTATAAATTCTGATGATGGTTTGATTAAATGGTTAGAGCTTTTACATTATACTGGAATAGCCATTGTTAAAAATGCTCCAGTAGAAAAAAATTCTGCATTAAAAGTTTTAAACCGTATAAGTCATACTCGAGAAACTTTTTTTAAAACACCTTTTGAAGTAATTAATATTCCAAAACCAAATAATTCTGCATATACAGCGCACGCTTTAAGAAATCATATGGATTTGCCTTGGTTTGAAAACCCACCTGGTTATCAATTTTTACATTGTTTAATAAATTCAGCGAAGGGTGGTGACTCATCAGCTGTAGATGCATTTGCTGTAGCAGATTATTTAAGAAATAACGAAAAAGATACTTTTGATATATTGGTAAATACTCCACTTAAATTTAGAGATAAAGACTACACTCAAGAAGCAGTCAGAAGTGTCTATGGTACAGCAATATCACTCACTAAAGACGGAGATTACAATGATATTCGTTATAGTATTGCAACACTAGATGCTCTTGATTGTCATCCAGATATAATGGACTCAGTTTATAAAGCTCATCATCGATTTGGAAATTTATTACATGACCCTAAATTTCAAATTAATTTCAGATTAGAGCCAGGTGATATTTTTTCATTTAACAATAGAAGATTGCTTCATGGAAGAACAGAGTTTGATCCTAATTCTGGTCATAGACATCTCCAAGGATATTACATGGATAGAGATGAAATAATTGGAAGATTAAAATTTCTTAAAAGTTATTAACAGATACAACCTGATTTAGAAAAATAATATATTTTAATATTTAAGTAATTTTAATTTAACGTTATCTTAACATTTATATTTTACTTTATTGTAAATACATAAATTAAAAAGAGAGGGAAAAAATGAAAAAAATACTTAGTATTTTAACAATTCTATTTACATTCTCTTTTACATCGCACAGCTACTCAAAGACAGAAATTCATTGGTGGTATGGAAACAGTGGTTTTCTTGGTGATGTAATTATTGAAATTGCAAATAGATTTAATGCTTCACAAGATCAATATACGGTCATTCCTACAGGTAAAGGAAGTTATGAAGATAACATGGCGGCAACTATTGCTGCATTTAGAGCAGGAGACCAACCACACTATTCACAGGTTTACGATGCTGGTGCTGCGATAATGGTAGCGCAAGTTAAAAATGGTGTTGTCATTGGTTTTGAAGAAATGGCAGAGAAATATGGAATTAAAGTCGATGCAGACAATTATATTCCAGGAATTAAAAATTTCTATGCTGACTCTGATGGAAAAATGATTGGTGTTCCTTTTAATAGTTCAACTTGTTTAATGTATGCAAACATGGACATTCTGAAAAAAGTAGGAATTGAATCAGTTCCAAAAACTTATGAAGAGTTTGAGGCTATGGCTCCAAAAATTAAAGCTGCTGGATACATACCTTTAGTTCAAAGTCACTTTCCTTGGATCTGGACAGAAAATTTCTTTTCAAGACATAATCTACTTATGACTGATGGAAACAATGGTTACGATGCTGTTCCAACAAAAACTTTATTTGCTGAAACAGATGCATTTGTAATGCATTGGAAAAAAGTTAAGGAATGGTATGAAAAAGGCTTTTATGGTTATAAAGGAAGAGCATGGGGAGATAACCAAGCTCCATTTATAGCTGGTGAAGCTGCGTTTTGGTTTGGTTCAGCTGCATCGTTCGGTGGAATGAAAGGTGTTGTACCTAACTTTACAGTAAATCATATTCCTTACTGGGATTCTGTAACAGGTGGTAAAGAGTATCCAACATTTATTGGTGGTGCTGCTAACTGGATATTAAATGGTCATACAGAAGAAGAGTACAAAGGACTTGCTAAATTTATAGAATTTATGGGTTCTCCAGAGATGGATCTGTATTATCACAATATGACTGGTTACTCTGCGGTAACTAAAGGTGGTATAGAGTTAGCTGAAACTATAAACTTCTATAGAGCTTCTCCATATCATAAAGCAGTTGGTGAACAATTAAGCTTAGAAGGTTCGACTATTCCTGGTGGATATAGAGCTGGTAACTGGCCACAAATTCGTGAAGTAATTTACGAAAATGTTGAGCCTATGTTAAACGGTAAAATATCTATCGAAAAAGGATTGAAGAACATGGATAAAGGTGCAGCTAAATTGTTAAAACAATTTGCTAAAACTTTATAAACAATAATCTAATTAAGGAGGGTAATAACTTACCCTCCTTATTTTTTATTTAAATTTTATGAAAAAAGTCCAATTTAAATCTAGTTATTCTCAATATTTATTTTTGGCTCCACAGTTAGGAATTTTATTAATTTTTTTATATTGGCCAATCATTCAAACTTTTAGAGATGCATTTACAATGCAGGATGCATTTGGATTTGGAACTCAGTTTGTATGGTTTGATAATTTTTTATTTATTTTTGATGATCCTGCTTATTGGATAGCATTTAAGTTTACTATTATTTATAGCTTTGTAATAACACTAATCACAGCTTCTATTGGTTTGTTGCTGGCAGTTCAGGCAAACAATGTTATGCATGGCAAAAGTGCATACAAAACATTATTAATTTGGCCGTATGCAATTGCTCCTGCTGTTGTTGGTGTAATGGCAAATTATTTTTTTAGTGAAAGATTTGGACTACTTTACCATTTGTTTAATAATCTATGGGGATTTAATTGGTACGAAAGTGTCTTTGACTCGTATATTTATTTAATTATTGCTGGTTCCTGGAAGCAAATTAGTGCAAATTTCATTTTCTTTTTGGCGGGTCTACAAGCCATACAAAGATCTGTGATTGAAGCATCTATGATAGATTGCAAAAACAGTGTTAGAAGATTTTGGACAATTACGTTTCCTCTATTAATGCCAACAACATTCTTTTTAATTATTATTAATATTACTTATGCGTTTTTTGATACGTTCGGTATTATTGATACTACAACAATAGGTGCCCCATCAGGTGAAACAAGAACTCTAGTTTACAAAGCCTACATGGATGGCTTCAGAGGATTAGATTTAGGAAGTGCAGGCGCTCAATCAATAATGATGATGTTCATAGTATTATTTATTACAATTTTTCAATTTAGATACATAGAAGGGAGAATACATTATAATTAATGACTAGATTAATTACATCAGGATTTTCTCATTTTATTTTATTCATAGGAATATTAATTATGATTGTTCCTGTATGGATGATTTTTGCTAGCTCAACTCATACAGGTTTAACGATTAATTCTCATGGTCTTCAAATGTTTTTAGGAGACAGCTTTTATGAAAATTATATGAGAGTTTTGTTATACAAGGGTGGTTTTTTCAAAGAGATAACCGCTTTAAAAATGTTTTTAAACAGTTTCATAATGGCAACCGGAGTTGCAATATTATCTGTTATTACATCTTTAATGGCTGCTTATGCTTTAGTTTATTATAGAACAAAATATGCAACATTATTGTTCTGGATAATATTTGTTACAATCTTAGTTCCATTAGAGTTAAGAATTTTTCCTACTTATTCAGTAATGGCTGAATTAAATCTAGTAAATTCTTATTTCGGATTGATTGTGCCTATTTCAGCTTCAGCTATAGCAACATTGTTTTTTAGACAGTTTTACAAAACTGTTCCAGATGAATTACTTGAATCAGCAAAGCTTGATGGAGCAAATACTTGGAGATTTTTTGTTGATTTTTTACTTCCATTATCAAAAACAATGATAGTGGCGATGTTAATATTTATGTTTGTTTTTGGTTACAACCAGTACCTATGGCCATTATTAGTAACAAGCTCAGAACAATACTGGACTGTGGTTATGGGATTAAAGATGATGTCAGGTTCAATCGTTCATCGTTTTGCGTTTGTTATGATGTCTATGGTTCCACCAATTTTAATTATAATTGTTTTACAGAAACATTTTATTAAAGGAGTTTTTCAAGATAAATGAAAATAAAACCACTCCAAATTGTTGCTCATATTATTTTAATAATAGGAGTTTTGTTAATGGTTCTCCCAATTTGGATTTCTTTTGCAAGTTCCACACATGAAAATGTATCTATACTTACAGAAGGTATGAGGTTTACTTTGGGTGATCAATTTTCAAGAAACTATAATGAAGTTTTAAATGAAAAAGGTGGTTGGTCAGAGGAAGTAACTGCTGCAAAAATGTTTATTAACAGTTTTATAATGGCTTTAGGAATTGCTACACTTAAAGTGGCTATTTCAGCAATGTCTGCATACGCTTTAGTTTATTATAGATTTAAATTAGCAGTACCAATTTTTTGGTTGATCTTCATTACTCTACTAGTTCCTTTGGAGGTGAGAATATTTCCAAGCTATAAAATAGTATCTGATTTAGGTTTGACCAACTCATATACAGGCCTTATTCTTCCATTAGTTGCCTCAGCAACGGCAACTTTTTTCTTCAGACAATTTTACAAAACAATTCCAGATGAACTATTGGAGTCTGCAAAATTAGATGGAGCAAATGCTTGGAGTTTTTTCATTGATTTCTTAGTTCCACTATCAAAAACTATGATAGCTGCAATGTTTATATTTATGTTTGTTTATGGATATAGCCAATATTTATGGCCATTGATTATGACTACTGCTGAAGAATATTGGACTGTTGTAATGGGTATGAAAATTATTTACACAGAGAGTTATGAAGGAGTTGCACTACCAAGAACTGCAGAAAGATTTGCGTATATTATTTTGTCTATGATACCTCCAGTATTAGTGGTGGTATTTTTACAAAAATGGTTCATAAAAGGATTAATTCAAACGGAGAAATAAATGAGTTTTTTAGATTTAAAAAATGTGACTAAGATTTACCCAAACGGAACTAAGGCTGTTCACGAAACTTCATTAAGTATAGATGAAGGAGAGTTTATGGTTTTTGTGGGACCTAGCGGATGTGGAAAATCAACTTTATTAAGAATGGTTGCAGGCTTAGAGGATATTACAGAGGGTGACATCAATCTTGATGGAAAATTAATGAATGAAGTTGATCCATCTGAAAGAGATGTAGCAATGGTTTTTCAGAACTATGCATTATACCCGCACATGAATGTTTATAATAATTTAGCTTATGGTCTAAAAAATAGAGGAATTGACAAAGAAACAATCGAGCAAAAAGTAAATGATGCGGCTAAGCTTCTACAAATTTCAGATTATTTACAGAGAAAACCTTCAATGTTATCTGGAGGTCAAAGACAAAGAGTTGCAATGGGCAGAGCAATTGTAAGAAATCCAAAAATATTCTTATTTGACGAGCCTCTTTCAAACTTAGATGCAAAATTAAGAATTCAGATGAGACTTGAAATTAAAAAACTTCAGCAGAAAGTTGGAGTAACAAGTATATTTGTTACGCATGATCAAGTTGAGGCCATGACACTTGCTGATAGATTGGCAGTAATTAATAATGGAATTATTGAACAGCTTGGAACTCCTATTGAGATATATGATAATCCAAAATCATTATTTGTTGCTGGTTTTATTGGCTCACCTCAAATGAATTTTTTAGATGGTAATATAAAAAATAAAACATTATCTGCAGAAGGTTTTGAAATTAAAGATATTGATAGTGACTTTGAGGGAGAAGTAAAATTAGGAATAAGACCTGAACATTTAAGTCAAAGTGAAAATAGTTTAATTAATTTAAAAGTAGACTTAGTGGAACAACTTGGTTCGGATAATCTTGTTTATGGTCAATTAAAAGACAAAAAAGACTTTTGTTATAGGTGTCCGGGAAATCTAACTATTGAAAAAGGTGCTGATCTAAGTCTTAATATTGAGAACAATAAATATTATATTTTTGATAAAAGCACTGGCAAAAGAGTTAATTAAATTTGATTTTAAGCAAACCAAATCATATAAAAATTTATGGTCACCGAGGAGCAAGAGGAGATCTTCCTGAAAACACCCTAGAAAGTTTTAAATATATATTTGAAAACAATATTAATGCATACGAAACCGATATATTAATTTCTAAGGATCTTGTACCAGTTATTGCTCATGATTTTAGATTAGATCCAAGCAGAACAAAAGATAATGAGGGGAATTGGATAGAGGATGAAAATTTAAAAATATTTGATTTAACTTATGAAGAACTTTCAAAGTTTGATGTAGGTTCAGTAAATAAATTATCCAGATACGGAAGAAGATTTATTAATCAAAAAAAATTAGAAAACCAAAGAATACCAAAACTTTCTGAATTATTAGAAATGTCTTCAAAAAATAAATCTGAAAAATTATTAATAAATTTAGAAATTAAATCTACACCAGAGGAAGAAAATTTGACACCAGAACCAGAAGATACAGTAAAATTAATTATGAACGATATAAATGAATCATCTTTAAAAGATAAAATAATCGTTTCATCATTTGATTGGAGAACTTTATCAGTAATTAAAAATCAGTATCCTGAAATTCCAAGAGCTTACTTAACTCAACATTTGACAGGAATTAATATTAATCAAACTATTTACAACAGATCTCCATGGTTGAGTTTTTTGCCTTATTATGAAGATCATGAATTGCCAAAAATTATAAAGTCACAAGGTGGAAAAGCTTGGCATCCATACCGAAAAGACATTACAAAAAAACTTGTCGATATTTCTCATCAAGAAGAATTGCCAGTAAATGTATGGACAGTAAACAAAGAGTACGAAATGTTAAAGATGGTTGAGTACGGTGTAGATGGTATTATGACAGATTATCCATTAAGGTTGAAAGAACTTTGTGAGAAAGAAAATATAAAATGGTTTTAGTTTATCTTAATGGATTTAAATATAGTTAATAACCAAGAGAAATTTTTAGCAGGAAAACTTGAAGGATATACTTTAAAAGGCGCAGAAAATAAATTTGATGATAGAGGAAATCCTTTACCATTTCCAGGCTGCACAATAATTTGCAATATTCCTCTTAATACTAGTTTATCTGATCAAATTATTAGTCTTCAAAAAAATATAGAGAATTTTAACCCTGAAAAAACTTACTTCTATTTACCTCCATCCAGTTTTCATATGACATTATTTGATTGTTGTAATTTTAATACAAAAAACACTAATTATTGGCCATCAGATATAGATCCTGATATGGATTATAAAGATATAGCTGTTGAATTAAATAAAAGAATTCAGAACTATATCTTTCCAAAAGAATTCAATCTTAAACTAAAAATGTTTTTTGGAGGATACAGTATTATTTTAGAACCATATTCTGAAAAGGATGAAAAAATATTAAGAAATTGTAGAGATGAACTAAGTAGTTTGTTAAAAATAAAATTTGAAAACCATCAAAGATATAATTTTCATATTACTTTGGCATATATCTTGAGAGAACTTAATCAAATTGAAATAAATAATTTAATTGAATTTAATAAAAAACTATCTTTAGACTTTAGTAAAAAATTTCCAAAAATTACTTTTACAAAACCTGAAATGTGTATTTTTGAGGATATGTTAGAATTTAAAAGTATTAATCCTTCCAGCCTGTAACAGTTTTTACTTCTAAATATTCTTCAAGCCCCCAAACTCCACCCTCTCTACCATTTCCTGATTGTCTGTATCCTCCAAAAGGCGTGCCCGCATCAGCTGCATTTCCATTGATATAAACACATCCTGATCTTAATTTTTTTGCAACTCTATGAGCTTTCTCTCTATCCTCTGTTTGTAAATAATTTCCCAAACCATAAGACGTATCATTAACAATTTCTACTGCTTCATCTTCATTTTCAAAAGGAATTATAGAAAGCACTGGACCAAAAATTTCTTCTTTTGCAATTCTCATTTCATTTGTTACGTTAGTGAAAATAGTTGGTTTAATAAAATAACCTTTATTTAATCCATTCGGTAACTCAGGACCTCCTGCTGCTAATGTTGCTCCCTCAGATATTCCACTTTCAATTAAATTTATAATCTTATCGTATTGAGTTTTCGAAATTACAGGACCAATATGATCTCCTTTTTTCGATGCTTGATCTACTTTTATTTTATTTGCCTCATCAACTGCTTCATTTACTGCTCTTTCATAAATAGATTTTTCAACCAACATTCTTGTTGGAGCATCGCATGATTGGCCTGAATTACTCATTACATTTCTTATTCCATCTCTAACTGCATTTTTATAACTATCTGCAAAAACTATATTTCCACCTTTGCCACCAAGTTCTAAGCAAACTCTTTTTATAGTTTCAGCTGCATTTTTTGAAATTAATCTTCCTGCACGTGTTGAACCTGTAAAAGAAACCATATCAATATCGGGATGACTTGATATTTGAGTTCCTACTCCTTCACCATCTCCATTAACCAGATTAAATACTCCTTTTGGAAAACCAACTTCATCAATCATTTCTGCAAATAGCATTCCTGAAAGTGGTGCTATTTCTGATGGCTTGAGTATCATTGTGCATCCAGTTGCAAATGCTGGAACTACCTTGAGAGCTATTTGGTTTATTGGCCAATTCCATGGAGTAATTAGTCCACAAACTCCGATTGGTTCATAATAAATGTGGTTATTAGATTTTTGATCGAAATGTTCATCAAATTCAAAGTCTTTAAGTCTTAAAATAAAATCTTCTAAGTGTGTTTGTCCAGATCCAGTTTGAACATCTGTTGCCCAATCCATTGGCGCACCCATTTCAAGAGAAATAGCCTCTGCCATTTCTCCAAATCTTTTTTTATAAACTACAAGTAATTTTTCGAGCAATTCTAACCTTTCTTTTTTGCTAGTTTCTTTCCAGGTTTCAAAAGCAGTTTTTGCAGCCTTAACCGCATTATCTGTGTCTTTTTTTGAACCTAATGAAATAATTGCACAAGGATCTTCATTACAAGGATTGATTACCTCAAAGTCATTTTTTTCAATTGGGTCAACCCATTTACCGTTTATGTAAAATTTTCTTTTATCTAACATTTAATAATCTTAGCATATTTATTAAATTTCATAGCCTTTTTCTTCTGGTTCATTATCCACAAGCTCATCAGGAAAACCTTCAGCTCTAAAATTAATTTTATTTAAATCCTCCATTCTTTTTACAATCATGGAAGACCATGCTCTTGAACCATATTTTTTTTGCCCATCTTTAAATATCTCAACTATCTTTGGAGAAATCTCTAAAGGAGCATT
>ENA-OSEY01003256-OSEY01003256.1-marine-metagenome-genome-assembly--contig:-NODE-3256-length-10087-cov-3.087313_pt1 | contig 10087 bp, 13 predicted proteins | sample MGYA00248465_ERZ534230 | MGnify/ENA primary metagenome ERZ534230 (study PRJEB26409, sample SAMN06344110) | marine metagenome | isolation source: Sea water from surface | place: Atlantic Ocean:Southern...
CAAATTGATAAATTATCAAACTCTCTTTTGAAACGATATTTACAATTATTTGATAAAAAAATTGAGTTAGAAGAAGACGAGTATCCTGGTGAATACTTAATAGATATTGCCAAAAAAATTAAAAATGAAGACGGTGATAAGTGGTTAAATTTTCAACATGAAGAAACTATTAAATATTTTAAGAATTTTGCATTAAAAAATATACTTATAAACATAAAATCAGATTTAGAATTAATAAATATAAAATTTGATAAATTTACTCACGAAACAGAAATAGAAAAAAGTAAAATTATTGATGAGCTTTTTACAATTTTGGATGAAAAAAAATTATTATATGAAGGTATTTTAGAGAAACCAAAAGGTGATGACTCTGATTGGGAACCAAGAGAACAATTATTGTTTCGTTCAAAAGATTTTGGAGATGACATGGACAGACCGCTTCAAAAATCAGATAATAGTTGGACTTATTTTGCATCGGATGTAGCTTATCATTATGATAAGTTGCAAAGAACAGGTGGGAAGCTGATAGACGTGTTAGGTGCAGACCATAGTGGTTACGTTAAGAGGATGACAGCCGCTGTTCAGGCAATGTCAGGAAAAGATAAAATGCTTGAGGTTAAGCAATGCGGTCTAGTTACTTTGCTCGACAGGGGTAAGCCTGTAAAAATGTCAAAAAGAGCAGGCACATTTGTAACATTAAGTGACGTTATTGATGCCGTAGGATCAGATGTAATTCGGTTTATGATGTTAACAAGAAAAAACGACCAACCTATTGAATTCGACTATGCAAAAGTAACGGAAAAAAGTAGAGAAAACCCTGTATTTTATATTCAATACGCTCATGCTCGTGCAAGGTCAGTTCTACGACAAAATAAAAAACCATTAGGCGAGGCTAACCTTTCATTACTTACTAATATTTATGAAATTCGTTTGATAAAGCATCTAGCTTCATGGCCAAAGTATATCGAAGCAGCAGTCAAACAGTATGAGCCTCACCGAATTGCATTTTATTTAATGGACCTAGCAGGAACGTTTCACGCTCTGTGGAATGCAGGTAGAGATAATCCAGAATTAAAATTTATTCATGAAATAGATGATGAATTAACATTATCTAGAATGCATTTGGTTGAGGCAACGGCAACTGTTACAAAAATTGGATTAAGTTTGCTTTCTATTAAAGCTCTGGAGGAAATGTAGAATAATGACTGGAAGAGAGACTGAAAAGTCAAGCTCATTTTTAAGAATTTTCCTTTTGATAAGCTTTATTTTATCGGCTGTCGCTGTAGCGAGTTTTGGTTTCTGGTACTCTATGCAAAAATCAGAATCAATTTCAGAGTTACCTGTGCTAAAACCAAATAACACTGTCTTTAAAATTAAGCCTGAGGACCCCGGTGGCAAAGTTATCCCTTATCAAGAATCTCAGGTTCTTAGAATATTGGAGGGACTTACCGAAACAGACAATAGAACCGAAAAATTACTTCTGCCCGATGCTGCGCCAGAATTGCCACCAGTTGCATTAGTAGAAGAAAAAAGTGATGAAGAAGAATTATTCATTCAACAAAAAAGTTCAGTTAAACATGCAGAAAACAGTACAACAATTTCCAAAGATTCATTGGAAAATAAAATAAATTCGTCAGATAGTGAAAAAAACGAGATTAAACTTACCGACATAATTGACCAAGACAATGCAAGTATTGAGTTACGAAACACTTCAAATGAGGACTCCAAAGAAAAAATAACAAATAATAAAAACAAACAATCTTTTATTGTAGAACCGATAAATAAACCAGTTCCGCCAAAAATCAATTCAAGTAATAAAACACATAAAGTGCAACTAGCTGCGTTTGCTAAACGTGAGAAGGCAAAACAGCAAGCCGCTATTTTAATGGAAAAGCATAAAAATAGGTTAAATGGAATTATGCTGGAGGTAACAAAGATTGATACAGGTTCATCTGGGATTTATTGGCGTGTTATTACGGAGCCCCTTTTGCAAGATCGTGCGTTATCTACTTGTAATCTTTTAAAATCTGCAGGGCAAGATTGTATTGTAAGAAAAATCAGGAAAGAGAGTTGATAATGCCAGAAAGGTCGTTGAGTGATTCAAGCCAATCTGAACAATTGCAATTGCCATTTTTGCTGAATTTAGATGGGTACGAAGGCCCAATAGATATGCTGTTATCTTTGGCAAGAGAGCAAAAAGTTGATTTATCACGAATAGCGGTCTTGCCTCTCGCAGAACAGTATTTAATATTCATAGAAAAAGCTCAAAAGTTAAACTTAGAAATTGCTGCTGATTACTTGGTAATGGCCGCATGGCTTACGTTATTAAAAAGTCAATTAATCATTCCGGAGGATGAGCTTGAAAATGAAGATACAGAAAAGATAAATGAATTAATAGCACTTAGACTTCAAAGGTTAGCAAAAATAAGAGAGAAGGCTACTTGGTTATTTGAAAGGCCTCAATATTTACAAGATTTTTTTCCGAGCTGTATGAAGAGAGATGAAAAAGTGATTAAAGAGAATTTTTTAGCGGTAAACTTTGGAAATATACTAAAAACCTATATAGCTATTATGGATAGGAAGAATTATGAAGTTTCAATGGATACTAAGGAGCAGTATTTGTTTTTAGACAGAGCGATCAGTTTTATAGATCAAAAAATGAAGGGCCCTTATGCATCAGTAAGCTTTTCAAATTTGGTTAAGGAAATTCATGCTATATCAGGAATTGAAGCCAAGCGCTGTGCTGCATCTATCTTCTGTGGATTACTTGAATATACAAAATTAGGAAAAATTCAAATGAAGCAAGAAAATGCCTTTTCTAGTTTAGAGTTGGCTAAAGTTAGCAACGGAAAGACGGTTTAATGGAGTTATCTTTGAACCAACAAGATATGGAGAGGGTTATTGAAGCATTACTATTTACTTCTTCGGAGCCTCTTTCAATTAAGGATCTAAAGAGAAATTTGCCTCAAAATGCAGATATAGACTCTATAATTGAAACACTACAAAAACATTATGAAACAAGAGGTGTTAATTTAAAACGCGTCGGTAATTCAATTGCTTTACGAACTGCTAAGGATTTAGATCACCTATTCGTTAAGAAAATGGTTACTAAGAAGAACTTATCAAGAGCTGCAAGAGAAACCTTAGCTATCGTAGCATATCATCAACCAGTTACTAAGCTAGAGATAGAAGAAATAAGAGGCGTTAGTGTGGGGTCAGGTACAATTGATCTATTGATGGATTTAGAATGGATAAAATTCGGTAGAAGAAAATCAAGCCCAGGTCGTCCTGTAACTTTCCAAATAACCGATAAGTTTCTTGATTATTTTGATTTAAGTAGTCCAAAAGATCTTCCAGGAGTAAAGGAACTTAGGGATCTTGGGTTATCCGTAAAAAATTTAAACCGAGATTAGCCTACTGCCAATTTTTAAAATGCTTTGATAACTTAAGTGTTTGTCCCTGGTAATTAGAGCCAATTATTTCTCCATACATTGCATTTGGCACGCTGGACAGTGTCTCATATATTAGCTTGCCAATAATCTGACTGTCTTCCAGTATAAATGGGGTTTCGTGACACCTAATTTCAAGCACAGCCTTCGAGCGCTTGTCCACAGTATTTTTTGTGAAACCAAACCCAGGATCAAAAAAACCAGCATAATGTACGCGAAACTCTCCCATCCTGACTTCATAAGGAACCATCTCGGCAGCTGTCTGGGGTGGTATGGTAATGTACTCTTTACTTCTTAGAATATAAAATGCTCCTGGCACTAAAGTTATGTAACCCTTTTTTGAGAATAGTCTTTCCCAAAAAGTTTCCACTTTATAGAAGTTAAGCTTACTTAAATTAATTGCTGGGCAACTTTTTCTTGCTTTGAAGCCAATTGGTTCATTTTCTTTACCCTTTAAATTGACAGAGATTGTAATGCCGTTATCAATCTGCGTTGCATTTTCTACAATATTAAATCTAGTATTTAGCTTTTCTAGTTGTCGATCAGTTATAATTTGTTGCTCGTTATGAAATCGTAGCTGGTTTAATGTTATCCCTTCCTTGATTGTTATTGAAAAAGATATAGGAGCTATCTCCACATAAACTTTGCCCTTATAACCTTTTCTGACTCGATCAAAACAGCTAGAATTATCTGAGATCAATCGTGTCAATATGTCTAATCTTCCAGTTGAACTTTTGGCATTAGCTACCGCCGAAATGTTACCTGGCAAACATAATTCTTCCTGTATTTGTATTATATAAATTTTGCCCTTTACAAGCGTCCTAAAGTCAGCAATGTCTATCTCCCTCTTTTTTAATTTAGATAGCTTTTGTCTGACAGTTTTCTTGTGTCCAGGTAAAAATGAAGCTTCAACTTCCCAACATTTTTTAGAAAGTCGTAAGTCCATACTAGCAGGTTGGATTTGGTTGTCCGTTAAGGGTCGCAGACACTTTATAGATGATCGTTTATGTAAAGCTTTTATCTGCTCCGCAGGAAGAGCCCCTTTTCTTTTAAAAAGCATTTGTTTACTCATTTGTTGGTCGGGCTAGCGAGATTTGAACTCACGACCTTTCGTCCCCCAGACGAACGCGCTACCAGACTGCGCCATAGCCCGCTGTTAATCAAATATTTTTTCTAGCTATCATTTTTTCTCGTAACTTATTTAAAGATGCTATTAGGGAATTAATCTCGAGCTTTTTCTCCTCACTAGAAAAGCTTTTGATAAATATCGTTGTTTTGCCTGTGTGGTTGAAGTTAATTTGTATTTTTTGTTTTTCAACGGCTAAGTAGTCATCTATTGGCTTATTTGGTCGAGCAACTATAAACTCTTTACCTTTTTTTATAATCGTCTCTTTGACCTTCTTTATCGTAAAATTTTCACCATGGAGTAGGGTTTTAACGCCTCTTAGAAAATCAATGTCTCTTGGTCTATAATATCTTCGTCCCCCCTTTCCTCTCATGGGTTTTATTTGTTTAAACTGGCTTTCCCAGAAACGAATTACGTATGGTTGCAACTCTAATTCTCCAGCCACCTCAGATATGGTGCGAAAAGCTCTAGGTGCTTTTTGGGTATCAAATTTTGTGCTCAATTTTTCTCAGACTTGTTAATGCGCTCTTTCATCAATTTGGAGGGTTTGAAGCTTATTACTCGCCGAGCATTTATAGTAGCTGCTACACCCGTTTTTGGATTTCTGCCAATCCTTTCCCGTTTTTGTCTTGGAGTAAAAGTACCAAATGATGAAAGTTTCACACTTTTACCATCAATTAGTGCGTTCGATATTTGGTCCAAAACAGTTTCTAACATATAGGCAGATTCATTTTTTGATAGCCCTACATGTCTAAAAAGTGCCTCACTAATATCTTGGCGAGTTAATGTTTTACGTGCCATCCTAACCTCCCCTTACAAAATAATTTAAGTATCATTACGATGTCAACTTAAGTTTTTACAGTAAGCTAGGCGGATTTTGTTTTACACATATTCTTTGCTAATTTTAACGCTGAGTAAAAGCTTTTGGAGTCAGAACTACCATGGGATTTTATTACCAGACCGTTTAAACCAACAAAGACCCCACCATTAAGAGTTCTTGGGTCCATTCTTTCTTTGAGTCGCCTAAGCTTTCTTTTCATTAGGAGACCCATGAATATTCCAGATATAGATGAACTAAACTCATCCAAGAAAAATTTTTTAATTAAATTTGCCGTGCCTTCAGCTGTTTTTAAAGCGATGTTTCCACTAAAACCGTCGGTCACTATAACATCAGCTTTATCAGAAGAAAAATCGCTGCCTTCTACAAACCCGACGTACTCTATTTCTCCGTCTATGAAAGTTTCTATAAATAGCTCTGATGCTTTTCTTAACTGTTCATTCCCTTTATGTGTTTCCGTACCAACGTTCAATAATCCCACTTTGACCTTTTGTTTATTAAAAACTTTAGAGAATATATCTGAGCCGAAATTAGAGTAAGCGAGCAGATCAGATGCTTGTGCCTTGATATCAGCTCCAGCGTCTAGAACAACATTAAAACCTTGGTCAGAGGTTGAAGGCCAAAAGATAGCGATAGCAGGTCTTTTAACATCAGGAAGTTTTCTTAAAAGTAGAGTTGAAATAGCCATCAAAGATCCAGTATTTCCACATGAAATTGCAACCTCTGCTTTGGATGATTTAACACTTTCTATTGAATTCCACATACTTGAGTTTTTCCCTCCCCTAATTGATTGAGAAGGTTTATCCCCCATTTGGATTACTTTGTCTGAGTGCCTAATTTTGCACATCTTTTTTATCTCAGGATATTTATCAAGCGCTCTGGACAGAGCTTTTTTATCGCCATGCAAAAGCAAGGTATCATTAATGTTTTCAGAACAAAACTGCTTCACTCCTCCGACAATATCATCTACCGAGTTATCTCCTCCCATACAATCAACTGAGAGAGTGATTTTATTATTTCTTATCATTAGCTTTCAGGTGTACCTAATCTAGCTAATTAAGGTCAATCTTCGTCATCACCAAGTTCAGATTCTATTTTATTTATTACTCTTCTCTGTTTATTTCCAGAACCATAATAACCACATGCACCACATACGTGATGGGATAACTTTAATTCCCCACAATTGCTACATTCTCCGTATTGGCGGGATATAATTCCGTCGTGCGCTCTTCTCAAACCTCTTTTCGATCTCGTAATTTTACTCTTAGGCACGCCCATGTGGATTCCTCATAGAATTGTTGAGTTTCTTCAACGCACCATAAGCAAAATTGAAAATAGCGCAAGTAAAATCTTGTAATTACTTTTTGAGTTTACTCAAAATAGAAAAAGGATTTTCTCTATCTATACTTTCTGTTGGTGCTAAACTTATAGATGCTCCAGACTTTTTTGGATAATCGGGTGTTTCGAGGCTTATAGTTTCCATTAATACCTCGCCCAAATTAATTTCATCTAGAATAATATCGTTATCAAAAGATTTTTCAGTAAGCTCAAAAACGCTCTTCTTTATTGGCTTCTTTTCGTTTGGTCCAATAAAAAATGTTCTTGAAATTTCTTCATTTATAGTTGTTACCACAGGTTCAAGTGTTAGTGAGCAAGGTTGTATAAGTTTTGCTTTGACCGTGCCACATAAAAATATTTGGTTTGCTACTTGTAATTTTAAATGCCCGTTAAAGCTCGCCTTCTTTGCCTCTATAACGTTTAATCTTTTAGGCAATTCCCTAAGGGCATCCTTGGAACAAACAAGGTTAAACTCATACTCAATTTCTCTCTTAATCTGTTCTAGTGATATTATATAAGAGAAATTATCTATTTCCTGTATTTTTTTCATGATATATCATTAAGTTAATGAAAATTTGAAAAAATCTATCAACAATTTTGAAATGTTTAAACAAAAAATTATACTTTTAGTTTTAGCTTGTTTTTTTCTAAACACTTGTTCAGGAATTAAAAGCAATAATGGCTATATGCCGGTGCAAGACAGCGTCGATCAACTTAAAGTCAATAAAACGTCTTTGTCTTTTGCAAAATCTAGATTGGGAGAACCTGCTTTGATTTTAGGCAACCAAGAGCCAATATTTATATATTCTTCACAGGTCACCAATAGAATATTATTTTTTGAACCCAAAGTGATTTCGAGAGATGTTTTAGTCCTCTACTTTAATAAAAAAAAGAAATTAAAGAAGGTTGAAAAGTTTAACTTGAAAGATGGAAAGTCTTTTCAAATGAACAAAAACACCACTGACTTAAGTGCGGATCAAAGATCATTGATTGCAACATTGTTTTCAAATATTGGTGTTAGCGGCGTAAGGATTCCAGATTAAGTTGCCTTAAATTTTAATGCAACACCATTAATACAATATCTCAGACCGGTGGGTGCAGGACCATCTTCAAAAACATGCCCCAAGTGTGCTTTACAATTACTGCAACTCACTTCTGTTCTTCTCATTCCATGTGAGAGGTCAATTTTTGATGTTACAGCCTCCTTCGATATAGGACTACTGAAGCTAGGCCAACCTGAGCCACTTTCAAACTTCTCGCTTGAAGAAAATAATTCACTTGAACAGCAAATACATAGGAATGTTCCCGCTTCACTCGGAAAGCCTGGGTGTGAAAATGGTGGTTCGGTCTCACCTAGTTGGGTAACGCCGTACTCCATTCGAGATAACTTTTTATTTTCCATGAGCTACTCTATAATAACGTTTCGACAACGGGTAATATAGCCCCAATTTAGGAAAGATCAAATAATGAGATACCGAATAGAGTTTGGTCAATCGGATGCCAATCGGATAAAAGCTCAAAAATTTAGGCAAAGGGTTTTTAGAGTATCTGAAACTGGTTTGGATGAAGACAAGTTTGATAAAATTTCTGACCATTGCCTAATATTTGATGAAAAGAAAGACGATAAGTTAGTTTTAGTTTTTAGATCAAGGTCGTTTTCGAGCATGAAAGATATTCTGTGCAGCTATTCTGCCCAATATTACGACTTAACCAAGTTGACCAGGTTACCCTTCAAACCTATGGAAATTGGAAGATTATGCGTTGACAAGAGGGATAGTGAGCCATTTTTACTTTTGACTGCCTTTAAATATCTTGCTTCACTAATCTCGAGTGGTCAGAGGGATTTTATATTTGGATGTACCAGCTTTTCTGGAGCTAACAACCCAAGACATTTAGCTTCTTTAAGCTCTTTGAAAAAAAAGCAGCTAGCAGGACAAGAATTGTCAATCACAAAGAAATCAAACACCATTTTAGATATTAAAAAACTTATTGGTTCAGATAAGCAAAAAATGACTAATAGTTTTCTACCTCCTTTACTGAAGTTTTACCTAAGGCTTGGTGGAAAAGTCTCTGATCATGCAGTGATTGACAGCGATTTAGATACTTTACATGTTTTTACTTATCTAGATTTAAACGGAAAAAATTTTAAATAGCTTTGATCTACAATTTTGTTATACGGTTTTTATAGTTGGACCAAGCAACAGGATCATCTAAAAATTTTCTTATTTCTAAAAGAATGCTTGATTCAAATGTATTCATCAAACGCATTTGGTTATATACTTCTTCCCAATCGGTTAGATGGTATACTTTAATATTATTTCTTTTCATTGAAATGTCAGCTTCCTTGAATATGTTGTACTTGAAAACAACCAAACTGAGATCACACTTAATACCATGCGATCTAATATTTTCGACAAAATTTATTTTGGATTTTCCATCTGTCATTAAATCTTCTACCAATAAGCTATTCTTTTCCTTAAAAATATCCCCTTCAATCAATTTATTTTTTCCATAGTCCTTTGCTTTTTTCCTCACATAAGATAACGGTAGTCCCATTTTCTCTGCTATAGCTGCACCAAACGGTATTCCAGCAGTCTCACCTCCTATAATATAATTTGGAGACTGGGAAACCATATCGGATTTGATAGTATCTATCATCATATCTGTAATAGATTTGAAAGCTGACGGATATGCAATAATCTTTCTGCAGTCAATGTAGCTTGGTGACAAAAAACCAGAAGACAGTCTAAAAGGAGTCACCAGACTAAAGTTAATGGCTCCAATATCGATGAGAATTTTTGCGGTGATTCTGGATCGTTCATTTATGTTCATTTTTCCTCACAAAACTGGATTAATTTTCTTTTTCCCAATAAATTTCACCATAAGGGTTAAAGACCGTCATTTTTCCGTCACTGGTTTTGATATCTTTTATCACTTCTATAGATTTAGATCTTTTAACATATCTAACCCTGTCTTTATGTTGCCTTAAGCCATAAAACGCACGACCATTTCTAGATGTAAAGGGGTCTATTTTCTCCAAAGAGTTATGTTCTTCGAATAACTGTATCAAAAGTGGAATTGCAAGAGGACTACTAAATATTCCGGCACATCCACAGGAAGCTATTTTTTTACCCGCAACATGAGGAGCGCTGTCTGTACCAAGAAAAAATTTACCGTTACCTGATATTGCTGCTTGCACTAGGGCACGACGATCATATTCTGTTTTTAATATTGGTGCGCAATAAAAATCTGGTCTTATTCCCTTTGATAGCATTATGTTTCTATTTACCATCAGGTGATGAATGGTGATTGTTGCTGCTACCATACTTTGTTCTT
>ENA-OSEY01003260-OSEY01003260.1-marine-metagenome-genome-assembly--contig:-NODE-3260-length-10082-cov-9.468766_pt1 | contig 10082 bp, 3 predicted proteins | sample MGYA00248465_ERZ534230 | MGnify/ENA primary metagenome ERZ534230 (study PRJEB26409, sample SAMN06344110) | marine metagenome | isolation source: Sea water from surface | place: Atlantic Ocean:Southern...
TTTCAACGTCAACATCAGTATCGTAAGTAGACGTATTTGCAGTATCAATTACATCACCAGTATGTTCACCACTAACAGCAATTAAATTAAAAGGAGTGGTGAGTGTATATTCAAAAACTTTGTCTTCACTGCCACCAACAAGGAACATTTTTGTACCATCATTATTAAAAGCTAAACCTCTTGGGTTTGTTTCCTGTGAGCTTATATCAAATGCCCCATCATGGGAGGCAGTAGAAATATCGAAACCAGTAGATAAAGTATATTGATTAACGTCATCGCCTGTATATCCTAATAAAAACATTTTTTTTCCATCTGGACTAAATTCTATAGCAGCGGGAGTTTGTTCTTGACCAGATACATCTAATGAACTGTCGTGAGATGCAGTGGAAACATCGTAAGCTGTCGACAAATTATATTCCTCAATGGTTTCTCCTGCGTCCCCAACAACAATCATCTTGGTCCCATCACTATTGAAGGTAAGGTCTCTTGGTCGGAGATCCTGTGAGGATAAGTCTTTTTCACCTCCACTAACATGTGAGGCGGTAGATACATCGAAAGCGGTAGAAAGTGTGTATTCGGTTACATCATCTCCTGACGTTCCAACAATAAACAATTTGGTTCCATCATTGTTAAACTCTATGCCTGATGGCTCACTTTCCTGAGAGGAGATATCTAATTCGCCTCCACTTACATAAGTGGCAGTGGATGCATCGAAAGCTGTAGAAAGGGTGTATTCGGTAACATCTTGGCCAGTAAATCCAAGAATGAACATTTTTGTTCCATCATTATTAAATGCAAGACCACGAGGGTCATTTTCTTCAGTTCTAACACTTGTTCCATCTACAAGAGACGCTCCAGAAATAGTGCTAGTGCCATCACCATCATTTACTGTGAGAGTGCCGTCTTCAACAATTGTTCCTGAATCATCTCTAGCAACAGGAGCATCATTAGCACCCAAAACTGTAATAGTTAAATTAGCTGTCGTAATAGCATCTTGATCGTCTTTGAGTGTATAAACAAAAGTATCAGTGCCTGACTCATCGGTATCAAGAGCATCAGCGGCGGCAGTAGTAGCTGCATAAGTATAAGAACCATCCGCACCGATAGTCAGTGTACCGTAGGTTCCTACAATCTGTGTTCCATTACTGTTATAAGAACTGCCAGATGCAACTGTAGAGTTGGAACCACCACTTAACTTAATATGTGATATACTTAAAGTAGCAGAGGCGTCCTCATCGGAGTCAGTGTGTGAACTGGAACTAGTATCAATTACATCACCAGAGTGTTCACCGGTTGCGTTAAATGTACTGCCAGAGTCATTTGTTTCGTTAGCGTTATCACCATTTGCTACAGTTAAAGTGCTGCCTTCCACGATCACACCCACATCATCTTGAGCAACAGGGTCATCATTGATACCAATCACTGTAATAGTGATTAAACCATGGTCTTCATCATTGGTTGCACCCGTTTGGTCATCGACAGTGTAATTAAAATAATCGTAAACAATATCACCATCATCAAGTTCATCTGCTGCTGTTTGATTAGCAACATAAGTATATGAACCATTTGCATTGAGAGTAAGTTGACCATAAGTTCCTGTTAACGCAGATCCAATTGTGCCTGCTGTTCCTGCGTCTTCAGTGTTTCCAGTTCTTACCTCTGTAACAATTAGTGTGTCTCCATCTGCGTCTGTATCGTAGTGAGTAGTGGAACTAGTATTGATTACATCACCAGAGTGCTCTCCGGTTGCGTTGTAGGTGGTACCAGAGTCACTTGTCTCATTGGCATTATCACCATCATTTACTGTAAGAGTACCGTTTTCTAAAATAACACCCACATCATTACGAGCAACTGGCTTAGTATTTGCAGCACCAAGCACAGTTATTTTTAATTCTGCGGTATCCGTTGAATTATCATTTAATTGGTCATCAACTGTATAGGTAAAGTAATCATAAACTGACTCACCTGAGTCAAGCCCTTCAATGCTACTGTTAGCTGCATAAGTGTAAGATCCATCAGAGCTCATAGTTAAAGTACCATAAGCACCAATTAATGCAGAACCTACACTCCCCGTATCATTTGCGACGCGAAACGCTGAGGTTAAATTATATTCGTTAACGTCTTCACCGTTGTACCCAAGAACAAACATTTTAGTACCCTCAGCATTAAAGGCTATAGAGGAAGCCTGCGTTTCTTGAGAGCTAACATCGAATTGCCCGACATGTGATGCTGTGGAGACATCGAAGGCTGTTGTTAATTTATATTCAGTAACGTCATCTCCATTGTTACCTGTGATAAACATTCTTTTTCCATCAGCGCTAAATTCTAAACCAGTAGGAACAGTTTCTTGGGATTGAACACTGAAACCATCTACATAAGATGCAGTTGAAACATCAAAACCAGTAGAAAGATTGTATTCGTCAACGGTATCGTCATCTGTTCCCACAATAAACATTTTAGTTCCGTCTGTGTTAAATGCTAAATCTGTTACTGAGCCTTCTTGAGAGGCGATACTAAAACTACTGTCATAAGATGCTGTTGAAACATCAAAGCCCGTTGATAAAGTATATTCATAAATACTATCAGTTTGTTTTCCAGCAATGAACATTTTTGTACCGTCGGTATTAAAAGCTATTCCGTTGGGGCCTCCATCTTGAGAGGCGACACTAAAATTACTGTCATAAGATGCTGTTGAAACATCAAAGCCGGTGGAAAGTGTATATTCATCGACATCATCGTTAGCGACATTCGCCACAAACATTTTGGTGCCATCAGTGTTAAAGGCTATACCTCCTGTTATTCCAGATTGCACGCTTTTGCTATCAACAAACGTAGCAGCCGCAGCGCTTTCTCGTCCTGTTCGAATTGCTGAGACGACTAAGCTGGCACTAGCATCTGCATCTGAGTCACTGTGAGAACTAGAGCTTGTATCCATCACATCACCAGTGTGTTCACCAGTAGCATCATAAGATCCCGAAACATTAGCATTATCGCCATTTGAAACTGTTAAAGTACTGCCTTCAGAGATTAAACCTTCATCATTTTGAGCAACTGGGGTGTCATTAGCCCCTAATACGTAAATTCTTATAACAGCAGTGCTAGTATCATCATGCTCATCATCCATCGTGTAATTAAAATAATCAGAAACAGTATCACCTACATCCAATGCATCTGCTGCATCTTGATTTGCAGTGTAAGAATACGAACCATTAGCATTTAAAGTCAGCTGACCATAAGTTCCCGTTAATGCAGATCCAACTGTTCCTGCTGTTCCCGATCCTGCTGTAGAGCCAATTCGAACGGCAGTAATGGTGTGAGTAGGTGAGGCATCGGGGTCTGTATCATTTGATAAAATGTCACCTGAGTGCTCATCGTGAGTGTCATAAGAACCGGAGAGATTTCCACTCTCACTATTATTTATTGTAATGGTCAAGTCTTCAGTCACCGCCCCGAAGTCATTCACAGCAGTTGGGATGTCATTAACACCTGTTATTGTAATGGTGATAGTTGCAGTATCTGTTCCGCCGTTGCCATCAGAAATTGTATAGACAAATTCGTCAGTAGCAGTATCACTTGCATTACCCCCAGTACCTTCATCCAATGGGTCTGCTAAAGCTTGGTTTGCAGTGTAAGTATAGGAGCCATCTGCGCCAATGGTTAACTGACCGTACGAGCCTGTAACTGTAGTACCACTGCTATTATAAGAGCTCCCTGAAGAGACAGCAGAGTTAGATCCACCATTAGGTTTGATTTGAGTAACAGTAATTGTATCTCCATCAGCATCGCTATCATCATTAAGAACATCGTTTTGAGAAGATGTTTTAGTTACCGTTGCATCTTCATTAACACTATCTGTGTCATTAGTAGCGACCGGTGGACTACCGCCAGCACCAGTAAACACTCTTATTATGTCACCATGTTTACTGTTATTATTAAATCCTACATACAAAGTATTGGAGTCTGTATCCACACCAAACCAGTCACTTTTGTAGCTTTGACCGTTTACAACAGGTTTTGAACTCAATGTTATATTGGTCCCCCAATTTGTTCTAAGATTCTCTGTACTAAACGCATTTTTATTACCACTTCCGTGCTGACTGATTGTGTGATACGTGGCGCCGTCTTTGTCTACTGTTGAATTCTCAATAATGTTTTCCATATTGAACCAAACACCTTTAATTTCATTATCAAAAGTGATTGATCTCACAGTATTTCTACCTGAAGACTCAGTGGCCATGATATAGTAAACGTTAAATTGGTTGCTTGATGAGGCGGTTTCTGTCGTAGTGTTAGAGGAGATACTTTGCCCGGTATCTGTTCCATTATTACTCTCCTCAAAACCAGAACCTGTTAAACTTTGCTTGTAAAAAGTATAGGAACCAGTCGTTACATTCTCTCTTTCTAAAGCGACAACAAATGGCTTGGATCCATCTGAAACAGTGCTCGCATTAGAGGCTGTATTCGCTGCATTTTGACCTGCTCTTAAATTAGTTCCTGACTCAACAACAAAACCAAAACTTGATGAAACTCCTGTTAAACTTACAAGATTGGATTCATAATGATTAACTTCTAAGCTCTTAGCTTCAATAATTCCTTTTTCTACTTCCAGTAGCCAGTCTCCATCTTTACCAGTTACATTATCTGAAGCTGCGATATCAGCTTGTGTGATATTTCCAATTTGTTGAATAAGTAATTTTCCTTGTTCGCCTTGTGCTAGGTTACAACCATAAAATAAAAGATCACCGTCTTGCGTTAAAGAATTTCCTATGGACTGCAGTGTATTACTAAAAGAATTTATTGTGTCAGCATTTAAAATAGAATTACCTAAAACTACTTGTCCTGCACTCGCGTGTCCTATTATATGAACCGCATCGACATCATTTTGTCCCTGTAAAACATTTTGCATTTTTTCAAAACCATTTTCATTGGAGTCAATAAGATAAATGGATTTGGAAGAGTCAATTGCATCAACGATAGTTTGATAGTTGTCTACACCGCTATCAATAAAAACAATTTCTTTTCTTGAATTTGAATTTTCAATGATGGGATTTAAATCTGAGGAAAGACTTTTTTCATCAACTTGTATTGATTGTTGATCACCAAGTATGTCCAAAGCTTCACTTGCTGCATAAATTGCAGCACCATCGAACATAATCCTTGGCTCCAACAATTGAATGTGTAGCTGTGGATAATTTTTATTATCTTTGACCAAAACCCGTTTTCCTCTTATTTTATAGCCAGTGGATAATACAATAAATTCAGTGTTATTTTTTAATTTATTACCCAAAATGGGTCATTTTTATATTGTCTGGAAGCATAAATTATGAGATTTTATCATGCTTTTTGCGGGGAAATAATGAAGTTACTTAAAACTACTACGTTAATGTCACTTATCTTATTGGTGGGGGCGTGCAGCCAAACGCCAGAACCGCTTATTAAAGAACAAGTGCAATTATCTTCTCAAGAAGACTATGAGTATTTAAAAGAAACTTCAAAAGCAGCCCCTCTTGAAATTGACCTTTATAAAGCAATTGCTATTGCCATAAAAAATAACCGTGATTTGAGAATTGAAATCATGGACTCAGCTCTTAATCAAGGACAAGTTGATGTCGTAAAGTTTGATATGCTTCCTAAACTATCTGCAAACGCAGGGTATAAAGTTTTAGAAAAACATCCTGCCTCTACCAGTGTTAGTATGGTCACAGAAAAAGATAGTGAGGGAAATGATATCACGGGTGCGGAAAATACAGCTGCAAACGCTCTAGGGGATACACCATCTTATACGGTCTCTCAGGAAACACCGTCGAGAACAACTGACATAGGTTTTACATGGAATGCCTTAGATTTTGGATTGTCTTATGTTCGTGCAGGACAGCAGGCTGATCGTTATTTGATTTCTAAAGAGTTAGAAAGAAAAGCTATTCATAATTTGACTAAAGAAGTTATATACGCTTATTGGAAAACACTTTCAGCTGATGAACTTCTAGCTGAAATTAATCCATTAATGGATCGTGTCAATAAAGCATTGGATGATTATGAATACATCGAACAGCTTTTAATAAGCTCTCCTATGGATGCCTTATTATACCAAAAAGAATTACTCGACGTGGCACAAATTTTAAATACTCAAAGAAGGGCACTCATGGACTCAAGAACTCAACTCTCTACACTGATGGGTCTGATGCCAGGTCAAGATTATATCTTAACTAAAACTGATAAGCCTTTGACTGAATTAGTGATGGGCTTAGAGGAACAAGAGGAGGTAGCATTATTTTCTAGACCAGAATTATTGGAAATACGATACCAAGCTGAAGTTACAGCTAAAGAAGCGCGAGCGTCCATGCTTTCACTTTTTCCATCCTTACAGTTTAACGCGACATGGACTTACGACTCAAATAAGTATCTTTTGAATAAAAATAATACTGAATATGGTGCAGTATTTGGTGCGAATTTATTGAATATCTTTCAAGCAGGGAACATCAATGATGTAAATAAAATAAATAAACAAATTATTGAAGAACAGCGATTAGCTCTTTCAATGGCAGTATTATCTCAGGTCCATATTGCCAATATCAATTATGCACAAAGTTTAAGGGAGTACAGCAATGCTAAGCATTACTTAAGTGTGGCCCAAAGAATTAATGAACTCATAGCTAATGCTCAAAAAATTTCTAGATTTGGAGAATTAGAAGTAATCAGAGAAGAAGCTAGCCTACTGGTTTCTCGTTTGAGAAATGACATTGCCTATGCGGAGTTACAGTACAGTTTAGGTACATTATACTCATCAGTGGGTATGACATTTGTACCAAACAATATTGCTCAAATTTCAGATGATGAATTAGCTGTCGCTTTGAAGGAAAATCTTAATCGGTGGACAAAATCATATAATGTCTTTGTTAACAGACCAATTAACGAACAAAATCCTATTTTAGAAAAAACAGATAAATTAACAGTTGGGAATGTAGATTCATATTTTGATTTTATAGAGTATAAATTTGGATTTGATAGAAATACATTTTACTTAGAGGGAAGTGGAAAAACACGCCTTACCGCAAAGTTAGCAAATGATGACAGTCTCCCTCCATGGCTTGTGTTTCTTCCCTCTCAATTTATGTTCGCAGGTACTCCTCCTCAAGAGTCAGGATCGTTAGATATTACCGTTGAAGCAACTAACGATGTAGCGTTTGTCTCAGATACTTTTACCCTGACTTGGGGAAATAATAAGATATTAACCAAGTTGAAAACAGAAGAAGAAAACACAAACCAGATAAAGAATGTAGTAATAATTAATGAAGATCAATTAAATGCGCTCAATAAGGCACTAGAGAAGAAATTCTCAGAGGTTGATGTAATAGAGGAAACGATAAATGAAGAGCTGCTGGATAGTTTAATAGCAGCCCTTAATTCAAAAGAACAAGAACAAGTGAATGATATTATTAGTGAAGTTTTTGACTCAAGTTTTCAAGTAAAATCAAAGCCAAAACCAAACAAAACAGTTTTATTAGCAGCACTAGAAGATAGCCTCTCTAATCAAATTAACACCATGACTTCTTATAGCCCTACTCAATCTGCATACATACAAATTGGTGCATTTAAAAAAGAAAATGTCTCTCAAGCGGTTGCAAATGATGTATCCAATAAAATTGGCACTGATGTTGAGGTGAAACCCACTCTTATCTCTGATCCCGTAATGTATAGAATACTGGTAGGCCCAACACATAAAGATGAAATAGTTGGTGTCATAGCTGACATCATGGGGCTAGGTATTTCTGATTATTTTTTAACGCAAGGTTAATAATTTAGAAACTAAAGTTTAAGTTTATTCTTTTTTAATCTTAGGGCATTGAGTTTTATAAAACCCTCTGCATCATGTTGATCATAATTAGAGCTCTCAAATGTTGCGAGATCTTCGTCATATAGGCTATTAGGTGACTGTCTTCCGATGACAATCACGTTGCCTTTATAAAGTGCAAGTTTTACTTGTCCATTTACTCTTTTCTGAGTAGCATCAATTGCTTTTTGCATCATCACTCTCTCAGGTGCAAACCAATATCCATTGTAAATTAACCTTGCATATTTGGGCATGAGTTCATCTTTGGTGAAAACTTCTTCTCTATCAAGAGTTATGCTTTCCATAGCACGATGTGCTTTTAATAAAATTGTTCCACCTGGTGTCTCATAAACACCGCGTGATTTAATTCCTACATATCTATTCTCTACAATATCAACTCTTCCAATACCATTAAGGGAGCCTAATTTATTAAGTTTTTCTAATAAATTAAAAGGTGAGAGTTTTTTTCCATTTATGGCAATTGGATCACCATTTTTAAATTGAATAGTTACAACTGTCTCTTTGTTTGGAGCTGATTGAGGGCTTTTTGAAATTCCAAAAACATTTTCAGGTGGTCTTTTCCAAGGGTCTTCAAGGATTTTTCCCTCAGCAGAACGATGAAGAACATTTGCGTCCACACTATAAGGAGACTCCTTTTTATTATGTTTCATGATAGGGATTTTGTTTTTTGCTGCAAATTCCAAAAGTTTAGTTCTTGATGATAAATCCCACTCTCTCCAAGGTGCAATCACTTGTATTTTAGGTTCTAATGCATAATAAGAGAATTCAAATCGTACTTGGTCATTTCCTTTGCCCGTTGCTCCATGGGAGACAGCATAAGCTTTTTCTTTTTTTGCTATTTCAATTTGTCTCTTAGCAATTAATGGTCGAGCGATTGATGTACCTAAAAGATACTCACCCTCATAGATTGTATTACAACGAAACATTGGAAAAACATAATCTCGAACAAATTCTTCTTTTAAATTTTCAATGTATATTTTCTTTGCACCAAGTTTTTTTGCTTTGATTTTCGCTTCAGTTAACTCAGCACCTTGACCAAGATCCGCTGCATATGCGATGACGTCTGCGTTGTATTCGGTTTGCAGCCATTTCAGTATGACACTTGTGTCTAACCCGCCTGAGTAGGCTAAAACAATTTTATTTTTCATTTTCTTAACAGTCTTGTTGAAGAGAATTATATGCGTTAGTGAAACCTATTAACGTATAAGTATCTGTTGTCTCTGTGCCTCTTTTTGAATACCCGACAACTGTCATTTTTTTACCAGCTTTTAAAGCTTTAATGATGACAGTGTCATCTGCCATCGACCAAGCAGAGTCGTCTTCTCCAAAAAATTGATAATTTTTTGAATCAATTGTGACTTTAACATATTTTTGTGAGTCATATGGATAGCCAGCATCTATTCTAACGTATTCAGCAGCACCTTCTTTAAATACATAAAAAATTACTGCTCCTCTATTTGTGTAGTCGCCCTTTTCTGAGGTTGGTACCTGAAAAATTGAACATGTTTTATTGTTTATTTGTTTAAAGGACCACTTGCCATGCTCAAAGTCAATGGAATGACTGGCAAACAAATTACTTATTAAAAAACATAAGCATAAAGTTAAGTATAATAATTTTTGTTTAAACATGCTGATTTAATGTCAGAGAATATACCAATTAAGATTGATTTTTAAAATAATAAATGGAAAGATATAGGTGGAGAGATTGATGGTTAAAGTAAAAAATCCCTTTGTGGAGGCACTTCAGAATATTGCTGAAAGGCAGGATATTGGGAGTTTTAAGAAAATTTTTGATTATTTTGGTCCAAGGCTAAAGTCTTTTTTGATGAAGTCAGGCGCGGATGACGCCATTGCAGAGGAAATCATACAAGAAACCATGACAATTATTTGGACCAAAGCTGATTACTATGACCCTTCAGTTGCTTCACCGAGCACCTGGATTTATACTATCGCTCGTAACAAGAAAATTGATATTTTAAGAAAAACTAGAAAAGCGGTCTTGGAGGACATTGAGACTGCCATTTTACCTCCTGTTGAGTCTAAAGCAGATGAAAATATCGAACATGACCAAAAATTTGAAATGGTGGCACAATATTTAGATGATCTTCCAAAAGATCAACTAGATCTGCTAAAAATGAATTTCTTTGAGGAAAAATCACATGGTGAAATAGCTGAGATAACCAAAATCCCTTTAGGCACCGTAAAATCAAGAATTCGTCTAGCATTAGAA
>ENA-OSEY01003262-OSEY01003262.1-marine-metagenome-genome-assembly--contig:-NODE-3262-length-10080-cov-3.371189_pt1 | contig 10080 bp, 11 predicted proteins | sample MGYA00248465_ERZ534230 | MGnify/ENA primary metagenome ERZ534230 (study PRJEB26409, sample SAMN06344110) | marine metagenome | isolation source: Sea water from surface | place: Atlantic Ocean:Southern...
GCAGAGGGTAAAGCTTGCAAAAGAACTTGCAAGAAGAAGTTCAGGATCGACTTTGTATATTTTAGACGAGCCTACAACTGGATTACACTTTCATGATATTAAAAAACTACTTGAAATTCTGCATGAGCTTGTAGAGAAAGGTAACACAGTAATTGTTATTGAACACAATTTGGATGTGATCAAAACAGCTGACTACGTAATTGATATTGGACCAGAAGGCGGAGATAAAGGTGGTGAAGTAGTGTGTCATGGTACACCTGAATATATAGCGACTGTGAAAGAAAGTTTTACAGGAGCATTTTTAAGTCCTATTGTTTGAAAGTCGTCTGAAAAAAGCTTAAGAAAGAAGGAAAATATAATGCGAGTAGGATTGTACCCAGGTACTTTTGACCCTTTAACACTTGGACATATAGATATAATAAGCAGGGCTTCAACACTCGTTGATAAGCTAGTAATAGGAGTGGCTATAAATAATGATAAGAATCCTTTATTCTCTTTGGAAGAAAGAGTGCAGCTTGTAGAAAAAGAAATAGCTAATTTAAAGTCATTGAAAGTGGATATTGTGGTGCATCCCTTTAAAAATTTACTAATAGAGTGCGCAAAAGACGTAGGTGCCTCAATTTTGATAAGAGGTTTACGGGCGGTATCAGATTTTGAGTATGAGTTCCAGATGGTTGGAATGAATAGAGTTTTAGACAATAAAATAGAGACAGTTTTCTTGATGGCAGATGCAGGTTGTCAAGCCATTGCATCTAGATTGGTAAAAGAAATTGCTAAGCTAGGTGGTAACATAGACAAATTTGTAACTGAAGACATTGCGCTTGCAATCAATAGTAAATTTAAAAACTAAAAAAAGGATTAGAAATGGCATTAAAGAAAAAAAAGGTAACTAAAAAAGGTGCCAAAAAAAACATAGTTTTAGAGACAAATAAAGGAAATATTACTATAGAACTCTTAAATGGTCTTGCTCCAAATCATTGCAAGAGAATATTACAGCTATCAAAAGATAAATTTTTTGATGATGTTGTGTTTCACAGAGTGATTGATGGCTTTATGGCTCAAACAGGTGATGGCCAGTTTGGTTCCTTGAAAAATGGCTTCCAAAGTGATCGTGTCGGAATGGGAGGTTCAGACTTGCCTGATCTAGAAGCAGAATTCACTTCTGAGCCGTTTGTCAGGGGTATTGTGGGTATGGCTCGATCACAAAACCCAAATTCTGCTAATAGCCAGTTTTTTATTATGCTTGAAGATAGTATGCATTTAAACAACCAATATACGGTCTGGGGAAAAGTTTTGAAAGGTATGGACGTAGTAGATAAAATAAAAAAAGGTGATCAATCGGATAATGGAAAAGTTGATGACCCAGATTTCATAAAGACAATTAAAAATGTTTAGACATCTCTTTTCTAAAAAAATTCTGGTAAACATATTTTTTTGCATACTTATCTCTAAGTGTGCTTTTGCAGAAAATAATCTTGTAATTGAGGTAGGAGGTGAAGCTAGCGGAAAAATTGAAATAACACTGCTACCGGATTTGGCCCCCTTGCATGTCGAAAGAATAAAAACTTTGGTTAATTTAGGCGCATACGATGGTGTAGTGTTCCATAGAGTAATTGAAGGTTTTATGGCCCAGACAGGTGATGTGAAGTTTGGCAAAACGCAAGCATTTAACCCAGAGCTAGTTGGTAGAGGAGGCTCTTCATTGCCGGACTTGCCATCTGAATTTTCTGATATGGCCTTTGTCGAAGGTACTGTTGGAATGGCACGATCAAACGATCCAGATTCTGCTAATAGTCAATTTTTTATCATGTTCCAGCCTGCTCCTCATTTAGATAATAATTACACAGTTTTTGGTAAGGTTAGTTCTGGAATGGAAGTGTTATCAAAAATTAAGAAAGGTGATTTGAAAAGAAATGGTGCTGTCGACAATCCGGACTTTATGAAAAAGGTTTACCTTGACAAATAAGATTAGAAAATGACGATGTTGAAATGTTTCTTTTTCCCTATTGAAAGTTGCTGAGGATCAGAAAAATTAATTTTCTCAAACTTTTCAGTAATGTCTTTTACCATCCTTCCTTCTAGCTTTACTGCGTTTTCATTTACTAATCGCTTCGCTTCTTTTCCAGACTTCACCATTCCTGAAAGTGTCATTAGCTGAGTGATAGAAATTCGTTCAGGACAATCTTTAGCATTGATCTCGATTGTAGGTAGTTTAGAAGACCCAATATTTTCACTAAATACTGCTTTTGATGTTTCAAATGCTTCATCGGCCTTTATTTTTCCATGGCATAGTGTGGTAACCTCGTTTGCTAAAACTATTTTTGCTTCATTTAGGCGATGACCCTTTCTAGAAGTCAGTTCTTTAATTTTGTCAATCGAAAATTCAGTAAAAAGAAGAAGGAATTTCTCTATATCATCATCATCACAATTCCGCCAAAACTGCCAAAATTCATAAGGAGAGAGATTTTCTTCGTTTAGCCAGACAGCGCCACTAGACGATTTTCCCATCTTTTGACCAGAAGAGTTTGTTAACAATGGCGAAGTCAAACCAAAAAGTTTATTGCCGTTCATACGCCTAGTTAACTCAATGCCATTAACTATATTACCCCATTGATCAGATCCGCCCATTTGAAGAATGCATTGATAGTCTTGGTTCAGTTTGTAAAAGTCGTAGCCTTGTAATATCATGTAATTGAATTCTAGAAAGCTTAAAGGGTCATTTTTTTGCAGTCTGCTTTTAACTGATTCGAAGCTAAGCATTCTGTTAATTGAAAAATGCTTTCCAGTATCTCTGAGAAACTCCAAGTAGTTTAGCTTGCTTAACCACTCATCATTATTCAGCATTAGCGCGCCAGGGTAATCAGACGAAAAATTTAGGTATTTGGAAAATATCGATTTTAGACTAAGTAAATTAGCATCTATCGTTTTGTCGGTTATCAATGGTCTCTCTGTCTTCCTAAAGGAAGGGTCACCTATTTTCGTTGTACCACCTCCTAACAAAGTAATTACTCTATGCCCATCTTTTTGAAACCATCTTAGCATCATTATATTCATAAGGTGGCCTACATGAAGAGAGGAAGCAGTAGCATCATACCCAATATAACAGGTTACTTTTGAAGTGCTCAATAAGTTATCAAGGCCCATTAAATCAGTGCAGTCATTAATAAAACCACGGGTTTTTAAATTATTCAGAATATTACTTTTTAACATTAACCCACATTAATCTATAAATCTGACCTAGTAGCTAGATACTCATTAACTGCCTTTGTCATTTCTTCTTCAAAGTTTGTAAAAAAATGATCCGCACCTTCGATCTCTTTGTGAGAAACTTTGATTCCTTTTTGAAGTTTTAGTCTATCTGATAAATTCTTTATATCAGATGGGGGTACTAGGCGATCTAAACTACCATTTATAATCAGCCCTGACGAAGGGCAGGGAGCTAGGAAGCTAAAGTCATATGTATTGGCAGGAGGCGATACTGATATAAAACCACTTATCTCCGGTCTTCTCATCAAGAGCTGCATACCTATCCAAGAACCAAACGAAAAACCAACTACCCAGCAACCATTTGAACTTGGTGAGTTTGCTTGTAGAAAATCTAGAGCTGAAGCCGCATCTGCTAATTCTCCCAACCCATCATCAAATTCTCCTTCGCTCTTGCCAACACCTCTAAAATTAAATCTTAAACATGAAAACCCGAGATTAAAGAAACAGTAGTGAAGATTGTAAACAACTCTGTTATTCATAGTCCCGCCAAACTTTGGATGCGGGTGTAATATTATAGCCACGGGAGCATTTGCATTTTTTTGAGGGTGGAATCGACCTTCGAGCCTACCGCTTGGACCAGATATGTTTACTTCGGGCATTGAAGTTCCTTTATCAATCAATGACATACAGTTACTAATTGCTTGACCTCTAAGTCAAGCTATTTTAAATATAATTGGAATTTTATTTGTTATTTTTAAGCATGAGACTAAGCACAAAAGGTAAATACGCTTTGATAGCGATGGCATATATTGCTAGAAAAGATTTCAACTCAAATGTATCGGTGTCTGAGATTTCCAATGAAACCGGCATTTCACAAACTTACCTTGAACAACTTTTTATGAAGTTGCGTAAAGCAAGTTTAGTGAAAGCTGTAAGAGGGGCATCAGGCGGATTTAGCTTAAATTCTCATCCCAAAAATATAAGGATCCATGACATTATGGAAGCCGTTGATGAGAATTTTGCCGCAATTTCTGTTAACGATAAAATTGAAACAAATATTTTACCAAAACCTTTTGAGCTAGTTTTAACTGAAAAGTTTTGGGAACAGTTTTCATCTCAAGTTTACCTATTTTTACATAATATCTCATTAGAAGACGTTGCCTCTGACTCTATGGAGCCATGTCAAGCAGTATCAAGTTTTGCACAAGCTTAATGACGCTCTTACAAAATGGCAGACGTTACTTTGATTGGAATGCAAGCGCCTTATTGTGCGAAAATTCTCGAAAAAGCCTAATTTCAAATCTGGATTTGATAGGTAATGCGAGCTCAGTTCACTTTGAAGGAAGAGAGGCGCGAAATATAATTGAACGTTCAAGAGATGACGTGATGGACCTTCTAGGTCTCGATAGGGGTACAATAATCTTTACATCCGGCGCATCGGAGTCTGCGGCGCTATTTTTACATAATAAAAGATTGGAATGTTCAGCTATTGAACACGATTGTGTAAAAAGGTGGTGTGATGTGTCTATACCGGTGAAGAAAAATGGCCTAGTTTCTTCATATACTTCTAAAAATAACCAGGCTTTGCAAATTGCTAACTCTGAGACTGGTATATTACAAAATGTTCCCAAAGACATAGCGTGCACTGATGCAGTTCAAGCTATTGGAAAAATCGATCTTAAATTTAACGAAATTCAGCCTCAAGCATTTTTCTTGGCTTCGCACAAAGTTTGTGGACCAAAAGGGGTAGGGGTACTTTTCGTAAAACACGAGGATTTAATTGAGTCCACAATTTTAGGTGGAAATCAAGAATTTGGATTAAGAGCAGGGACCGAAAATTTTATGCTTATTGCTGCATTTTCTGAAGCCTTAGCCTACTCTATTAAACTAGTTAAAGATGGTGTATGGCAAGAAATTGAGATTTTAAGAGATATGCTAGAGAATGAAGTAAGAGAAATCTCAAAAAACTCGATAATAGTTGGCGAAAAAGAAAAGAGACTACCGAATACATCCTGCATTATAACCCCAGGTTGGAAAGGCGAAAGCCAAGTAATTGCTTTAGACCTTGAAGGTTTCAGTGTTTCATCGGGCACAGCATGTTCGTCTGGAAAATTAAGTGAAATAAGTCTATTAAAGGAGATGAAATACGGGGAAGATCTTGCAAGCTGTTCAATTAGGGTATCATTGGGACCCAATACAAAAAAAAGTGATATTGAAGCCTTTATTTTCTCATGGAAACAATTATATTCAAGACATAAAAATGCAGGGAATCTACATAAATGACAGATAATTATGAGGTAAGGGACGTAATTGATAAGGAAACTCTTTCAACAGTAAAATCCGTTGGGGATACTTACAAATATGGGTTCTCAACAGATATAGAGACGGAGTATGCTCCTTTAGGATTAAATGAAGATATTGTTAAGCTTATATCAAAAAAGAATAATGAACCTAAGTGGATGCTCGATTGGAGACTAAAGGCATTTAATAGATGGAAGAAACTTAAACAGCCCGATTGGGCGCTATTAAAAATTCCTGAAATCGACTTTCAAGATCAGTATTATTATGCTCGGCCTGCCAATATGAAAGAAAAGCCAAAAAGCTTAGATGAAGTAGATCCAAAACTTCTTGAAACCTACTCAAAGCTAGGAATTCCGTTAACCGAGCAAAAGAAACTCGCTGGTGTAATTGAAGAAAATCCTGAAGATAAGTCAGAAAATCGCAAGGTTGCGGTTGATGCGGTTTTTGATAGTGTTTCGGTCGGGACAACCTTTAAAGAGGAGTTAAAATCTGCCGGGGTTATATTTTGTTCAATATCAGAAGCCATAAAGGAATATCCTGACTTAGTTAAGAAATACCTAGGATCTGTTGTACCAATATCAGATAACTTTTTTGCTTGCCTCAATGCTGCTGTTTTTTCTGATGGATCATTTGTGTACATTCCTAAAGGAGTAAGATGTCCGATGGAGTTGTCGACCTACTTTAGAATAAACGCTGAAAACACTGGACAATTTGAGAGAACATTGATTATAGCAGACGATAACTCCTACGTAAGTTATTTGGAAGGGTGTACTGCGCCACAAAGGGATGAGAGCCAGTTGCATGCTGCCGTTGTAGAGCTAGTGATCCTTGACGAAGCGGAAATTAAATATTCTACAGTACAAAATTGGTTTCCAGGCGATGAGAACGGGGTTGGTGGTATTTACAATTTTGTTACTAAACGTGCTGATTGTAGGGGTAGAAATTCCAAAGTCATGTGGACACAGGTAGAGACAGGATCTGCAATAACCTGGAAATATCCGTCTTGTGTTTTAAAAGGTGATAACTCGTCTGGTGAGTTCTACTCAATAGCTATTACCAATAACATGCAACAGGCCGATACCGGCACTAAGATGATACATCTTGGAAAAAACACAAATAGTAGAATTGTATCCAAGGGAATTAGTGCTGGAAAAGCTCAAAACACCTATAGAGGACTCGTGCAAATTGGGGGTAGATCACAAAACTCAAGAAATTTTACCCAATGTGATAGTCTACTCATCGGCAATAAATGTGGAGCGCATACTGTTCCCTATATTGAGGTAAATAATAGTAGCGCGAGAGCTGAACATGAAGCCACAACGTCAAAGGTAGACGAAGATCAGCTCTTTTATTGTATGCAAAGGGGAATTGGAGAAGAAGATGCTGTAGCATTGATCGTGAATGGGTTTTGTAAGGAGGTATTACAAGCACTCCCAATGGAGTTTGCAATGGAGGCACAAAAATTAGTTGCAATCTCTTTAGAGGGTTCCGTTGGCTAATATGTTAAACATCGATGATTTAAAAGTTTCGTTGGAAGAAGAAGAAAAACAGATAATTAAGGGTTTATCACTTTCCATTAAACCAGGCGAAGTTCATGCTATAATGGGACCAAATGGGTCCGGGAAATCGACACTATCGAGTGTTCTGGCAGGGAAAGATGGATACATTATTGATAGTGGTACTGTTAATTTTGACGGAAGTGATTTGTTGGAGGCTGAGGTAGAGGAACGAGCGGCGCTTGGAATTTTTATGGCATTTCAATATCCAATAGAAATACCTGGAGTTGGTAATATGAATTTTCTCAGAACCGCTTTAAATTCACAAAGAAAAACAAGAGGTCAAGAAGAGCTCAATGCAGCAGACTTTTTGAAGCTTGTACGTGGCATAGCAAAAGATTTAGAAATTAGTGACGAAATGATGAAACGGCCGGTCAATGTTGGTGCATCGGGAGGAGAAAAAAAACGCAATGAAATTTTACAAATGTGTTTACTCGAGCCCAGATTTGTAATCCTCGATGAAACAGATAGCGGGTTGGACGTTGACGCTATGAAGTTAGTCTCTAAAGGAGTAAATAACTTTTCATCATCTTCCCGTTCGTTTCTGGTTATCACCCATTATCAAAGACTTCTGAATTATATAGTGCCTGATTTTGTTCACATCATGGTAGATGGAAGAATAGTAAAAACTGGTGACAAAACTCTCGCTCTTCATGTTGAGGAGACAGGATATAAAGATTTCTTACAATTAGGTAAGGGAAAACATTGATCCATGCAAATACAAGTAGTTGGTATGATTCTTTAAGCCAAGAATTAAAACGTAGTAGTGCAAGTATTGAGAAAGTAAATCGTAGATCAGAATATTGGAGAAAGAGTAACTTGGATATAGTTTCAGATCTTGTTCAAGAAATTTCTGAAACGGACCTAATTAATCTGAAAGGAACCTATATACATGAACCTGAACTGACTATTGATGGTGATATCATGGAATTAGCTAGTGACAAAAGCTATAAAATTTCAAGCATTATGGACGAAATTGCTGATGAAGATTCCTTCACAAAAAACTATTTTGGTAAGCTTGAAGAAAAGTCCCAAAAACTTGTTCCCAGACCTTTGGCCAGAGATAATAGTCTCAATCCCAAAGTTGGTTATGCTCTCAGTTTGTCAGAGAGTTCTAAAAAGCCGCTTGTAATACATAATAAAACTAATAAGTCTGCACGAAATTGCTTCCAAAGAAACCTAATTATTGTTAAAAAAGGTGTAGAAGCTACCATTATAGAAACAGGAAATAATCTCTCTGTTTTCAATTCAGTAACCGAAATTTATTTAGATGAAAATGCTAAGTTAAATTATTTAGATTTAACTGGAGAAAATAATATTTTTCCTAAAATTTCTCATAAATTTTGTGATATGGCTGAAAAATCAACCTTTAATCACTTTGGACTGAGATTAAATACTAAGTCGACAAGAAATGAGATTGAATTGCATCTAAATGGGCCAGGTATAAACACTTCAATTGCGAACGTCAGTCTAATAAATAAAAAACATCATTTTAGTGACGAAAATGTGTTAATAAATCATAATGCTTATGAATGTAAAAGTAGGCAAGTTTTTAAATCAGTATTAGAAAATGATTGCACTTCAATAGTACGAGGTAAAATCTATGTTGCGCCGGAAGCACAAAAGACCGACGGCTATCAATCTAGTAGATCTCTTTTGCTTAACGAAAACTCTAAGTTTTTATGTAAGCCAGAACTCGAGATTTATGCCGATGATGTAATTTGCTCTCATGGATCGACGTCCAGTTCCCTAGATAGAGAAAGCCTATTTTATTTACTGAGTAGAGGTGTACATAGGAATAAAGCTAAAGAAATGCTTATAACTGCGTTTATTTCGGAAGCCTTAGATGAGATTGAAGATGAAAGCATTAAATCAGAGCTGAGTAACTATATTGATGTTTGGACCTCAAGCTTTTTTCATGAATAAACAGTTAAAAATTAACAAAGGGTTCTTTACAGCTATAATCTCAGCATTCAGTGACCTTGATGCTTCTATTGATCAGCAATTTGAACTACGCGATAAAGAAAGCCAATTGCTACCCCTTCTGTATTTTACTTGTTTAATGTTGCTACTGTCACAATTAATAGAAGTCACCAGTCAAGTTCAGGAGGATCCTTACCTATCTGTTATAACAGCTGTGGTTGTCTCCTACCTTTTTTTTCTTCCTATATTTATGTATCTCTTGGGCTTTATTCTTCACTTGATATTGAAAATGTTTGGATCTGTTTCCTCGGGTTTTCAAACTAGATTAGCTTTATTTTGGTCTCTTTCTGTATCAACTTTAGTAATTCTAGTTGCTAGCATTGCAAAAATATTCACAACTGGAGCTATAGAGCTTGTGCTTGTCATTCTTTCAGAGCTAATTATAGTGTATATTTTTTCGCGAATTGTCAGTTTTGTTTCAAATTTTAAGGATAGAAACCTTTTCACTTTGATTATGACCAGTTTGTATTTTGTACCCGTTGTTCTTATAAATTTTAGCTCAGGAACTTGAAAGCTAATGGACTTGAAACATAAACTCAAGATAGCTCTCAGAAGGCCGGCAGATTTGCCAGATGCATTGAGCCCAATAAAATTAAAATTAAGTTCTGTACTAGAGGGCGCTGTTTTTATTGCAGCCATAACCTCTCTCTTAAACTCCTTGTTAGAAAGGCTATTCTTTAAGTCATCTGAGAATGCCTCAAAGTTACTTGAAAATAATTCATTATCTTTCATCTTTAATCCCTTTAGTATGTTCGCCTTTGAATTAATTTTTATAATAACTGTGATGGCCTCTATTTTATTTTTTAGTAACTTTTCTAATAAAAAAATAGGCATCGAAGAATTGGGAAAAAATGTCTTGTTTTTATTTTTAGTAACATTCGTCTTCAAATTTATGCAGGTATTATTTCTATTTATTTCGTTTGACTTATACTATATATGCAGGTTTTTTGAATTAGTGTGGTTTATTTGGGCATTGTCTTCTGTAGTGTCAACACTATATAAATTCAAAAGCGTCCTATTAACAGCATTTCTG
>ENA-OSEY01003266-OSEY01003266.1-marine-metagenome-genome-assembly--contig:-NODE-3266-length-10069-cov-4.587070_pt1 | contig 10069 bp, 7 predicted proteins | sample MGYA00248465_ERZ534230 | MGnify/ENA primary metagenome ERZ534230 (study PRJEB26409, sample SAMN06344110) | marine metagenome | isolation source: Sea water from surface | place: Atlantic Ocean:Southern...
CTGTTTTTTTAACTACTGCTACAGATGTAATTGGTTTTTTTACCTTTTTAGGTCTTTCTGCTATAGTTATTTTATAAATAGGTTAAGTCATTGTCTTATAATTTAAAAAAAATTGCAGTCGGGATAAAATCAATCGAAAGATTAAAAATAAGACAACAGATGCTATTTGAAAATTATGGTGCTATTATACATTCAACAAGAAACATGCCTAAACAAAAAGCAGATCTAATCAAAACAGGTTCAATGTATTGGATTATTCAAAGAAACGTTTTGGTTAGACAAAAAATTTTGGATATAACATCAGTTATTAGAAGCGATGGTAGTAAAGGTTGTGAAATAATATTAGATAAAGATTTGATAAAAGTAATACCAACACCGATGAGACCATTTCAGGGATGGAGATATTATATGGAAGAAGATATTCCACCTGATTTAAATACCAATGACGATGGAAGCGAAGAAATACCAGATGAGGTAAATTCTGAATTAATAAAATTAGGATTATATTAACTTATAATGTAAATGATTAAAAATTTTTTTAAATTTATCTAACCATTGAATATCAATTAGGAAAATGAAAGTGTTATTTAAAATATTAAATTTTAAAACAATGATGTTTTTCTTGGTTTTAGGAATAAGTATATTTTTATATAAATACTTAGTCTCAACTAGACCCGAAGCAAAGCCATCAACAGTAGAAGAAAAAACCTTTTACGTAAATGTTATTAGTCCAAAAAGAAATAATTATTCTCCAACTTCAGACGCTTATGGTAAAATAATATCATCAAGAAGTGGAGATCTTCGATTTGGAGTGTCAGGTAGAGTTAATTTTATCTCGGATAAACTTCTCAATGGATCCTATGTCACTAATGGAGAGATATTAGCAAAACTAGACCAAAGAAGATTTTTACTAGAAATTGAAAAACTCACATCAGAAACAAAAGAATTAGCTGAACAACTTGGTATTCGAAAGAGACAGGTAAATAGATATAAAACAATGTTAAAAAACAATGTTGTTTCTCAAAATAAATATGATAACGAATTAATTCTTCTTTCAAAAAATAGATCTGATTATATTAGAGCAAAGACTATGTTAGAGAGGGCAAAAGAAGACTTGTCAGATACTGTTTTGAAATCTCATTTTAATGGTCGATTGTTTAATGTTAAAATAAATCAAGGTCAATTTGTAAATAGTAATGAAAAAATAGCTAATATATTTTCTACTGAAAATTTAGAAGTTGAGTTTGTTGTGCCTTCAAAGATCTATTCTAATTCAAATGATCTAATCGGAAAATCAATTGATGTTTTATGGAAAGGTGGAACTACATCTTTGAAAACCATGAAAGGAATAATTGAAAGATCAGACGGAAAAACAAATGAAGAAGAGGGTGGTGGAAAGTTATTTGCTAGAATTGATAAATTTGAAAAAAGAGAAAATTATATCCCTTTAGGTACATTTGTAAGGGTAGACTATCCTGTTGGTGATTTTAAAAATGTTTTTAAGTTACCAGAGTCATCTTTGTATACTGATAAAGTTTATATTGTTGAAAACGGCATTGCTAAGCCAAAAAAAATAAAACTTATTTACAAAGGATCTGGATATATTTTAGTTGATGGAAATTTGTCTGAAAATGATTATATCATCACTACAAGAATTCCAGAAAATCTCAATAATCAAAAAATAAAAATATTAAATTAAAGTATTTTCTAATTAGGATAGAGTTTTGGTAAGGTTTAAAGAGTCAAGTTTTTTAAAATTTTTTGTAGAACATCGAACATCTGCAAACATTATCATGTTATTAATGATAATTATAGGTTTGTTATCTATAGGTAAACTTAACAAACAATTTTTTCCTGATTTTGATGTGGAAGTTGTAGCTGTAACAATTGATTGGCCAGGTGCCACTGCCGAAGAAATTGACAAAAATATTATCCAATTATTAGAGCCAGAACTGAGACCAATTTCTGGTGTTAAAAAGGTATCATCCAAATCTGTTGAGGGCCTTGGTCGTACACAAGTTGAGTTTCAATATGGTTATGACATGCAAAAAGGAAGAACAGATATTGAAACGGCTGTATCAAGAATAAATTTTCCTGAAAAGTCCAAAAAACCTAGAATTATTGTTGGAGAATTTTTTGACACAGTAACTAGAATTGTATTGTCTGGAAAAGTTTCATTATCAGAACTGAGAATAAAGTCAAAAAATCTAAAAGAGTTACTTTTAAATTCAGGTGTTGATAAAGTTGATATATTAGGTCTTCCTAAAGAAGAAATTTTAATAGAAATACCCCAATTAGAAACAGCAAAACTTAAATTATCTTTTAATCAAATTGCTAATTTAATAAAATCTGAAACACAAGATGTTTCTGGTGGGAGTTACGCTGATGGTTCATTAAGAGTTAGAACAGAAGGCGAAAAAAGACTAGTTGATTCTTTTAAAAAATTAGAATTAAAGAGCTCTAGCTCTGGTGGCAGGGTTTTACTCGAAGACTTAGCAAAGATAACTTATAGTATTGAAAAAGGTAGTATTTTAAAAGTTGTAGATGGAAATCCTGCAGTAGAGTTGTGGGTAAGAAGAAGTAAAACGAGTGATGCTATAGAGGTTTCAAAAAATGTAGAAAATGTAATTTCTAGTTCTCAAAGTTTACTTGGTAACAATATAAAAATTGAAACTTACAACACAGCTGCTGAACTTATTCAAGAAAGGATTTCTTTACTAGTCAAAAATGGGTTAAGTGGTCTTTGTATAGTTTTAGCTGTACTTTTTCTATTCTTAAGTCGTAATACTGCAATTTGGGTTGCATTAGGTATTCCAATTGCATTTCTAGCTACATTTGCAGTTATGTTAGTAACTGGGCAATCAATAAATATGATATCATTATTTGGTTTAATAATGGCTCTTGGCATAGTAGTCGATGATGCTATTGTTGTAGGTGAACACACCTCATATTTGAAAACTAAAAGAAAACTTGATAGCTCACAAGCTCCTGTAGTAGCTGCATCAAGGATGTCAATGCCGGTAATTTCAGCAATGCTCACGACAGTTGCTGCATTTATCCCTCTATTTATGGTCAAAGGTGTTATTGGTGAAATAATTGCTGCTATCCCTTGGGTGGTTTGCGCTGTTTTAGTTGCTAGCTTAATTGAGTGTTTTTTAGTTTTACCGGCTCATCTAGCTCACTTTGATAATAAAAATAACTTACCAGGTAAATTTAGATCATGGTTTGATAATAAATTTATCTATTTCCAAGAGGGCTTGTTTAGAAAATTTGTTAAATTAACGTTTAATTATAGATATGTAACATTCATGGTTGCTATTGGTATGTTTATAGTATCAGTGGGAATGATGTCAGGAGGAAGAGTGCTTTTTAGCTTCTTTCCAACTCCTGAAGCAGATATCATAATTGCAAATTTTAAAATGCATTCTGGAACAAAAAAAACTAATACCCTAGAAATGCTTAATAATATTGAAATTGGTTTAGAAAAAACATCAAAACAGTTTTCGTATTCAAAAAACCTAGTGAAATTTAAAATGTCTACAATCGGAGACAGGACTTCTTTTTCAAATGATGCTGGGCCAAGTCCTATTGGAAGTGACTTACTTGGATCTATGGTTGTTGAATTAAAAACTGCGGATAAAAGAAAAGTTAGAACAAAAGAATTTATTAAGGCATGGAAAGATAATATTCAATCTGTTGCTGGACTAGATAAGTTAACTATTAGAGCACCTAGTGGGGGTCCTCCCGGAAGAGATCTTGATGTAAGGTTTCAAGGAGAAAAATTAGAAAACTTGAAGAAGGCATCTGATGAGTTAATTCAAATTGCTAGAACAATTCCTGGAGTAACATCATTAAGTGATAATCTTGAATTTGGTGTGCAAGAGAGGATTTTAAGCTTAAATAACAAAGGACAGTCGTTAGGTTTGTCAATTTCAGAAATAGGGGAACAAGTCAGGTCTGCAATTAATGGGGTTATTATATCTGAGTTTCCAAAGGCTGACGAAGAAGTTGCAGTTCGCTTGAAATTAATAAAAAACGAAAAACAAACTGATATGATTAATGATTTAAGGATTATAACTAATATTGGCACTAGTTTTAAACTTGAAGAAATAATAACAATAAGCGAAGAGGTCCCATTTGCTTCCATTAATAGAAAAAATGGTTTTCGTGAAGTCACAATTTCAGGTGACCTATTTCCTCAACTTATGAATACTTCTCAAGCTAGACAGTTTCTTTTGCAGAATGGATTGCCTGAAATTGCTAAGAAATATAATTTGAATTATAGGTTTGATGGCAAGGATTTAGAGCAGAAAGAAACTTTTGCTGATATGAAAATTGGATCAATTGTTGGACTAATGTTAATCTATTTTATATTAGCCTGGGTTTTTAAATCTTGGTCAAGACCATTAACAATAATGATAATGATACCGTTTGCTTTTATTGGTGCGGTTTTAGGTCATTATATATTAGGTTTAACAATGTCAATATTGTCCATGTTTGCTCTTCTAGCTTTAGCTGGTATAGTAGTAAATAACTCAATAATCTTAGTTTCAACAATAGAAAGAAGATTCGAAGATTTACTTAATGATACTGAAAATAGTTTTAATGATCAAAATATTATCAACGAAGCAATAATTTCAGGTGTTGTAGATAGACTTAGACCTGTTTTACTAACTTCTTTAACGACTATTGGTGGATTGTCAGCGCTAATGTTTGAAAAATCTCTACAAGCACAATTTTTAATACCTATGGCTGCTACAATTGTCTTTGGTCTTGGTGTCACAGCTTTACTTGTGCTGATTATAGTCCCTTCAATGATGGGAATAAGCAATGATTTATCAAATTTTATAAAAAGTTTAAAAGAAGGAAATAGATGATTAATAATTACACAATTTCTAGTACTGAAAAGTTTCAAATTTCAGATATAAACTTCAATAAAGATGGTTTGGTACCCGTAATATCTCAGTGCGTTCATACTGGTGTCATTTTAATGATGGCTTGGATGAACGAAGAGGCTTTAAAAAAAACAATTGATACAAAAGATATGTATTACTTCTCTCGTTCGAGGCAAAAGCTTTGGCAAAAAGGTGAAACTAGTGGGCATTTTCAAAAACTTCATGAGCTAAGATTAGATTGTGACAATGACACAATACTTGCTTTAATAGAGCAAACTGGTTCTGCTTGTCATACAGGGGCAAAAAGCTGTTTTTTTAAATCTACAAAAGATATTCATAATGACTAATAAAAATAATTCTGGTTCATTTGGAAGCTCCAGAGGATTATTAAACAAAATAAAAAAAGATAAAAAAAGAAAATCTTCTAGTACTAGGTGGATAGGTCGACAGCTTAATGATCCATATGTCTTAGAGACACAAAAAAGAGGATATAAATCAAGAGCTGCTTTTAAACTTTTACAAATAAATGATAAATTTAATTTTTTACTTCCCGGACTGTCAGTAATTGACTTAGGATGTGCCCCAGGTGGTTGGCTACAAATAGCATCTGAAAAAGTTTCTTCAATTACAGGCAATGAAAAAGTTATTGGAGTAGATATTTTAAAAACAGATGATATCGCTGGATGTAAATCTATAATTGGAGATATCAATGATAAAGCAGTTGGTGATCATTTAATTGAATTATTGGGACAGAAGCCAGATGTTGTTTTGTCTGACATGGCGGCAAATACAACAGGTCATAGACAAACCGATCATATAAGAACCACTCATCTTTTAGAAATTGCTTTAGACTTTTCAATTGAGAATTTGAATAGGAATGGAGTTTTTTTAGCTAAGTGTTTCAAAGGAGGAACAGAAAAGGAAGCCTTAGATTTAATGCAAAAAAACTTTTCTAAAGTACATCACGTCAAACCTGATGCAAGCCGAAAAGAATCAGTTGAAGGATATGTTATTGCTTTAGGTTTTAAAGGAAAATAAATTCAAAGAATTAAACTTTGCAAAATTTACCATAGATCTTATATAAAACTTTATGATATTAATTTTAAATCCAGTACCGAGTATAAATAATGATAATTGAAGAATCTTACACTTTCGACGATGTGTTGCTACAACCTGCATATAGTAAGATTGGACCAGCAGACGCCAATGTAGGTACTTTTATTTCTAAAAATATCAAGTTAAATATACCTCTAATATCTGCTGCAATGGATACCGTTACTGAACATAGATTAGCTATTACTATGGCCCAACTAGGTGGAATAGGGGTTTTACATAAAAACTTTTCAATTAAAGAGCAAGCGTCAGAAGTAAAAAAAGTAAAAAAATTTGAAGCAGGAATGGTAGTAAATCCAGTTACAATAAAGCCTGATCAATCCCTCGGAGATGCTTTCAAACTAATGGAAAAAAACAAAATAAGTGGAATACCAGTCGTTGAAGGTCTTAAAAATAAATTAGTCGGTATTCTTACAAACCGAGACGTTAGATTTGCTAATGATTTAAATCAAACAGTTTCTGCGCTTATGACTAAAAATGTAATAACTGTTAAAGAAAGTGTTAGCAAAGAAGAGGCTAGAAAACTTTTACATCAACATCGTATTGAAAAATTAGTGGTTGTTGATGAAGATGGATTCTGTGTTGGATTAATAACTGTTAAAGATATGGAAAAATCTCAAAACCACCCTGATGCATGTAAAGATGAACAAGGACGATTAAGAGTCGCGGCTGCTACTGGTGTTGGAAAAGACGGACTTTCAAGGGCAGAAGCTTTAATTGATGCAGGAGTTGATGTTTTGATTGTTGATACCGCTCATGGTCATAGTAAAATGGTTTTAGATTCTGTCTCAAAAATTTCAAAGATGTCTAAAGAAGTAGCTCTAATTGGTGGAAACGTTGCAACTGGAGATGCAACAAAAGCTCTTATAGACGCTGGAGCAAATGGCGTAAAGGTAGGAATTGGACCTGGTTCAATATGTACTACAAGAATGGTTGCTGGAGTTGGCGTTCCTCAATTATCTGCAATTATTGATTGTGTAGAAGTTGCAAACAAATTCTCAGTTCCAATTATTGCAGATGGTGGTATTAAATATTCTGGAGATATAGCGAAGGCCATAGCAGGAGGATCTAGTGCCGTTATGGTAGGCTCTCTTCTTGCAGGAACTGATGAAACTCCTGGAGAGGTATTTTTATTTCAAGGTAGATCTTATAAGTCATATAGAGGTATGGGTAGTTTAGGTGCAATGGCAAGAGGCTCTGCTGATAGATATTTTCAGGCAGAAATAGAAAATCTTAAACTTGTGCCTGAAGGTATCGAAGGACAGGTTCCATATAAAGGACCTGCTGAAAATGTAATTCATCAATTAGTTGGTGGTCTGAAATCAGCAATGGGCTACACTGGTAATATAGACATTAATCAAATGCAAAAAAATTGTAAATTTAAAAAAATTAGTAATGCTGGGCTTAAAGAAAGTCATGTCCACGATGTTACTATAACTCGTGAAGCACCTAATTATCGACCGTCTTAATGTTAGATTCTGATAGAGTTTCATGTGTATTAGAGCTATTAAAATCTTTTGATCATGGATCTAAAATTGCTAGTAAATTAATTCAAAATTATTTCAGATCTAATAAAAATATAGGATCAAAAGATAGGAAATTTATATCCAATTGTTTTTGGAACATAATTAAACATCGAAATAAGATTAATTGGCATTTAACAAATCATAATTTAAAAGTAACTTTTGAAAGACAAATAATTTTAGAATTATTTTTTTTAAATTTTTATTATAAAAATGATTTACCAAAAATTAAAAAATTTTTTTTCTTGAATAATAAATTAAATAAAAATTTTAAAGATGATAATTTACAATTTCTAGAATATTTAAATTTCGAAAAATTTATTAACAGTGAAATGCCAGAATGTGTGTTCTATGAATTGCCAGATTTTTTATTAGAAAGTATAAAAAGAAATTTTAAACTTGATTGGAAAAATGTTGCTTTATCTTTAAACCAAGTATCTTTTGTTGATCTTCGGATTAATACACTCAAAAATAAAACTAGAAACGAAATTTTGGATTCATTAAGAGAAATTGATGTACCATTTAAAATTAGTAAATATTCCCCACTAGGTATAAGGCTTCTTAAACGATTTCCTATAAATGGAAATAAACTCTTTAAGTCTGGTAATATAGAAATTCAAGGAGAGGCATCTCAATTGTCAGCATTGATACTGGGTGCAAAACCAGGAATGCAAGTTGCTGACATATGTGCAGGCGCTGGTGGTAAATCTCTTATATTGGCAGATATAATGAAAAATAAAGGAAGGATTTTATCTTTAGATATAAATCAAAAAAGATTAAAACAGGCAAGATTACGTTTTAAAAGAGCAGGAGTTCATAATGTTGAAACACGTTTGGTTGATTTAAACTGGAGTACAAAAGGTTTAGAAAAAAAATTTGACTTAGTTCTTATAGATGCTCCATGCTCTGGTATTGGAACATGGTCGAGAAGTCCTGACTCAAGATTTAACTTCAATAAAAAAAAGTTAGTAGAATTAATTAATATTCAATCTGAGTTACTATTAAAAGGATCAACTATGGTTGCTCCAGGCGGTAAGTTAGCATATGTAACTTGCTCAATCTTACCTGAAGAGGGAGTTGATCAAATTGAAAAATTTAAATTGTCAGCAAATAGAGATTTTTCTGAAATTGACATGAGTAATATGTGGAATGATAATTTATCTTTAACTAATAGTTTTCAATATCCATTTGATAATGGTAAAAAAAGTATAACTATTAACCCTGCTATTCACAAAATGGATGGTTTTTTTATCTCAATGTTTCAAAGAAAAAGATAGAATAATCAATTTATTAAAAGAAAGTTACTTTATGGAAAACGAATTTGTTTTAATTATTGATTTTGGTAGCCAAGTCACCCAATTAATTGCAAGACGATTAAGAGAGTTAAAGGTTTATTGTGAAATACATCCGTTTAATAAGGTAAATGATGAATTTTTGAAAAAACTTAGTCCTAAAGCAATCATTCTCTCTGGAGGACCAGCAAGTGTTTTAAATGACAGTGCGCCTAAGCCACCTTCAAATATTTATGATTTAGAAGTTCCTATCTTAGGAATTTGTTATGGACAACAGATAATGATGCAAATGTTAGGTGGATCAGTTGTTTCAGGGTCAGGAACATCAGAATTTGGAAAATCTTATGTAAAATTAAACAACAAAAGTAAAAACATCAAACTTCTTGAAGGTTTATTTTTAAAGAAAGGAAAAGAAGAAGTATGGATGTCTCACGGTGATCATGTAGCAACAATACCTAAAGATTTTGAAGTATATGGTGTTTCTGAAAACGCACCTTTTGCAATAATTGGAAATGAAAAAAAACATTTTTATGGAGTTCAGTTCCACCCAGAAGTTTTTCATACATTAAATGGTAAAGTATTAATTAAGAATTTTCTTAAATTATCAAATTTTTCTTTTAATTGGAGTATGCAATCTTATCTTCAACAATCTGTAGAAGAAATAAAAATGAAAGTAGGAAATAAAAAAGTAATTTGTGCATTATCTGGTGGTGTAGATAGTTCAGTGACAGCAATACTTATAAATAAAGCTATTGGTAATCAATTAACATGTATTTACGTAAATAATGGTTTGATGAGAAAAAATGAAAGCGAAGAGGTTTTAAAGTTATATAGAGATCACTATAAATTAAATTTGATAGAGGCAAATGAAAAGAAGCTTTTCCTATCTAAATTAAAGGGAATAAAAGATCCCGAAAAAAAGCGAAAAATAATTGGTAAACTATTTATTCAGGTATTTGAAAATTATGCCTTACAGATTGGTGATATTAGCTTTCTTGCTCAGGGAACTCTATATCCGGATGTAATAGAAAGCGTCAGTTTTTCTGGTAGCCCATCCGTAACTATAAAATCACATCATAATGTTGGTGGTTTGCCGAAAAAAATGAATTTAAAATTAATAGAACCTCTTAGAGAGTTGTTCAAAGATGAAGTCAGACTTTTGGGGAAAGATCTAGGTATACCAAATGATTTTTTAGAACGACATCCTTTTCCTGGCCCGGGGTTAGCGATAAGATGTCCAGGTGAA
>ENA-OSEY01003267-OSEY01003267.1-marine-metagenome-genome-assembly--contig:-NODE-3267-length-10068-cov-3.482634_pt1 | contig 10068 bp, 7 predicted proteins | sample MGYA00248465_ERZ534230 | MGnify/ENA primary metagenome ERZ534230 (study PRJEB26409, sample SAMN06344110) | marine metagenome | isolation source: Sea water from surface | place: Atlantic Ocean:Southern...
TCGCTAATGTGCGAGAAAGTGTTAATCAACAGTTCTTAAACATCATCAAAAGTGATTCTCAAGTCTCTAAAGCAATGCTTCACACCGTGCTAGCTCCAAGTAAATGTATTAGAGCAGGAATTGTAAGAGCTGCAGCAGAGCTTGAGGGTACTCTTAATAAAGAATCTATTAATAATTTAGAGGTTGCAGTTGAAGCGATGCATTCATATTCATTGATTCATGATGATTTACCGGCTATGGATGACGACGATATGAGAAGAGGCCAACCATCCAATCATATTGCTTATGGTGAAGCAACTGCAATTCTTGCAGGAGACGCATTGCATAGCTTGGCCTATGAGATTGTTGCAAACGATACTCACTTATCTGTTGAGCATAAAGTTAATATTATTAAATTACTTTCAGATGCTTGTGGTTTTAATGGCATGATTCTTGGTCAACAATTGGATTTAGAATCTGAGGGATCAGACACTGGAGATATAAATAAAATTCATGCTTTAAAAACTGGCAGACTCATAAGTGCTTCGCTTGCAATGCCAATTACAAATTCAAAACTCAGAATGAAACTAAAGACTGTCGGAGCAGATATTGGTTTAGCATTTCAAATCATGGATGATGTTTTAGAGGTAACTGCATCTACAACAGCTCTTGGAAAAGATTCAAAGTCAGATGTAAAGAATAACAAACTAACTTATGTATCAGTTTATGGTTTGGAAACTGCAGTTAAAAATGCTGAAAAATTGATTGAAAAATCAATAAATAAAATAATTGATCTTGACGGTAATTTTAATAAGAAGAGCCTCCTTGAGATTTGTAATTTCATTATTAGCAGAGATAACTAGTTATGAAATTTTTTAAGGAAATACCAAATTCTCGTCCTAGCACACCCTTGCTTGATGAAATTAATTCACCTAAAGATTTGAAACCGCTAACCCTTGAGCAGCTCAAAAATTTAGCCGATGAATTAAGAGCATTTTTACTCTATCAAGTTGGACAAACAGGTGGTCATTTAGGTGGCGGTTTAGGTGTTGTTGAGTTAACCGTTGTTTTACATTACTTGTTTAACACGCCTGATGATAATTTAATATGGGATGTTGGTCATCAAGCTTATCCACATAAAATTCTAACTGGCCGAAGAGATAAACTAAAAACCATTAGAGTGAAAGGAGGTCTAGCGCCCTTCCCGTCTAAAAATGAAAGTGAATATGATGCTTTTGGAACTGGTCATTCAAGTACATCAATAAGTGCAGCCTTGGGTATGGCTATTGCCAATCAGAATAAAAAAACAATTGCTGTGATTGGTGATGGAGCAATGACAGCAGGAATGGCTTTTGAGGCAATGAGTCATGCGGGCAGTATAAAGCCAAACATGCTTATCATCCTGAATGATAACGATATGTCCATATCAGAAAATGTAGGAGGCTTATCTAATTATTTTTCTAGAATTTGGGCCTCAAAACTTTATAAAGGAATTAGAAAAGGTGGAAAAAGCTTCCTAGAGAACCTACCACAAGCTCATCATTTAGCTCGAAAAGTAGAAACACAAATGAAAAGTATGGTTTCACCTGGATCTATCTTTGAGGAATTAGGGCTAAACTATATCGGACCAGTTGATGGTCATGATATTGATGAATTACTGAGTGTAATCAAGAACTTAAAGGATTTTGAAGGGCCGCAGTTTCTGCATATTATTACGAAAAAAGGAGCTGGTCTTGATCCAGCTGAAGCTGACCGAATAGGTTTTCATGCCATTGGAAAAATAAAACCTGTTGCAAAAAAACAAAATAGTTCAAAACCTAAATATCAGGATATTTTTAGTGAATGGGTTGTTGATATGGCAACAGAGGATGAAAGCTTATATGCAATAACCCCGGCAATGCGAGAAGGGTCTGGATTGGTTGAATTTAGTAGAAAATTTCCTGAGAGATACTTTGATGTAGCCATAGCTGAACAACATGCTGTTACATTTGCAGCTGGTTTGGCAGTAGAAGATAAGAAACCGATTGTTGCGATTTACTCAACATTTTTACAAAGGGCATACGATCAATTGATTCATGATGTAGCGCTACAAAATCTAGATGTTACCTTTGCAATCGATAGAGCAGGACTTGTTGGCGAGGATGGTCCAACACACTCAGGTAATTATGATCTTGCCTATCTAAGATGCATCCCAAACATGATAATCATGACCCCATCCAATGAAAATGAAACAAGAAAGCTGTTAACCACTGGGTACAAGTATGATGGTCCTGCAGCTATTCGCTATCCAAGAGGAACGGGTCCAAACATTCAAACTGATAAGGATTTAGAAACATTAGAGATAGGTAAATCAAATCTTGTGATCAATAAAGATTCAGAAATAATTATCCTAAATTTTGGCGCTCTGATGGACGTTAGCAAGAACGTTGCAGAAAAATTAGATTGCTCTCTAGCTGATATGAGATTTGTGAAACCCCTTGATGCTGAGTTTCTTAAAAAAATACATGATAAAAAACTAATTGTTACTATTGAAGATGGTAGTCGCTATGGCGGTGCAGGATCAGCTGTTCAAGAATGGTTTGCTGATAATAATTTGAATGTAACCATCAAATCATTTGGTATACCTGATGTATTCATTGAGCATGCCAGCAGAGATGAAATGATAAGAATGGCTTCTCTTAATGGAGATGCGATATTTGATCAGATTAAAAAATTAATTTAATTAAAAAATTTTGATTTTGTAAAAATCCTTTTACCCATCAAATTATAATTTTAGAGATTGCCAGCATTAAAATGCTTGTAAATAATCCTGCAAGAAGATCATCGATCAAGATTCCTGGTCCATTTTTAATATTTTTATCGACCCATGAAATTGGCCATGGTTTTACAATGTCAAAAAAACGAAAAAATAAAAATGCAAAGACCAGTGAAATAAAATCATGATTAATAAACATGCAAGCCACAAACATTCCTGCAAATTCATCAATAACAATTTCTGAGCTATCGGACTTTGTTTCTTTATGTATTTCAACACAAACCCACCAACTAAAGGCTACTATTAAAACTGTTGCAAGAATAATCCACTCTTGCAAAAAAGCTATGTTATAAATTAACAAAATAGCAAATAAGCTTCCCCAAGTTCCTGGAGCAAATGGGATAGATCCAACCCCAAAGCAAGTCGCTAGGACATGGGATACTTTATTATAATTTGGGAAACTCATATAAATTTAGAAATGCTTATAGCCTTTATTTAATGAAGTTATTTTACCATCCAGATATATTTTCTTCGTTTTAATTGATGTGCCAACTTGATACATTTCAAAATTCATTTTTTTCATTTTTACGACAAGAGACTGAATGTTTTTTTTAGGCACAGTAAAAATTAATTGATAATCATCACCGCAATTTAAACATTTGTTTAATGATAAATTTGAATTGTATGGTATTGAGCTTGAAGATAATTCGAATCCTACATTAGATGCTTTGCTTAGATGTCCAAGATCTTGAAGAAACCCATCAGAAATATCAATCGCGCTCGAAGCAAATTCTGCAATGGTTTTGCCATAATCAATTAGAGCTTTAGGTTTTAGATAAGCAGATGAAATCATATTTTCTCTATTACGCTTTTTGAAGTTCTGCATACCAAATAAACCATTACCTAGCTGTCCTGACAAACACAATATGTCGCCAACTCTAGAATTATCTCTGAGTAATATTTTTGAAACCTGCTTGCCAAAGACAGTCACAGATATCTGGTATTGTCCTTTCACTAGATCGCCACCAGTTAAGCCAATTTTGTAATCATTTGAAAATTCTTGGAGCCCTTTTTTAAATGAAGAGAAAAATTTGGGACTATTCTCTTTGGTGGAAAGGGAAAGCTGAAAGGCTAATGGATGAGAGCCCATTGCTGCCAGATCACTTAGTGCTATAACACATGCTCTATAGGCAGCATATTCTGGTTTAAATCCTTTTGGAAAATGAACACCCTCTACGGAGGTATCAGTTGAAACAATGAGATTATTTGATAACGAAATTACCGCGGCATCGTCTCCAACGCCTTTCAAGATCTTATTCTTTTTATTAAATGAAGTACCTATATTAGATAGGTACTTCTCAATAATCTTGAACTCAGAAATGGTTTTTAACTTGGGTATCTTTCAAATAGGCCGCTGGCACCCATACCGCCACCTACACACATGGTCACTACACCAAACTGCTTATCTTGACGATTAAGCTCTCTAACCATATGGCCAACTTGTCGTGAGCCTGTCATACCAAATGGATGACCAATTGAAATTGAGCCCCCATTTACATTGAGCTTATCCATAGGGATACCTAGCTTATCTCTGCAATAAACAACCTGCACCGCAAAAGCCTCATTTAATTCCCATAAATCGATATCATCAACGTTTAAATCATAGTTTTTTAGTAATTTTGGTACTGAAAAAACTGGTCCAATACCCATTTCATCTGGCTCACAACCCATAGTAGTGAAACCTCTAAAATAAGCTAAAGGCTTTAAACCAAGTTCAAGTGCTTTTTCTTCACTCATAACCAAGGTCACTGAAGCACCGTCAGACAACTGAGAGGAATTTCCAGCAGTAACTGATCCGTTTTCTGGATCAAAGACAGGTTTTAGAGATGATAGGCCCTCTAATGTGGTATCAGGTCTATTACATTCATCTTTATCAACTGTGTAGTCAACTTCTTTTGAATCACCAGTTTCTTTGTTAACAAGCAGCATCTTGGTTTCCATTGGAACGATTTCGTCATCGTATAAACCTAGCTCTTGGGCATTTGCAGTCCTTTTTTGGCTCTCCAGAGCATATTCATCTTGAGATTCTCTTGATACATCATATCTTTTAGCAACCGTTTCAGCGGTGATACCCATTGGGTGATAAATACCTGGGCTCTGTTCAGCAAGTTTTTCATTCACAAAGCCTTCCATGTTTTGCTTTCCTTGCAGCATAGAAATTTGCTCTACTCCACCAGCAATAACAGTGTCATAACATCCAGCCATTACTTGACTCGCCGCCATGGAAACAGTTTGAAGACCTGAAGAACAATATCTATTTACAGTTGTACCTCCAACAGTAACCGGGAGGTTTGAAAGCACAGCAGCATTTCTACCTATATTATGACCCATTGGTCCCTCTGGATTACCGCAACCCATGATGACATCTTCAACCGCCTCACCTGGCAAATTTGGATTTCTTTCCATTAGGTTATTGATGATATGTGCAAGCATGTCATCAGCTCTTGTAATGTTAAAACCACCTCGATGTGATTTAGCAAGACCCGTTCTAACACTATCAACTATTACAGCTGTTTTCATTATTCTTCTCCTTTTTAAACTTTATCTGAATCCCTAGGAATATGGCATTATATATGCCATAAACTGCCCTCTGCAAATCTTAAAAGCTATTTAATTTCCTTATTCTCATTAGTAATATCTTTATACCATTTAGGTACAATATCTACTTTATACTCTTGGGCTTTTTTGAAGATATAAGGAATTGTTATCGGACTGAAGGGCAATATGACAAGCACGCCCAAGCCTAAATTTTTAAAATTTTCAGCAAGCTGATCGTTGGCTTTTGCTAGTTCCTCATCAGATGCCTTACCTTCTGCAAATCTAATATAGGTATCAAGCATTTTTTGATTTTCAGCATTTTCTGCCAAAAAAAGTTCTTTAAGTTTGATTAAAAATTTTTCTACTTGTTTCATATAAATAAAAAAGCCCGGATAAACCGGGCTTTCATCGATTAATTATTCTTAGAAATTAATACCAAAGTTGAAACCAGCAATTTTTGGATCAATCGCTACACCGTTAGCAAAACCAGCTACAGTTGGATCTGTAGAATATTTAGCATATAGGTGATCTTCATCTCCAGCATTTCTAACATAAACACCTGCATACCAAGAATCATCGGCGGCAGTATATTTCAATGAAACATCAATGTAATCAAGTTCAGGTGTATATGCTCTTGCATTGTTAAATGCATCTGACCATGTCTCATCTCTGTATGTATAGTCAACTCTGAAAATCCATGTACCTCCAGGTCTTTCAAAGAACTTACTAACACCTAGTCTCCAGTTTAACTCTGCAGATAATGGCAATTTATTACCTGAAAGATCTTGCTCAACACCGTCAGTTGCAGGACATGGTGCAGTTGTTGAATCAAGCCCATAAAAAGGTTGAGTACACAGAGGTCCAAATGATTTATAAACTATTCCAGCATCAGTGAGCTGATATTTTACTAAAGCAGCAAACAATGGATTTGCAGCAGCTGCCGCAGCTCCACATAGCGCTCCAGTTACAAGACCAGCTGCACAAGGTGCTGCAAATTGAGTAAAGTCACCAAACATTCCAGTTGCTGTCCCTCCAATTGGAGCAAAAATACTTGAGTTTGGTAATGTTGTTGTAGCTGCATTGATATTTAATGGATCAACAGATTTAAAGTCATCAATTACAGCATCAGTCCAAGCAATGTAACCATCAATTAATAAGGTATTTGAAGCAAAGAATTTAAATTCTGTTTCAATACCTTCAATGGTTGCATCAGCATTTTCATTCACAGAAGAACGTCTGATAATCTTGGAGAGCTGAAGTCCTTCATAGTCATTTGAATAGATTGAAGTGTTAACTTGTAACGCACCATCTAAGAAAGTACTCTTCATACCAACTTCAAATACGTTAGCAGTTTCAGGACCAAACTCAGTCGGGGTTCCGCCCTCACCATCAGTTGGATTCGATCCACCAGGCTTAAACCCAGTACTATATGTTGCATAGACAAGGTGATTGTCATTAATGCTGTGATCAAGACCTAACTTGTAAGTTGATTCATCGGATTCAAAGACACGATTGGTAGCCGCAGGTTGAGTTCCACCATAATAACTTGCTGCATCACCTTGAAGATCAAGCAAAGCTGTATAGCCCCAATCACTTATTTCATATTCAGTGTATCTTCCACCAACTGTTAATCGTGTTTGATCTGATAAATCAAAATACATCTCACCATAAACAGCAGCAGTACTCCTATTTAAGTTTGAATCATTATGGTAATAAGATTGCCAATCCGGTAATACACCATTATTAGGGAAATTACTTGCAGCAGCAGCACCAGCAGCAAAAGCAGAATTAAGAACATAGCCCTGAGCTTGAGCAGGAGTAATTATTCCCCCAGCAATTAGCCCTGGTACTTGAGCTGAAGCAGCTGAGGCACCTAAGAACGACTGAGCCCAAAAAGGAGCCCCACCGTATCCACACTGTCCAAAGAGTGTACAAGCAGGTCCAACTGATGTATTTGCCCAGTATTCCATATACGGAGTAATAATTTGATATTCATTAGCACTGTCTGTATCAATTCTGAATAGACCAGCTGTAAAGTTAAAGCTACCATCATAATCAGATGTAATTCTAATTTCATTCTGCCACCACTCAGATTCATTAGTTGATCTATCAACTGCCTGATCAGAGGCATAAACTTTTGTGCCAACTCCGCCAGTTGTGTGGTTATTGCTATCAATACCTAAAGCAGTAGTTATTGGCCCCATCGCATAATTCACGACTGAAACAGAATGATCATAGTCAGCCTGATCGTGGAAATCACGAGTAGCATAATGCGAAGAAACGGTTACTGAGATTTCATCACTAAGTTGGGTTTGGATCTCAAGTAAAGTATTTTGATATTCAGCTGAGTGAATCGGTGTGTAATCCAAATCAACTGTTCTAATATCTGATGAGGGATTATTTCTATAAACACCTGTAGTTAAATCACTATTTTGGAATTGTAAATAAGGCACCCAGTGTCCATAACTACCTGGTGAATATACTGCGTCCATTCCTGTTTCAAAAGGACTACATCCAAAAAATGTGTCAGCTTTACAAAATTGTCTAGCTGCTCTTAATCTGTTGTCATTAGCATTTACATTTTCATGCACCAAAGTGAATAATGTTTCATCTGAAACATCCCACTCAAGCGTAAATCTAGCAGACTGAGTATTCCTATCATCCAACTCTTGATCATTGTAGTTGTTGACAACAAAGCCGCCTCTTTTAAGGCTACTAGCAGCGATTCTTGTTCTTACAGTATCTGATAGGGGCAGATCAACTGCAGCAGATATTCTAGTAGAATCATATTCAGCAATATCGGCTTTAACATAGCCACCGAACTCACTGTTAGGTCTCTTTGAGATAACTTGCAATAGTCCACCGGTTGTTCCATCTCCAAAAAGAGTACCTTGAGGCCCACGAAGCACCTCAACTCGCTCTACGTCAAAGAGCTCAGCCTCATAAAGTGATGATATGGATGCAACCTGACCATTCCAGAAGTATCCAACAGAGGAACTGGTTGAGTTACCCACAGCAAAGTTACCAATACCTCTTAAGGTTATACCGGAACCTGAATAAGCTCCTTTTTGGAAACCAAGAGTTGGTACAGCAAACTGAAGATCTTCCATATTTTCAATTTGTTGAGTTTCAAGACTGTCGCCAGTAATCGCTGTTACTGTTATCGCAGTATCTTGAAGCGATGTTTCTTGTCTGAGAGCAGAAACCACAACTTCTTCAATAGTTCTGTTCTCTTCTTGTGCGTTAAAGCTTGGAATAAATAATCCAGCAGCAACGAATAATGTTGATAATAAATAACGGTTCATATTACACCCCCCTATTAATAGTGCTAAATATGTCTGAACGTGAGTCTTATCATATACTGATATGTGTTTTTTGGGCAAATAAATCAACGAAATATTAAATTCATGAAAATTAGAGAAAAAGCGCAGATTATTATCGATATTCTTGAGTCACATTATCCTAAAACGCCAATTCCATTGGACCATTCTGATAACTTCACCCTCTTAATAGCAGTATTATTGTCAGCTCAATGCAAAGATGAGCGAGTAAACCAAATAACACCAAAGCTTTTTAAGCTGGCAAATAATCCATATTCCATGGCAAAACTCTCTCAAAAGCAGATCTATGAAGTCATAAAACCTTGTGGGTTGGGCCCGCAAAAGTCAAAGGCAATTAAATCACTATCAAACATTCTAGTTAAAGACTATCAAGGTCAAGTGCCTGAAGAGTTTATGCTACTAGAAAAACTTCCGGGTGTTGGGCATAAAACTGCTTCTGTGGTAATGAGTCAAGGATTTGGCCATCCAGCATTTCCAGTAGATACACACATCCACCGCTTGGCGCAAAGATGGAAGCTTACTAATGGTAAAAATGTTACTCAAACCGAGAAAGACCTTAAACGCATCTTTCCAGAGGAATTATGGAACAAACTGCATTTACAAATTATCTTTTGGGGAAGAGAGTTTTGCCAAGCTCATGAATGCTTTGCCCTTGAGTGTAAGATTTGTAAAGCAATTAATCCCAAAAGAATTCGGCCATTTGCCCACAAAAGACCCTAGATAAATTAGAATAATAACTTGATCAATTAAACCTATTTTTTGGAGTAATGATGAAATCTCATTCTGATTTAATTTTTTCTAATCCCTCAGATATTGCTGGCTATGATGAGGATTTGTGGCAAGCAATGCAGGATGAATCAATCCGGCAGGAAGATCATATAGAACTCATTGCTTCTGAGAATTATGCAAGTAAACGAGTGCTTGAAGCTCAAGGATCTTTACTTACTAATAAGTATGCCGAGGGTTACCCAGACAAAAGATATTATGGAGGTTGTGAGTTTGTTGACGTAGCAGAACATTTAGCGATTGAACGTGCTAAAGAGCTTTATCAAGCTGACTACGCAAATGTCCAACCACATTCAGGCTCATCCGCAAATGCTGCAGCATTTTTAGCAATGCTAGAGCCTAATGACAATATCCTTGGTATGTCACTTGATCATGGCGGTCACCTTACTCATGGTGCAAAAGTCAATTTTTCTGGAAGGAACTACAACGCTTTTCAATACGGTTTGCATCCGAAAACTCACGATATTGATTATGACCAAGTAAGGGATTTGGCAAAAAAACATACCCCAAAACTTATAATAGCTGGTTTTTCGGCATTTTCTGGAATTGTTGATTGGGAAAAGTTTGCAGATATCGCTAATGAGGTTGGGGCTTATTTCTTAGTAGATA
>ENA-OSEY01003270-OSEY01003270.1-marine-metagenome-genome-assembly--contig:-NODE-3270-length-10058-cov-2.881775_pt1 | contig 10058 bp, 8 predicted proteins | sample MGYA00248465_ERZ534230 | MGnify/ENA primary metagenome ERZ534230 (study PRJEB26409, sample SAMN06344110) | marine metagenome | isolation source: Sea water from surface | place: Atlantic Ocean:Southern...
GGATGAAAAAGATAGTGTTTGGGTAAAATCACTATATCGGAATTAATAACTAAGTAATAGCTGTTAAAAAAACAATTGAAAAACTACAGCATTGTAGATGATGGATTCACGTTCTTACCAAAAATTTTCAAGAAAGATGAAATAGCTTCCGCCCGAGATGGGCTATGGAAAACGATTAATGGTATCTACGAAACAAATAAAAAACCCGAGACAAGATTCTGGGAAGTTGGGGATGGTAAAAATAAAATAATTAAGATAGACAAACCCCATCTTTGCAACAGGAGTGTGTGGAATCTAATAACAAATAAGAAGCTGGGTAAGACTCTTGCAGAAGAAACCAGATCAAGAACAATACAAGTGTGGCACTCACAAGTTGTTTGGAAGCCAAAAAGCATAAAAGATAGTGGTAATGCAGGTTGGCACAGAGACTCCCAATATTGGCCTTTCTGGGGCAGTGATGGATTGTTTACAGCTTGGATTGCCTTGTCAAATGTTTCCACTTCTTCAGGACCTGTCAGGTTCATACCTGGATCAAACCACTGGAAAGGTATTGATGGCCTTGATTTTTTTAATAAAGACCTGATTTCCCAAAAGAAGATTTTAAAAGATAATTATGGAAACATCAAAATAGTTGATGCTCTTTTGAGCGCTGGACAAGTTAGTATACACTCTTCTCATACCTATCATTCATCTGGTGCCAATCTAGATGAGACGCCCCGTGTTGGAATGGTCGTCCACTTTTGTACTGATCGAGCCATTAGACAATTAGTCACTGGATCGAACTCGGCCTACCTAGACCAATTGAAAGATGCCAGTATCTCGCCGTTTATTTTTGGGGGAGATCCATGAAAAAGAAAGTATTATCAACTTTTAATGAACAAGGTTATTGTCTTACTAAAGGTTTATTTAGTCAGCGCGCTATCTCTTGTTTAGAAAAAGAGTTTGATAAAATTATAAACCAGATGAACGCGAGCAATGAGAACATAAATGCTAGATGGGGTAGCGAACTTACCAAGACAATCGAAGATCCCAAATCAATGGTTCTACATACTCATAATGTTCAAAGCTATTCGCAAAAGATGCTAAACATGGTTCAAAATAAAAACCTCCTAGACGTTGTTGAAAGTTTAATTGGTCCTGATATAATATTGCATCACACAAAACTTTTTCTAAAGCCACCTAAAATTGGTTCAGCGTTCCCGCTACATCAAGACTGGTCGTATTTTCCAACTCAGAGTAATTCTATGGTTGCCGCTGTTGTACATCTTTCCAAATCAAAAGAGAACATGGGGAGAATAAGATTAGTGAAAGGCTCTCACAAGATGGGTCGAGTAAAAGGTTCAGATGGACATTCATATGTAAAAGATATTCATGGAAGTCACGATTTAGAATCAGCACACGCAGTGGATGCCGATCCAGGCGACGTTCTTTTTTTTCATTGTTGTTCATTACATGGTTCAAAAGCAAACAAGTCAGAAAATTCAAGAAAGACTGTACTGATCCAGTTGTATTCAGGCAAGGATAAAATTGAATACTCTACACATAAAAATGTACAACTAACCCTGCGAGGTTGGAATCATTACGCTACTCGGTCAAGCGTGGACGGAATCGGTGTATAACGCTTTTTGTTTAATAAATGGTTTTAGATTGAATCCTTTGAAACATGAACGTTCATTGTGGGATAAGGGATAGAAATTTTTCTTGCAGAAATTTCTTTATAAATCTCTGAGTTAACTGCATCTACTGTTTTCCCTCTGATTTCAGGATTATGTATCCAAAACAGTAACTGCAACCTTAATCCATGATCTGCAAACTCTCTAAACCGAACTCTTGGCTCTGGTTCTTCTAACACATTTCTTTCTTTTTTGGCAATTGTAATCAATAAATTTTTTACTTCATCTAGGTCGGAATCATACGCTACGGTTAGCGTGATTCTGACTCTTTCTATTTCTCCAGGCCCGCCGCTTTCATTCACTATTTTTGACGCAGCAATTACTGAATTAGGTATAGTAATTTCTATGTCGTCTCGGGTCATAAATCTTGTAGACCTCAGGCCCATTTTTTTTACATACCCCCTTTCTCCAGTATCTAATAGAATGTAATCACCTTCTTTGAACGGAGCATCTGCCATAAGAAATATTCCCGCGAAAAAGTTGGAAACCGTATCCTTTGCTGCCAAGCCAAGGACAACACCCAAAACCCCTGCAGATGCCAAAATCCCGTTTATATTAATATCCCAGCTCAGAAAGATGAAATAGACTCCAAAGAGGCCTATTGCAATCTTTCCAAGATTATTAAAAAGCGGAAGAGTGTTCTTTTGTAAAATTTTATTTGAAGCTGTTTGTCTAGATGCCCAGTCCATAGACATGACTAATATTTTTGATACAACAAACAGCCATATAATAATTGTAACGGTTTTTAATAGCCCAATGAAACCAAATTCAATGTAATCAGGCAGGTGTATGGTTTTAATAGAAAGTATAAACCCGACAAACAATATAGAATAGAAGATAGGCTTGTGGAGTAATTGAAGTATTCTGTCATCAAGAGTCGTTTTTGTTGAGCTGACTAATCTTTTGAAAATGAATGTAAATACCATATCCACAAACTTTGCTGAAACAATGGAAAGCACGATGAGGGACAAACCTTTTAGTGCTGAGTTTGATAAAATAAAGTCAATGTATCCATGTAAGTCGAGCATGTTTAATCCTTATCTTTATAAACAGAAAATTTTTGTTTGTTTCTTCGAAACTCTTTTAATGGTGTTGTCACTCCGGAAGTTCCTTTTTCTCTAATATAACGAACTCTTTCGAAGTCGATCAAAGCGGTTTGCATGTACGGGCCTTCACCGCTCTCTTGCAGCACGACTCCCTCTGGGTCTACAATAAGCGACCCCCCTACACCACCTCGCCCAACTCCGTTGCAGGAGACCACGTAGGCTTGATGTGTAATAGCAGTTGATTGGGCAATTATTTTTTCTTGTGGCCTGTCTCCAGTAGTTGTCATCGTTGGAACAACAATGACCTCTGCGCCATTATGAACTAGATCACGAGCAACTTCTGGAAACCATATATCATAACATATCATGATTCCAACAGTTCCAAATCCATCTACATCAAATGTGAAGTGGGTTCCTCCAGGTGTAGTTTTTTCGTTGGGTCTCCAAGGGTATCGCTTTCGATACTTTCCAAGCAAGTCACCGTTTGAAGATAACACTGGGGTGGTATTAAATATCTCGCTATCTGATTTTTCGTAGATGCTTCCAGGTATCAACCAAAGATTGTATTTGTTTGCCATATTAGAGAAAATCGATGTTAGCTCTCCAGGAATAACTTCTGCCTCTTTGCGCATATTTGAAATGGACCCATGAGCTGCAAGCTCAGGGAACACCACCATTTTAATATTTGGAAAGGCTTTATTTATATGCTCGAGATATTTCTCCATGGTTTGAAGGTTTCTTTCTTTGTCACCTGTAGAATACATCTGAATTGAGGCGATAATCATCTGGTCTTTCATTTTTACTTTATCTTTTGGTTTTAGAATACGCTATTGTAGCGATGAGAGTCTACTAGCTTTTTAGTATAGTTCTGTTTTGGGTTGCTCATAATTTTTTCAATAGTTCCAGTTTCTATTATTTCCCCACGAAACAACACTGATACCTCGCTTGCTATTTCTGATATAACATGCAGGTCGTGGGATATGAAAAGATATGATGTTTTTTGCTTGTTTTGTAATGATTTAAGTAAGTGCAATATTTTCTTTTTGGTTGCTGTGTCAAGGGCTGACGTAGGCTCATCAAGAATAAGCACACTGGGTTCCAGCATCATCGCCCTTGCTATGGACACTCTCTGTCTTTGTCCTCCTGAAAGAGTGTGGGGGTATCTATCTAGAAAGCCTTGATCTAATCCTATTTCATTAATTGCTCTAATGGTTTTTGATTTTATTTCACCCTTTTCAGAATATCCTAAGATTTTTAAAGGCTCTGATAATATTTGCTGGATATTCATTCTTGGATTTAAAGACCCCGAACTGTCCTGAAGCACAGCTCCAATGTTTTTATTTGGCATTGTAAGGTTTTTTATTCTCTCGTTTGAAGCAATTAATTCCAGTTCACCTTCATCACGGCTTAAAATATTCAAAACCATCTTAGCTAGGGTGCTTTTCCCGCTACCAGATTCTCCAATAATCCCCAGTGTTTCACCCCTAAAAAGGTTCAAAGAGACACCTTTTAACACTTTTTTAGATTGACCTGAATTAGAATATGACTTGCAAAATCTTTTGATACTTAAAACTTTTTTCCTTTTTGTGTCTGCTGACAATCCTGGGTCATTCCTATCATATTTAATGTCCTCTGCCAGAGATAAACGCACATGCTTATCATCCAAAACTGGACTGCCATCTCCTTTGGTTTTGACAATTTCTCCTGAATCAATTACGATAACTCGATTACAATAACGATTTATTACCGAACTGTCATGAGAGATAAGCAAAATCGACACCCCCTGCTCTTTTTGGATATCCTGGAGCAGATTCATTGTCTCCAATTTCGTTTTTGCATCTAGTCCAGTGGTGATTTCATCAGCAATAATGAACTCTGGCTCGGTCAGCATGGAAATCGCAATCATTACTCTTTGCATTTGCCCGCCAGAAAGTTGGTGGGGGTACCTGTTTAATATGTCGGGTATGTTGTTTAACATGACCCTTGAAAACCATTTATAGACTTGTTGTTGCAAGCGATCTGACTTGTCTGAATATAGATTGTTACAGAGTATGCCTACTTGGGTTCCAATAGTTTGTAATGGATTAAGGGACTGCATTGGGTCCTGGAAAACCATGGTCGTTTTCCTACCTCGAAAGTTTGAAATTTCTGTTATTGGAATTTTATCGTACAAAACAGAACCACTCGATACATAACACAGCCTTGGCAAGAGATCAATGACTGCCCATCCCAACATACTTTTTCCACTACCTGTTTTACCAACCAACCCAACCACCTCTCCTTTGTTAACAGTTATGTTAACATCATTAAGGATTGTGCTAGTAATTCCATTCACCTTTGACTTGACCGTGAGATTGGAAACATTTAATAACGTGTTTTCCAAGCCTATTCCCTTTCTTTTGGGTTGGTCAATATTCGTAGCTCATCGCCAATAATATTAAACGATATAACGGTAAAAATTATAAACAGCCCAGGGAAGAACACCTCCCACCAGTGATTAAGGAATTGTGCGCGTGATTGAGTAAGCAGCAACCCCCATTCAACCTCGGGATGCCTTGCTCCAAGCCCAATAAACGATAGTCCTGCAGCTGTTAAAATTGCATACCCCGCATCTATAGTTCCCTGAACAAGAAAAGGACCAATGCTATTTGGGAAGATATGATTTTTGATGATATGCAACTTTCCAGCACCCATACTTTTTGAGACAGATACATATCCAGAAGATAAAATTATCATGGCCTGCGATCTCGCAATACGGACATACCAGGGAAACCAAGACATTGATATTCCAATAATAACATTGTTGAGAGATGGTCCTAGAACTGAGGTTATTATAAGCGGCAACATTAGGGGAGGAAAGGCAAGAAACCCATCCACGATTCTCATCAGAACCTCATCAGTGTTTTTGCTGGAGACACCTGAAAACATTCCAATGGGAACACCAATAACAACAGATAGCAACACCACAGCAATTGCAACTTTTAAAGAAGAAAGCCCTGCATAAATAGTCAATGTGAAAAGATCTCGTCCAGCAGCATCGGTTCCAAACCAATGTTTTAAAGATGGGTGCTGACCACCACTTTCTAAATGAACAGCGCCTCTAAGATCATCTGCATATGGAGAAACAAACTGAACTAGTACAGAAGAAAGAGCTACGAACAGGATAAATGTAAAAGCAGCACCAGAGGCTTTTTTCATATACATTTTTGAAAGCAGTCTAAACATTAATTTTCCTGATTCGAGGATCAATCAATGGATAAAGAAGGTCTATCAAAAAGTTAATTAAAACATAAGTGGTTGTATATAATAAAGTGACACCCATAATTGCTGGAAAATCATTAGACAGGATAGACATCACACTAAACTGACCCAACCCAGGCCAGTCGAATATTGATTCAACCAGAAATGTTCCTCCAAGCAATAGACCAAAACTAAGCCCAGATACCGTAGTGACTGGTATAAGAGTGTTTTTAAAAGCCGTAAACCAGATAGTTTTTTTTCTACTAACTCCGTAGGCCAGGTAGGTTTTAAAAAAGGGCTCCTGACTGGTCTCAATGATTGATGATCTTGTTGTTCGGAGTATAAGGCCAAAAACTCCAAAAACCATCGTAAGAGCTGGCAGAGTAATGTGCATTAGAGCATTAGCAAAAAGCCCAACGTTACCTACCAATAAAGAGTCTAGTAGTAGGATACCTGTGCTTGCGAAAGAGTCAAGGTCGACCCCCTCAAATCCTGAACTTCTTCCATGCAGAGGAAACCATTTAAGAAAACCAAAAAATATGAGCTGTAGTATCATGCCCAACCAAAACAGTGGAAAAGAGAGCCCAATATAGCCAATGCCGCTGATTAGTTTATCATAACCTGAGTTTTGTTTGATCGCAGAAAAAAGACCTAACAAAAAACCAAAAGAAACAGCGAAAAACATGGAAACAGAAACCAGTTCAAAAGTAGCAAAAAACCTTTTTCCTATTTCCTCCAATACCGGCTGCCGTGTTCTAAGAGAGATGCCAAGGTCTAGCTTTAATAAACCAATCATGTAAGATTTATACTGCTCATATATTGGCCTATCAAAGCCAAGATCTTTTTTTGCATTTTCCAGCTGCTCTTTGGTTGGATGATCGCCAACCCAGAGAGAAGTTGGATCGCCTGGTAGTAACCGAGAAACAAAAAACGTAATAGTGGTTACAACAAGAAGTACAATCGCCATTGAAAAAAGTTTGTTGCAATAGTACTTAATCATTTATCCTGCTAAGGTGGTATACTAATAAAGTTGAATAAGCCGGGTTGTCCTTAAAGCCGGAAATATCACTCCTGTAAACAGATTGAACGTTAATATCAACAGTTGGCACAACAACACAATCGCCGATCAGAATATTTTGAACTTGTGTATATATTTTTTTTGAAATTTCAGGATTGTTTGCTTCGTTTTTCCATCCCTCATTAATTAATGAATCAACAACCGGGTTGCTGTAATAGGAAAGATTAAAAAGTGGAAACTCTTCAGTGTGGTACAGTCCAAAAAACCAGTCAGATGGAGATGAAAGCGTTGGCCACCAGGCCATGGAAATAATATTGGGAGAAGTTTTTATTTGTCTGGCTTTATCCCAGTTCATTGACCAAATCCCAGGTTTTAGATCTAGCCCAAGTCCTATTTTTCTTAGATTATCCATTAAGTGAAACGAAGTAAGCCTATACTCTTCAGATGTAGAAACATAAGATATATCAAGCCTGTCTTGTTCGTTTTTAAATCCTGATCTCACTAAAAACTCAGAAGCTGTTTCCAGATTAAAAGGTACTAAACTATCCGGAGGTGAAAACAGCGGCATGTTTTTTGGTACAATGCCAGCAGCCTCTGTACCAGAATCGCGATAAACATATTTTGCAATAGCTTCTCGATCCATCGATGCAGCAATCGCTCTTCTTACCCAAATATTATCGGTCGGATGTTTTTTAGTGTTCAGCAAATAAAGATGGTTGATCCAAGATGGTCTATATGATACAGTGACTAAAGGGTTCGAGTCTAGTCTTTCGAGCAATTGAACTGGTACCAATAAGGCATAGTCAACCATGCCACCTTCAATCATTTGTAATCGAGTTGAGGCCTCTGAAACAACTTTTATAATTACAGATTCAAAGTGGTTCCCCTTTTCCCACTTGCGCCAGTAGTTAATGTTTTTTTCTAAGACTATATGCTTGTTTTTTATCCACTCCTTAAAGCGATATGGCCCTGTCCCAATTGCATACCCGTGGCTCTTTTCCTCTTGAGATAAATTGACCATGTTTGGTGAATACATCCATGCTCCATACTGCGAGCTAACTATTTTATCCAAGGGCGCAGGAAAAGATAGCTTGAAACGCACTTTTTGTGGTCCATCTGTAAGAACGCTATCAACCGCTGACCAAATATAACTAGCTCCTCCATTCATTGTTTTATTTCTATCAACTACAAACTTGACGGTCTCAGAGTCGAAAGAACTTCCATCGTGAAATGAGACACCTTCCCTGAGTATAAATTCCCAAGTCAAACCATCGGAGCTTTTTGAATAGGAAACTGCAAGACCAGGAAAAAACTGCCCAGAATCGGTGCTAGCATCATACCACAACAGTGGTTCATAAATATTGGACATTGGAAGAACCTCTAGCGAAAAAGCAGTTGCAGGATCCCAATCTTTGACATCGTCATAGGTTGCAATAATAAATGAATTATCAAGTCTTACTTGGTCCACGCAAGACAAGGAAAGAAAGAGGTACAAGATAATAAGTTTTGTATTTCTCATTATGTTTTTTATAGTATTAGGAGGGAACCATGAACGCTGACAACCTAAAAGAATTTTTGCCGTTTTTACTTAGAAAGAATCATTTTTTTTGTGATTTGCTCATCTCCAACTTTTACTTGATAAAAATAAACTCCACTTGAAACCATTTGGTTATTATCGTTTTGCCCACTCCATATTTCATTATGTACGCCGGCTGATTTCCACTGGTTAACCAGGGTTTTTATTTTCTTCCCTAATATATCATACACCTTAATTGATACTATCCCATCTACAGGTATGTTATATTGAAACCTGGTCTCTGGATTGAATGGATTTGGATAATTCTGGCTAATAGAAATTTTGTTTGGTATAGATGGGTTCTCTTCTGACACCCCAAGTATACCACTGTGTTCAATCATATATAAGTGAGGTTTATCAGCTGCAAAACTTGCTGAGGTAAAAACAATATCACCGCTCCCATCGTTGTCAATGTCTCCAGTGAACAGCTTAGCAACCCTGACTCTACCCTGATCGTTTCCAGGTGTGAAGTTATCGGTTGTGTCATCCATAAATATCGCTTTTTCTACATAGTTATTTGGGTCCATTGGGTCTCCCCCTCCGTACTCCCAATCATAAACAGCTTCATCATAGTGGCCAGCAAGATATATGTTTAGACTCCCGTCTCCATCTGCGTCGCCAACAGCAACTTGCCTCAACCCGCCATCGTAACTTGAAAAGAGGTTAAAGTTGGAATATGATAGGCTGCTTACATCTCCAACACCACTAGCTATAAAAAAGCTGCCCGGAGTTAAAAGCTCACCGGCTAGAGAGTTAACGCCAGAAGTTAAACATATCATCTCGTTTTCACCGTTGGCATCTATGTCAGTAACAATAATTCCCTGATTTGCTCTTTCATACAATTCTGAGGAAATATAGAAGTCGGTTTGATATGCGTATTCGTCTTCGCCGGTGCTCTCATGGATAATAAGGTGGAAGTATTCATACCCAACTGTATAAATCTCTTTGAGTCCATCGTTGTCTAGGTCTCCAACGGATATATTATATCCGCTCCAGTTAGACCATACATCATCTATATACTCTATATTAAAAATTGCTGAATCATCTATAACAGGTTCGAGTTCAAATATCATCAACCTGCTTGTCCCTCCTAGGCCGAGCTGAGACCATGGCCCGTCCATTACAGAAACAATTATCTCTTCTTTTGAATCATTGTCTAAATCTTCAACATATATTTGGCTCGCTTCCCAAACGCTATCTAGGCCCATGTCCCAAGTGTGTGTTGGCTGAGACAAAAACGATAAAGAGTCTGGGCTCCACTCAAACACTTGAAGTCCTTTTTGGCCAGATACACCAGGGCTTGTATCTACCAATGATAAGATTTCCTGATTTCCGTCTCCATCAATATCCCCCACTGCGACACTGGAATATGCATCATAAGAGCAACTGAGGTCGTAAAAGGTATAAACCCACTTTAACTCTAATGAGTCATTGGCTGCAGCCTCGTAGTGATAAACACCATTACAAAATTCTCCTGCATAGGAGCTCGAAACGACAAAGTCTCC
>ENA-OSEY01003271-OSEY01003271.1-marine-metagenome-genome-assembly--contig:-NODE-3271-length-10057-cov-3.298998_pt1 | contig 10057 bp, 11 predicted proteins | sample MGYA00248465_ERZ534230 | MGnify/ENA primary metagenome ERZ534230 (study PRJEB26409, sample SAMN06344110) | marine metagenome | isolation source: Sea water from surface | place: Atlantic Ocean:Southern...
TATAATCAAAAATTCTTTGAAAATGTAAAATTAAGTTATGCTGAAAATATTATAAATCATCTTATTGATGAGCCTGTGATTTATATAAATGAAACAGGGTATAAAAAAATAATACATAAAAATGAAATTGAGAAAAATGTTGCTAAATTATCTTATTATTTAAAGTTAAAGGGTGTCAAGCGCGGAGACAGAGTGGCCGCTATTGCTGGAAATACACCTGAAACTTTAATTTCATTTTTAGCTGTAAATTCCATTGGTGCTATTTGGTCTTCTTGCTCTCCTGACTTTGGTGAAAATGCAATATTGGATAGGTTTGGTCAAATAGAACCAAAAGTTTTAATGTCATCATATAAGTATTTCTATGGAGGGAAAAAATTTGAAATTACTGAAAAGATTCAAAATATCATTACAAAAATAGATAGCATTGAAACATCAATACTTATTAATTATCTAGATGAAAAAGAAGATGTTCCAGCAATTTGCTCTATACAATATAAAGATATAGTCAAAAATCCTGAGTATTCTAATGAACTTTCGTTTGAAAAAGTAAATTTTAACGATCCTATGTATATTTTATATTCAAGTGGAACAACTGGAAAACCAAAATGTATAGTTCATAATACAGGTGGACCACTCATTCAACACCTTAAAGAACATCACTTACATTGTGATATCAAAGAAAATGACACAGTCTTTTACTTTACCACTTGTGGATGGATGATGTGGAACTGGCTTGTAAGTGTATTAGCATCAAAAGCCAGAGTCATTCTTTATGAAGGATCACCTTTTAGCCCAAAAAAGGATACATTGCTTAATTTAATAAAAGAAGAGGGCATAAATATTTTTGGTACGAGTGCAAAGTATTTAGACTCTCTTAGAAATGAAGAAATAAATTATAGAGTAACAAATAAACTGGATAGTTTAAGATGCATTCTTTCAACTGGATCCCCACTAATTTCTGATACTTTTGATTATGTATATAAAAATATAAAATCAGATGTTCATTTAGCTTCGATCAGTGGCGGCACTGATATCGTATCTTGTTTTGTTGCTGGAAATCCAAATTTGCCAGTATTTTCAGGCGAAATACAATGCAAATGCCTAGGCGTAGATGTTGATGTTTTTGATGAACACGGTCAATCTACTGGAGATAAAGGAGAGCTTGTTTGTAAAAATTCTTTACCTTCAATGCCAATTGGATTTTGGAAGGATAAACAAAATCAAACTTATATTAATACTTACTTCAAAAGATATTCTAATACATGGTCTCAAGGAGATTTTGCTAAAATAACAAATAATAAAGGCATTGTAATTTATGGTAGATCAGATGCTACTCTCAACCCAGGAGGAATAAGGATTGGAACTGCAGAAATATATAGGTCTGTCGAAACTCATGAGGAAATTCTTGAGTCAGTTGCAGTTGGCCAAAAATGGAAAGATGACATTAGGATTGTATTGTTTGTAAAACTTGCACCTGGATTTGAATTAGACGAAGGTCTTATAGACGATGTAAAAAAAAGCATAAGACGAGAGACATCAGTAAGGCATGTTCCTGCAAAAATATTAGAGGTATCTGATATTCCTAGAACCAAAAGTGGTAAAATTGTAGAGTTGACAATTAGAGATATAATAAATGGTGAAAAACCTAAAAATTTAAATGCAATTGATAATTCCGAATGTTTGGTGGAGTATCAAAATAGATCAGAGTTAACTGATTGAAAAATATTGATCAAAAATAAAAAAAGCATCAATATATGAATATGAATTTTGATTTTACACCTGAAAAACTTGAACTGACCGATGGTGATCAACAGTATTCTTTGCACCCTTTATGGGTAAGAGAAAGATCTCAAGAGGAAGACTCGGTTGATCAAAATAACTTCCAGAGATTATATGATCCTGAATGCTTACAGCACAACCTTCGATTTTCTAATATTAAGTTGATAAGTGAAAATGACTTGTTAGTTGAATTTTCAGATCATCATAAAGCTAAATATAAACTAAACGAAATTTTTCAAGAATTAAGAGGCAATATTTCTTTACCTAAAAAGATTTTATGGAATGCACAAAACGTGTCACATGAAAGTTTTAATTTCAGTTATGACAAAAATGAGTCAGAACAATTAATAGATATTTTAGAGTTTTATCATAAGTACGGTTTTGTAATTGTTAATGGTTTAAAACCAAAAGAAGGTGAGATAATTGATTTCGCTGAAAGAATTGGTTTTGTGAGAGAAACTAATTTTGGTAAAACATTTAATGTAATTTCAGTTCAAGATCCTAACGATCTTGCTTATACTTCAATAGAATTAGGATCTCACACTGATAATCCATACAGAAAACCCATTCCTTCAATACAATTCCTTTTTTGCATTGAAAATACAACAATTGGTGGAGATTCAACAATTGTTGATGGTTATAAAGTAGCACGTGATTTACAGAAAAGTAATCCTGAAGCATTTGATACACTTTCTAATATTAATGTTAAATTCAGATTTCAAGACAAAGACTCAATTTTAGAAAATGAAGGTAAAATTATTGAGTTAGACGATATGGGTGAATTATCGCATATAAGATTTAGTAATAGACTTGATTTTGTGCCACATTCTGATTGGGTAGAACTTGAAAAGTACTATTCAGCTAAACGTATTTTTCACGCGATGATTAATTCACCGGATTATATGATTAAGTTCAGATTAGATGCTGGATCTCTTTTAATTGTCGACAATTATCGAGTTTTGCATGGACGAACTAGTTTTAATACCTCTGAAGGAAATCGATTCTTGCAGGGACTATATATTGATCATGACTCAATCGAGAGTAAGTATAAAGTTTTGAAACAAAATATTTAAAAATGGAAAAAGTAAGCTTTAAACAAATGAAAGACGGCACTAAAGAGGATTACGAGCTATTGGGTCGTTATGAGGAAAGATTTGTTAAAGACCTTCCCGATAGACTGTTAGAAATGCTTAAAGGTCTTGACAGCTCACTTGATGGCTATCAAATTTCAAGACTTGAACATTCTTTACAATCTGCGACGAGAGCTGAAAAGGATGGCGCAGATGAAGAAATGATTGTGGCGACTCTCCTTCATGATATTGGTGATAGTTTGGCACCTCATAATCATAGTCAATTAGTGGCTGCAATAATTAGGCCATATGTTTCTGACAAAACACATTGGATAATAAAGCATCATGGCATGTTTCAAGAGTTTTACTATGCACATCATCTTGGAAAAGATAGGAATGCGCGTGATCAATTTAAGGATCATCCTTTTTATCAAGATACTATAGATTTTTGTGAAAATTGGGATCAGAAGTCTTTTGATCCTGATTATAAGTCTTTTCCTATAGAGCACTTTGAACCCATGGTTAGACGAGTATTCACTAAAGAGCCTAATTTTTAGCTTATTTTTTTTATTATAACATTGCCAACTGAATAGCCCGCTCCGAAAGAGCAAATTATTGCAATATCTTCTTTATTTAAATTTTTATTATATTTGTGAAAAGCAATAATTGATCCTGCCGAACTCGTATTAGCATACTCATCGAGCACAACTGGAGCTAGAGAGCGGTCTGCTTCTTTGCCTAGAACGTATTTTGAAATAAGCACATTCATATTTTCATTTGCCTGATGAAGATAAAGCCCCTTTAATTGGTCAGTTGAAATTTCATTATCTTCAAGGTGAGATTTAATTAAACCAGAAACTTTTGGTACTACTTCTTTGAAAACTTTTCTGCCATTTTGATGGAATAGTTTATCTGGCATACCTACTCCATCTGGAGAAGAATTATTAAGGAAGCCATAATTATTTCTAATATTATTAGAAAATTCAGTAAGTAATTTTGTATCTAAAATTTCATAAGAATTTTCTTTTTCAATACCATCTTCCATTTTTTCAAGTACTACTGCAGTTGCAACATCTCCGAAGATAAAATGACAATCTCGATCTTTAAAATTTAAGTGACCACTGCATATTTCTGGATTAACCATCAGTGCTTTTTTAATGGAACCACTTTTTATCATATCACTGAGCGTTTGAATGCCAAATGTTGCAGATGAGCAAGCAACATTCATGTCAAAAGCAAATCCATTTATTCCAAGAAGATCTTGAATTTCAATAGATATAGCAGGGTAAGCTCTCTCTAAATTAGAACAAGCAACAATTACAGCTTCAATTTCTCCTGCTGAAACACCAGCATTTTGCAAAGCCTGTTTGGCTGCCTCATAACCCATCTCAGCAAGATTAGACATTTCACTTTCTTCTCTCTCTCTTAGTAAAGGCCTCATAACTGAAGTATCAAGTATTCCAGATTTATTTTGAACGTATCTTGATTTTACTCCAGATGCTTTCTCAATAAATTCAACACTAGATTTTTCTAAAGCTTGAACTTTACCTTCATCTATTTTAATTTTATTTTCAGCATTGAACTCATCAACATACTTATTGAATGACTCAACTAATTCTTCGTTAGAAATTGATTGTTGTGGAGTATAGAGTCCAGTACCAGAAATTTGAACTTTGTGCATATATTAAATAATGATCGAGTGAGATCAAATATACAAATTAACTTTTTTTTCTAATTGTTACAAAGGAACTGACCTCATTTACGAGGTCAGCTATTAAACTATATACCAGGAATATATGGTACCCCATCACCTTTGATAGTTTCATTTATGCTTTGCAGCGTAGTGCAGGCAGAAATCATGAAACTGAAGGCTAAAACTGTAAGAGTAACTCTCATGATAAATTCTCCAATTTAATTTAAGATAACTATATTTAATTAGTATCGAAATACAATTAATATATCAAAAAAATGCCTTTCTATGTGTATATCATTGGAACTAAAGAACCAAAAAAAAGAACTTACGTTGGATGGACTAATAACATCAAAAAACGGCTTGAACTTCATAACACTTCTAAAGGCGCTAAGTTCACAAGAGGCTCAAAGTGGGTGCTTCTCTATAAGGAGTCGTTAGAAACGAAATCTCTAGCAATGAAAAGAGAGCATACTTTAAAAAAAGATAGAAAATTCAGAAACTCAATCAGGCAAAAGCTAACTTGAGATACCATAGTCACTTCTACTATTTTTTCTAAATCCATAAGGCCCTGAGATAAATAATGTAATTGCATCAGTTCCAGGCTCAAGATCAACACGATGTAAATTATCCGCACTTCTAAAGCCTACATAAAATTGTCCTCTCCATTTTCTAATATTTTGTTGGTCTGTTTCGTAATAACCTCCTTTTAAAATAATTGTTATGTATGGAAAAGGATGATTGTGAAGACCTTCACCATGATCGTCATTGAAAATATGATTTATTAAAATATTAAAAGGAAACCATTTTGGTCGATGTCTAAAAAGCACGTAATATCTTGCTGTCCATGGTTTTGCTAAACAGTATTCAGGGTGTGATGGACCTCTATCCATTACAATCTTCTTTCTTCCCAATTTTTCTAGTATCTTTAATAAAACCATGTTACTTGACATCATAATATAGATGCGTCCGTAGCTCAACTGGATAGAGCATCAGACTTCGGATCTGAGGGTTGAGGGTTCGAATCCTTCCGGGCGCACCAGAAAAGGTAATTATGAAAGTTTATAAACCATTTGGTCCAACTATTGGAAAAACGAAACTATCGAAGACGATTGTTAAGAAACTTAATAATTTCTCAGATAATGTTATCCAAAACAAAAAATTATCTAAAAAGCTCGATTATGATCACCGTCTGATCGGTAGCATGAAGCAACAGTTTAGTATACCAAGAAAAATCCTAAAACTTGGTCTTGAGAACCAAATTAAAAAAGCAATCAAAGACTACTATCTAAATACAATAAATATAAAAGTTAAAAAAATTAAAATTGAAAGATCATGGATCGTGAGCCAATATGCAGGAGATTTTAATCCTCCTCATCTTCACAGGGGCAATATTAGTGGCGTTGGTTATCTTAAAATTCCATCTTCAATTAGAAGGAATGAAGAAAAGGATTTGGCAGGATTAATTTCTTTTTTTGATGGTAGAGTATCACTGCCTAGAAATAGCCCACCTCTTGTTAAACACAGAGAAACTTTTAAGCCAGCTGTTGGTGATTTTTATATTTTCCCTGCTTTTTTGATGCATGATGTCCATCCCTTCAGGGGTGAAGGAGAGAGACGTTGCTTTTCATTTAATGCGTTTGTTGACGCTTAATATTAATTAATTGAAAAGTGATTGGTTCCTTCCAGTATATTTGAAGCTTGATGGACCATATCATCAACAATTTGCTTAGCTGGCAAGATGTCTGAAATTCCACCAATACCTTGTCCACTCGGCATACAATCTTCGTTAACATTAATATTTTGAATTTTACCACCAATTGTTCCAAATACATTGTCTTGCATAGTCTTCATAAACTGCATTGGAAATTTTTGAATAAGTGAAGGGTCATTTTCATATTTTTCGATTCTGTCATTTTTGATACATCGGCAAGGTTTTCCAGTATAAGATTTAGTAACAATTGTATCTTCAATTCCAGAATTTAGCATATGGTCCTTAGCATCTTGATGAGCATGAGCCTCATTTGACATTATAAATCTTGTACCAACCCATACACCAACTGCACCAAAAGCTAGAGCAGCAGCTAATCCTCTTCCATCAATAATAGATCCTGCTGCAACGACTGGGATTTTGACTGCATCAACAACTTGTGGAATAAGCGCCATACCACCTATTTTTCCTGTATGACCGCCTGCCTCTGTTCCTTGAGCAACTACGATATCGCACCCAGCTTCTTCTGCTTTAATTGCATGATTTACAGTTCCACACATACTAATTACAAGCAAACCTGCATTATGTAATTTTTCAATAATTGGAAAAGGAACTCCTAACCCAGCAATAAATGAAGAAGCTCCACTATCAATTATTGCATCAACACCTTTCTCTAATTGATCAGGAACTGGAGATAATAAATCTATTCCAAATGGCTTATCTGTTAATTCTCTTACCTTTTTTGCCTCTTCTGAAATTTCTTTTACTGACATATTAGCAGCACCTAGTGTTCCGTATCCGCCAGCATTACTAACAGCTGCACAAACTTCGCTATATGCAACACCCGCCATACCAGCAAGCATAATTGGATGCTCTACTTTTAAAAGATCATTTAACTTTGTACTAATTTTCATCTTTAACTACCTTTCTTATTTCAGAAATTTTTACCTTTCCTTTTCTTAGAATTTTAAAGTTATTTTCATGAGTTGCAATTATCGTTGACTCAGTAAAACTCATATTTTTTCTGTCTTCAATCGCTGATTTCAAATCTTTATTTCTTAAAATGCTTAAATTTGAAATATTTTTCACATTTGCTTCATTGTGAATGTTTGCACTTGTTGTGGCAAGAGGCTTTTTTACTGCATTAAGTAAAGCCGTAACGACCTTATTATTAGGTATTCGGACTCCAATTTTTTTTAATCTTCTGTCACCATAGTAAATTTTTTTTGTTTTTTTATTTAATATCAGTGTAAGTGAACCAGGCCAAAAATGCTTTGCTAGTTTGATATCTAATTTACTAAAATGAGCTATTTTTTTTGCGTCATTTAATGATTTTACAAATATTATCAATGGCATAGATTTTGGTCTTTTTTTAATTCTAAAAACTTTATCTACTGCTTTTTTATTCTTAGCTAATGCAGCTATACCATAGACAGTATCGGTCGGAATAATTGCAACATCACCATTAAGTAGACTTCTCTTCATTATTTGAATAGAATTTTTTGAATATTTTAAAATTTTTGTATTCATGTTATGTCAAAAACTTACGTTTATTTTGATGAGTGTTTTAAAGATCATGTAATTACTCTCGATTATCCAGAATGTAGTGCGCGTGTCAAAAACATTATTGAACTCATAAAAAAAGAAAATCTCAAAAACATTACTATCAATGAGCCTGATGAAATTGATAAGAATTTAATTTATGCCGCTCACTCTGAAGAATTTGTAAACCAAACACTTGGCAGATTTCCTCAAAATCAAGAAATTGTTTTTCTTGACCAAGAAACACCTGTCTCACAAGGATCTCTAAAAGCAACATTAAAAGCTGCTGGTGCAGGAATAAATGCGTGTGACGCAATAATGAATAATAAAGCAAAAAATGCATTTTGCATTGTTAGACCTCCGGGACATCATGCATGTTACGATAGATCTATGGGATTTTGTGTTTTTAATAATGTAGCCATTGCTGCCAGATATTTGATTAATAAATTTAATATGGAGAACATTGCGATTATTGATTTCGATGTTCATCATGGCAATGGAACTCAGGATATTTTTTATAATGATCCTAAAGTACATTATTATTCTACTCATCAATATCCTTTGTATCCAGGAACAGGCGATACAAATGAAGTAGGCGTAAATAATATAATTAACGTTCCTTTAAAATCTGGCACCAGTTCAAATGAATTTCAGAAAATTTTTGATGAAAAAATCATTAATAAATTAAACGAACAAAAGCCAGATTTTATGATAATTTCTGCTGGATTTGATGCACATCAAAATGATCCCCTGGCTAATCTTAAATTAAAAGAGAATGATTTTAAATTATTGACTGATAAGCTCATGGCTGTTGCAGCAGCTCATTGTGACAATAGAATTCTCTCGATGCTAGAGGGAGGTTATGATATACAAGCATTAGAACAATCAATGATTATGCATTTGAAAGAATTACAAAAATGACAAAAATACCAGATGATATAAAGAAACTGTCATTTGAAAAAGCATTAGAGCAATTAGAAGAAATCGTCGATAATTTAGAGAGTGGTAATGTCGATTTAGAAAAATCAATCGAAAATTACACAAGAGGATCACTTTTACGTTCTCATTGCCAAGCTAAATTAGATGAAGCAGTGTTAAAGCTAGAGGAAATAAAGGTTTCATCTGATGGTAAGATTTCAAAAAAATAATTAATGAGTCATCAGATCATTAAGAGAGACTTAAAATCATTCATTTTAAATTTTGATAGATATTTTATCTCAAAAATATCTAATCAAACAGACATTTTGAGCCGTGCTATGCATTACTCAGTCTCTTCTGGAGGAAAAAGATTTAGACCATACTTAGTTTATTTATTTGGTAAAGAATATAATTTATCTCGCAAGATAATAATGGATTTAGCATCAGCTACTGAAATGCTTCATAACTATTCTTTAGTTCATGATGATTTACCATCAATGGATAATGATAAGTACAGACGAGGAAAAAAGACTACACACTTTAAGTATAATGAATTCACCGCAATTCTTGCAGGATGCGGACTTTTAACACAATCATTTAATATATTATCAAATTCAAATTTTAATATAGCGCCTAATTCAAGATTAAAGATTATTCAACTACTAAGCAATATCTCAGGAGAAAAGGGTCTTTTATATGGTCAATATTTAGATCTGAGCATTAATAACCCCTCCATTAAGCAAAGGCTTGAAATTAATAAGTACAAAACTGGCCAACTTATGTCATTTTGCTGTGTAGCTGTATCAATTTGTGCAAAAAAAAATATCAATACTGAGAAAATACTTAAAAATATAGGGATGCGGATTGGTGAAATTTTTCAAATCAATGACGACCTCAGTGATTTTCCAAAAATGCCAATGAAAAATAAGAAATTTTTACAAGACTATAAATTGCAATTATACAATTTCCTTCAAAGAGACATGAAAAAATTAAACATTAAAAATAAAAAAATATATCTTTTGGTTGATTATTTAATGGATCTTAAAATTTAACCACACTGCGCTTTATTTCTCATTATATGATCTGCTAAAACGCAGGCCATCATAGCTTCTGCAATTGGAACAGCCCTCAAGCCGACGCATGGATCGTGACGACCTTTTGTAGATATCGTGGTGTTTTTAAATTTTGTATTTATGGTTTTTTGTGATCTTAGTATTGAAGAGGTTGGCTTAATCGTTACTGTCAAATTAATATCTTGACCACTTGAAATACCACCTAAAATTCCGCCAGAGTTATTTGATGAGAATAAAATTTTCTTGTTCTTGCCAGCTCTTAACTCATCAGAAT
>ENA-OSEY01003272-OSEY01003272.1-marine-metagenome-genome-assembly--contig:-NODE-3272-length-10050-cov-9.411110_pt1 | contig 10050 bp, 14 predicted proteins | sample MGYA00248465_ERZ534230 | MGnify/ENA primary metagenome ERZ534230 (study PRJEB26409, sample SAMN06344110) | marine metagenome | isolation source: Sea water from surface | place: Atlantic Ocean:Southern...
GGTGTCGGGAAGTCTCTATTCATGTGCCACGTTGCTAGCTCCGTGTTGCTCCAAGGACGGAACGTTCTCTACATTACAATGGAGATGGCAGAGGAGAAAATTGCTGAACGAATTGACGCAAACCTCCTCAACGTAGACATACAAACACTAGCACAGTTACCTAAGATAATGTTTGAGAATAAGATCACAGACTTATCTAAGAAGACACAAGGTAAATTGATAGTAAAAGAATACCCCACTGCTTCAGCACATGCGGGTCACTTTCGAGCACTCTTAAATGATCTGGCACTCAAGAAAGCATTTAGACCAGAGATAATATTCATAGACTATCTAAATATTTGTACATCGCAGAGGTTTAGAAATGCGTCGGTCAATTCATATACCATGGTTAAGTCGATTGCGGAAGAGCTCCGTGGTCTTGCAGTTGAGTTTAATGTACCACTCGTCTCCGCTACTCAGACGACTCGTTCTGGCTATGGGAGTAGTGATGTTGATCTTACTGATACAAGCGAAAGTTTTGGGCTTCCCGCAACTGCTGATCTTATGTTTGCTCTTATTTCTACGGAGGAATTGGAGGAACAGAATCAGATAATGGTCAAACAGTTGAAGAATAGATACTATGATCCCACACTTAACAAACGTTTTGTTGTGGGTATTGACAGAGCTAAGATGAGACTGTATAATGTTGAACAGGAGGCACAGAATAACATCATGGACTCAGGTCAAGTTGTTCTGAATCAAGAGACAGTCAAGGCACTGACTCAATCCAAAACTAAATTCAACGACTTTAAATTCTGATGAAGGATCAAGCGTCAGTAGGAGAAGAGTCTTCTGCTATTAAATATGATAGAGCACTTGCTCTGTTCACTGAGTCAGTGCTAAAACCTGACCATGATCTCCGTGGTTGTGCCCATAACCAAGGTTGTTACGACGAACTGTTAGAGATCAGAGAACATGTCTTAGAATATCTAAAGACATTAAAAGAAGTCACACACCATACTAATCCAGATGAAAGTGATGACATTGAAACACAAAAAGTAATTGATGCTAAATCATGAAAAAACAAATAGATTTTAAACGTTACGAGGAGTTCGTGGATGCTGTCACATCCGATTGTTCTAAAGATTTTGTCGATCTTGCTGATCGTTTGGTTGAACTTGACAGACAGGGTGCCAATATTGAACGTCTTACCACTTCTGGTGTTGGCCTTGCTGCTGAAAGCGGAGAGTTCTTGGAGATCGTTAAGAAGATGGTATTCCAAGGTAAACCTTGGAGTGACAGTAATAGAGAACATCTTCTTATTGAGTTGGGTGACGTTATGTGGTACGTAGCACAAGCATGTATGGCATTAGGTGTAGACTTTGAAGATGTATTAGAGATGAACGTCAAGAAACTAGAGAAGAGATATCCTAGCGGAACATTTGACATCTATAAATCAGAGAACAGAGCAGCAAATGACAGGTGATCTGTATGATGACATGGCAAAACTAAACTCTCTTTATGAAGAGATGATGTGGCCACATACGGACGAGTTAGAGTTCGTTCCAGACTATAAGAATGATAGAATAATTATATACAACAAGTCTAGATCAGGAGATAATCCTTTCATACAAATACATGGAGACAATTAATTTATTCCCTACGACAGTAGGCAAATTTAATTTAATTGACTATACCGATTGGGTTGCCAAAAGGTATGAACATCACATGTTCAATGAGGGTTTAACAGGAGAGTTGAATGGTAAGGTGTTAGTTCATCTTGACCCACAACTTAATAGTTTTATGCTAGAGGTTAATGACTGTATAGATCAGTACCTAGCATCTATGAACGTAGAATATAATATTCATTTCATGAAGACATGGTATGCTATCAGTGGTGAGGACTGTTCAGTTCCTAATCATTGTCATGACCCTGCTCATATATCATGGGTGTATTACTTGGACACACAAGATCCACTATGCTTTACTAAGGATAGTCAGAACGAGTGGTTCCCACAGGCATTTGCTGACGCAGAGAAGAATTTCGTTAACACATCTGTCTGGGAGGAGAACACACAGGAGGGTGACCTACTAATATTCCCTGCTAACTTGAGACACATGACATATAATACTGGACACCGTTGGAGTCTAGCAGGAGACGTACTACTTACTAACACAGATCTAAATAAAGAAGGAGGACTCACACACCCACGGTACTGGAAACAATTCTAATGGGAGCACTATCACCAAAAGATCTACGAAGCAATGACCCAACAGGTGTAGGAACGTCACGTGCTGCTGTATTATTAGATGCTATACAAAAAGGAACTCCTCTAGAGTTCATGAAAGGTGGCAAGTATGCTGTACAGGTTAAAGACCCAAAGATAATTGGTCTACTCAAGGACGCTGCTGATACTCTAGATGAAAAGATACATGATAGATTGAACGCTGCTATAAAAGGTAATGGTAAGTTGAAATATATCACGAAGAGTGGGACTGTTGATATGAAACTCTCTGATCTAGAGAAGACAACAAGGTTTGGATCTACTAAAGGATCAGGTGGTGGTGCAGCAGGAACAGCACTACAAGAATCTGCTGCAGCATGGTTTTCTGCTGTTAGATTTAGTAGGAGTAAAGACTTAAAGTATGCTCCAAACGATGATGAATATAAAAGTGTTGAGAGTATAGTTGATACAGACAAAAAATTAAGTGACATCAAAGCATTTCTAGAAGAAGAACCTGCATGGGTTGATTCATGTATGGCTACTGCTAACGCATTGTATAATGAGTTTGGTAAAGGAACAAAGAACAAATACAAATGGTACAGAGGTGGTAAGTTTGTTGACATGCTCAATAAACAGTTTAAGAAAGTCAACGACAGTTATGACTCAGCTCCATTTTCTAACTTAAACAAGTGGACACCCGCAGACATCTGGGCATGTGAGTGTAGTGTAACTCAAGATCAGTTGACAAAGGCAACTAACTTTGCTTCTTACAATGCTCTGCTCAAAGAATTTATTGATGATCAAATATTGTTTGGTATATCTCTAAAGAAAACAACCAGTGATAAGATTACTCTTAAACATGTAAACTATACTAAATCTAGACCAGAGGACGGTTTCAAAGACATATATGCTAAGTCATTTGATTCATTGGATGTCTGGATGTATACACAGGGTCAAATGAATATAGAGGTTCAGTTCCGTGACACATCTGGAGGTAAAGGATTACAGTGGCAGGGTGAAGCGATAGGTGCTTTAGCTAAACATGGTAAGATAGGTGGTGGTGTTTACAGTCGTATCCTAGAAGAGGTGACTGGTAAGGCACTGTATAGAAATATTGATGTGTATAAATCAGCAGCTAAAAGCGGTAGTTTAAACAATCGTCTATTGAAATTAGCAAAGAAGCATGAGGATATTATTAATGGAAGTATGAATCCCAAGAAGACTTCTAAGTTTGTAGCACCAAAGATGACAAAGGAAACTATAGAATATCATTATAATAGAACAACAACTAAAGGACAGTGGGTGTTCTCAAAGTATCTTGGTCTATTATTTGTAGATAGAATGATGGACTTATCAACAGGTGACCAAGATAAAGTGGCAAATTTAATTGCGTTGTATGCTACATCACAATCAAAAGATTCCGCACCATATTTAAAAGCAATGTAATGGCAAATATAACTCAACTAAAACACTTAGAACATATAGAAGATGAGATGCTCAACTACGGAGTAGAGGGGTGTGATGCTGCTGTGTCTGCTATGAAAGAGATGCTTCGTATGTTAGGTAAGAAACCTAGCAGTGGTTACATGCAGACTAAATGGGATGGTGCTCCTGCTGTAGTATGTGGTAAGCATCCTGTCAATGGTATGTTCTTTGCGGGAACCAAGTCAGTATTTAATAAAGAACCAAAGATATGTTATGACGAAGCAGATGTAGATATTATGTACGGTGATGCTAGTGCTGATCTACAAGAGAAATTAAAATTCTGTGTCAAGTATTTTCCTGACCTTAATATACCTACTGTTGTACAGGGAGATCTGTTGTTCACTTCAGATGTAAAAGAGGAAGAGGTAGATGGTGAGAAATTATATACGTTCACACCTAACACTATCACCTATGGTATACCAGTAGATCATCCTATAGGCACACAGATTAAGAACGCAAAGATAGGAATAGTATTTCATACACACTACACTGGTAAAGAACTGACTACGATGTCAGCAAAGGGTGGTGCTCCTACTTCACAGTTCAGTAAGTCTGACAACGTGGTGGTAGTAGAGAATGATACAGAGATGTCAGATGTATCTGTTGACGCATCTAAACTTAAAAAGTTTGAAGCTAACGTCACAATCATAGCTCAGATGTGTAAGAAGTCTGGTAAGTTTTTAGATCATCTAGTAGAGAACATGGGTACGAAAGGTGATAAGAAGTTTCATGTAGCATCATATCTTAAACAGTTCTTCAATGCGGAGATCAAAGCGTCTCGTAGTATCACTGATCCTAAGAAAGCACTCAAGTCATTGGGTGAGTTCTATCACGAGAAGATGGGCAAGGAAGTTAATAAGATGAAGAGTGTACAGAAACAGGCAGAGAGAAGGAAGATGTTATACGATGGTCTATCATATCTGGAAGACAATGAACAAGCGTTCCATGCTATGTTCAACCTCTATAGAAAGATACAAGAGAATAAAACTATAGTCATAGAAGCATTAGATAACCTTGAAACTTTTAGAACTTTTGTACGGACTGACAAGGGGTACAAGGTCACCGCACCAGAGGGCTATGTGTTACATCACAACGGAGACATGATCAAACTTGTAAATAGAATTGAGTTCTCTTACATCAACTTCACACTGGCAAAACAATGGAGATAATAGATTATAAATGCGTGTACTTTACCTTTGGTAGGTTCCAACCTCCAACGATAGGTCATGGTGAAAACTTCAAGGCAGTAGCAAGCAAGGCAGGGAAGTGTGACTACTATATCTACTTGTCGCAGACTGTAGATAAGAAAGGATCTAATCCTCTACCTCCTGACAGGAAATTATACTATGCTAAGAAGATGTTCCCACAGTTGTCAAAGAAAATTAGATCAGGTCCTAAGGATCCCGTTGCTATACTATCAGAACTACAGTCACAGGGATATGATGATGCTGTCATGGTAGTAGGTAGTGACAGAGTGCAGGCTATGCAGTGGATCAAGAACTATAATGGTAAGGACTATACCTTCAGAAAGATAGAAGTGATATCTAGTGGAGAACGTGATGCTGATGGTGACACCTTCGCTATATCTGGTACAAAGATGCGGAGAGCAGCTGAAGCAGGAGACTTTGAAGGGTTCAAGAAAGGTATACCAAAGGCTTTGGGACCTAAAGAGACGCGGAATTTATTCGATGAAATAGCAGAACTGTTATAAATAAAACTGTAATAAGATTAGAGTTTGATGAAATCATTCAGCGATTTCAAAACGATACGCAAAGAGGTCAAGGATCAGAACGTCCGTGATCAATATTATCGTGAAGAAATTTATAAAGTAGGTGAGTGGGTACTCACTGAAAAGGATAACGTAGGTAAGATCATTAGAAGAGGTCCTAACTATGTCATCTGTTTGACTGCTGAAGATACAAAGTTCCGTACATGGGTCAAAGATATTAAGGAAGTCTTTGAAATTGGTACGGATGCCTACAGGCAATATGTTATGTCGTTGACACCTGGTCAGAAGGTACAGAAACCTAAAGGCACAGAGAAAGTTAACCAAGTAATACCAACAGACCCCAAAAAAGATAAGATGGACAACCATGAATCCCTAGTTCAGGCTGTAGTAGCACAGCTTAACGAGTACTCACCAGTACCACCAGTCAAGAAGACACCAGTCGGAAAGGAAGGAACTGCTAACAAGAATCCTAAAGGAGCAGGAGGAGCAAAAGGTATAGGTGGCGGTGACGCACCTGGCATGAAGATGGCAGAACCAAAAGGTACAAAGGGTAAACCATCCATCAAGAAACCTAAGCATGCATGTGCTACTAAGGTTGAGCATCCAGAGTGGGGAGCAGGAAACTGTCTGAAGGAGCAGCATACACTAGACGAAGACGGAACAGTAACACACTACGATGTTATGTTTGATCATGGTCTAGAGCAGAACGTATCAATCAACGAACTCAACGTCACACTGTCTGAGTATCATGAACACGCAATTAATGATGACAAGAACAAAGAAGTTCTTGATGAGAAGAGTCTTGATCCAGTCAACAAGGTGGCAGTAAAGAAAAAGTTTAAGGATAGAAAAGATAAAGATATAGACAATGATGGTGATACAGATAGCAGCGACAAGTATCTACACAAGAGAAGAAAGGCGATCTCCAAAGCGATGGCAAAGGAGCATCACGAGAAAGATCCTACTACTGGAAAAGTTATTCCACATTCAGATGAGGAGAAAGATAAGGATCTAGGTGGTGATGGCACTCCTAGTTCAGTGGAAGAAGGTAAGAAGAAAGGACTATGGGATAACATCCATGCCAAGAGAAAGAGAGGAGAGAAGCCAGCAAAGAAAGGTGACAAGGACTATCCTAAGACACTAAACGTAGAAGAGAAGGGTGATGTAGAACCAGGTTCTGATATGAACTGTGGTTGTGGACAGACACCATGTATCACTAAGGGTAAGGAGACTAAGGTAGTTGAAAGTTTGAAGCAAGCACGTAAGAACGTTGGTGCTAGCACATGTTGGAAAGGATACAAGGCAAAGGGAACTAAGATGAAGGGTGGTAAGAAAGTACCAAACTGTGTCAAGGAATTTGCTGAGTGGCGTAAAGAGGTATCAGAAAAAAAGTAGTAGGTCCCGTTGAGATCATGCCTGAGATCGACGATGCCGATGGATCTCAACCGCACCTCAAAGGGGACAAGAAAATGCCCAAGGTACCTAAAGAGAAGGTAAAAGAGGCATGTAATCATACTGGCAAGGGCGATGAGTGCCCTGTGCATGGCACTAAAGATTGTGCAACTGTAAAGGAAGAAGCACCAAAAGGAAAAAAGTATGCTAGGATGGTAAAGCATATCAAAAAGAACTATCCTAAAGACAAAGAAGGCATTGCTTATGCTACTGCTTGGAAGCATAAGAAAGAAACAAGTATGGAAGAAGGTAAGAAGACCTGTAAAGAAGGTCACTACTTCTGTAATGATGACCAGAAATGTAAACCTATTCCTAAAGGAGCAAAGGTGAACAAGGATGGTATCCTAGAGGGTGCTGCTTGGACTAAGAAGTCAGGCAAGAACAAGGAGGGTGGACTCAATGAGAAGGGACGCAAGTCTTATGAACGTGAGAATCCTGGCTCTGACTTGAAAGCACCATCAAAGAAGAAAGGAAACAAGCGAAGAGCAAGTTTCTGTGCTAGAATGAAAGGTATGAAGAAGAAGTTAACGTCTAAGAAGACTGCTAACGATCCCGATTCAAGAATAAACAAGTCACTTAGAGCTTGGAACTGTTAATGACATACAAAGCATCAGACAAATTTACACCCTATGATTGGTGGTTCGATCAAGAAGTACCAAGAGCAAACTACGGAAGTTTACAGTGTTGGTTGTATGATGAGAGTAAGCAAGACAAATATATAAATGCGTATGACATGCTGATAGGCAGTTGCCTTTACAATATACAATGGGGATGTGGCAGTGAGGAAAATTTGGTACGAGGACAGATTAGAAAACCTTAGTTCCTACCGTAATTTAAGAGACAAACATAAGGAAATAATTCCAGAGATACTAGCATTCGTCAAGGACAATGAGTACTTGATGGATCAATGGATCATGGATAAGTGGGTGGATGATAAGAACCTAGGACGAGTACAACTATGGGATGGTGACTGGAGAGTCATACCCTTTCCTATCAATGAGGTAGGGTGTACAGCAATAGATGGTGACTACCAACTCAGTGAGATGGTATCGTTTGCTAAGCTCTTTAATATTACATTAGAAGAGATGAATGAGTTAGGTCCTAAGATCTACGACAGTTTCGTACGTTGTTGCCCCAAGACAGCAGGGTATCTAGAAGAGGATATCCTTAAGAAATTGTTAAAGTCCGCAACAATCTCTCGTCTTTCACCAGGTACAAAGATAAATCCTCATAACGGTGACATTGATTCTCTACGGGTACACTTCCCTGTAGTAACAGATCCAGATGCTTGGTTATCAGTAAGAGGACGTAAACGTACTTGGGAGGTAGGAAATGTTTTCGGATTTCATGATAATGATAAGCATTGGGCTCAGCATAATGGCACTAGGGATCGTATCGTGGTCATATTTGATTACTCCATTGACCAGTTAGAAGAACTCACAGACTTTGTGTTGGAAGACCCCTATATAGATTAGTAATTACTCTATTATTATGACTAAATTTTTACTACCCTTCGCCATCAACATCATTGATAAGGCAGTTGACAAAATTCCAGAGGATCTAGAAGATAAGATCAAGTTATTTCTTATCGGATTACTTGAGAAAGCAGCAGCAAAATCAGGTAACAAAGTAGATGACCAACTGGTTGCAGCACTGAAGAAAGCGTTGCTTGAATAAATAAAACATAGGTATTAACAAACACAAGGAGATAGTGTCTCATGTCACTTTATGGAAATGATGACAGCAATGCTAATAAAACCAAAGCTGGTATAGGTATTGGTGCCTCATCACAAGCAAAAACTGTTGTCTTTATTGACGATACAGAAGCACAACTCAAGTCCAATAAGGACAGAGGATTAAACGCACCTGGCTGGTGGTCGTATTTTACATACACCGACAGTCATGGTAAGACACGCCATAAGGCAGAGCAACTTGTTTACATTGCTAAACCAGAAGCTAACGCATCTGAGACACAATCTGACGATACAATCGGAGCAGACGTACTAGAGACTATCACTCTAACCAGTGGTAATCAACCTGCTAACTCTACTTCATCAAGTGGAGCAGGAACATTTGCTGTTACAGTATCCGTTGACCAGTCTGGTACTCCTGCATACGTATGGCAGAGACAGAAGCCTGGTTCAACTAGATGGACTAACCTTGCTGCTAACACCGACACAGGTATCACATACGCTGACTTCACTACAGCAACACTTGCTTACAGTGGACTAGGTGATGATTCACTTGACGGTTACAAGTACAGAGTTAAGGTCACCACATCTAAGGGTGCTACAGAAGTTATCTCTAATGGAGCTGCTACATTAACATTCGGAAGTTAATGAATGAATTTTACTGAATTGACTGAGGACAACTACGTCCTATTCGCTATTAAATATTATGATAATCCTTCAGCAGTTACGAAGGAAGATTTTTTAGATGACTTGAGACGCTTCAAATATATCAAGCGTCTCATCAACAAGTATCTAAAGAACGGTGAGGTCAAGTTACACTTGCTCCTCAACCATATTATTATAGTATACAATGTGTTCAATGAGGCTGCTACTCCCCTCTTGTTCTTCAAGATGGACAAGGAGTATTGGTCTATCATTAAATCAATAATGATATTTCTTGAACGCTATCCCTCTGTTGAGACTGACACTCTCAAAAAGATACCTATTAACGAACAGATTATTAAGGAACTCAAATCATTATGAACCACGGACTCGCTGAGATGGGAACATTTGGTGGCAACGTGGGTCCTATTAACACCCCTGTCATAGGGAAAGGTGCTATAGCAGGATTTGATCCGATCATGAAGTTCTCCAAACGTGCCACTAAGAAACGTAAGAAGCAAGAGTCTGCGGGTAAACAGTGGGATCACAGGAGAAAAGATCCTACCTACATAGATGGTAGGAGTAAGCAAGCTCGTAAACTTATCAAACGATTAGCTAAACGCAAGAAGAAAATGAACGAAGAACAAATAGCAGAATCTGGAGCTGCTACTAAACAAGCATATAAATTCTTGGCACAACGTCGTAAGGTGCAGAAGAAACAGGAACGTGACAAGCGAGCTGCTAACCGCAAGCAAGAGATCCAGACTATTGCTCGTGCTAAGTCAGCTGACTATCAGCGTAAGGCAAAGGATAGACAGAAGAAGATCGCACAGAATCTTAACAAAGA
>ENA-OSEY01003273-OSEY01003273.1-marine-metagenome-genome-assembly--contig:-NODE-3273-length-10050-cov-7.710619_pt1 | contig 10050 bp, 13 predicted proteins | sample MGYA00248465_ERZ534230 | MGnify/ENA primary metagenome ERZ534230 (study PRJEB26409, sample SAMN06344110) | marine metagenome | isolation source: Sea water from surface | place: Atlantic Ocean:Southern...
GTTGAGAATTTTTGATTAAGTAATTCTCTAAAATCATTTGCTGAAAAATTTTCTAAATCAACTCTTCCAACATTTAACCTAAAAGGTACAACTGCGATTCTTTTTCTTTTTGCACTTTTTGAAAGTGCAAACTTTGCAATAGTTGCCTTTATTTCAATATTGACTAGGCCATTACCATCCTTGCTCTCACTCAATATCTCAAATGACTTGATCGAACCTTTTGTTTTTTCATTAATAGTCTGCTGCAAATCTCTAGTCAAAGAAGCTGTTGATCCCTCATTTGTTGAAACACTTTTATCTATAGTTTTTAATACAGACTCACTTTCTACACTTACACCATTTACTTTTGAGACAGCCCTGTTGAATGCTTTTTTTAAGGCTATCTCAAAAGTTTCACCCGTCCCTTTTGCGGTAGTATCAATATATTTAATCTCAGCAAACGCTGTTTGATTAAAAAAAGAGATTAAAAATATTAAAATTACAAATTTTAAAAATTTAACATGCGGTGTTAATAGTTTTAACATTAACTAAAATTATTAAAGAGCTCCAAGCTTTGCTGTTGCGTCAGCTGCCCCTTTTACATCTCTACTTTTAGCTCCTGAAGTAATAAGTTTACCAACAGTCGTTGCACTTTTCACATACTCAGGAATTTTTGGTAAAACTTTGACAAAGGCTCCTAATTTTAATGCTGCCATTTTATCTGCTTTAATTGAATCTAACAAACTCTTAGCTTCAGGAGGAAGTTGAACAGTACCTAGTAATCCTTTAACGGCAAATGGAAGAGCTTTAGCATAATGAACTTTTGCTTCAGCACTATTGGCTGCCTCTTTTGTAAGAGCGCCTTCAATCGCGGAAGAGTTATCAGAGACAGTTTTAATGCATTTGTTTATTGGTTTTCCTCTTTTTTTTTTTTATCTTTAACAAAATCGATAGATTTTCTTGTTTTATTGGCTTCGTCGTTCATTTCTAAAGCGTTAAATAAGTGAAACTGCGCTTCCATATAATCTAAAGCTGACTCAAAAAATATTTTAGTAAATTTTGTTTTTGCATCATCTAAACTTACACCATTACCAGATGATCCACCTATTTTAGGTAATTTTTTCTTCAATTCTATTGCGGAAACATTGCTAACAGTTGAAATTGTAAAAAACATCAAAATAACAACCGTTTTAAAAATATTATTTCTGTTTAACATTAATTAATTCCTTTTTTGTTTATTTCAGAATCAAACAGTAGTATTTTTTTTACTATTATTAAACAAATTTTTACAAAAAATATGAGGGCATTTTATATATTATTTCTTCTAGTTTTCTTTTCGTCTAATTCACTAGCAAAATCAAATGTAACTTATGGTGGTTTTTCATTTGGATCAATTTTACCTGAAAATAGCCTGACAAGATTTGTGCATGATAGGTCGAATGGACAATCTATAATTGATAAAGCTCTTCTTGACGCTGTAAAAAAAATAAATAATGAGAGTTTTAATGTTTCATTTGATCTATTGAAAGATGGCCTTAGTGAAGATGATCAGAATGTATTAGTTCTTGTTTTAGATGATGAAAATATCAACTATATAACAATAGTTGGCGATAATCTCACAAGGACAGATATTATTTTAAATTTTCAGGTAATATTTTTCAATGCTAAAAATAATTATCTAACCGCTTCAATTCCAATTGAATTTACTAAAATTTTAAATAGTTCAAAACCTTTTTCACAAAAAGAATTAATTAATGAGCTTGAGGAAATATATAAAAATGAAGTTATGAAATATTTTGTTGAACTTATAGATAAGTTTGAATTAAAAAATAAATACAATAATCGAATTGGTGTTACAAAAGTTATATTTGAGGAAAAAGCTGAAAATTTTATCTCAAAGAATAAAAAAAATAATGATATTTTTAAAAAAAACAAATTTGCAAAAAGTCTAAGCTCTTTTTTATCTTTTAATAATAATATTGCTATAGTTCCATATTCACAAGATAGAACATCAAGCTCAATCATGATTAAATTTGAAAATTCAAGTAGAGAAATAAAACTTCCTAATCCTGATTACCATATTCATTTAACTATAAGAGGTTTTAAAAGTATATTATTTGATGAGGGCAATATAGATGAACAATGGATATATGGCAGTTACGTAAATATTAAATTAATTCAACCAGATTTAGATAAGGTTTACTTCGATGAAAGATTTAAAAACGGCTTAAATGTTGAGTTTTCAAAAAGATCTACAAAAAATAAGGAATCATTTGAATGGATTTTTTATCTAGATAGTTTAAAATTATTATTTGATAGTTTTAGCAAACAAACTATCGAATTAGATAAAAAATGGTTAAAAAATTCAAATGATAGTAAAAAAATAAAAAAATCATTCAAAAAATTAAATGAGATTTATGAAAAATGTAAATAAGAAACTAATTAAACTTACTCTAATAATCCTTTTTGGTTTAATTTCTTACGCAAGTGCAGTTGAATTTAGAGGAGCAGCAGTTGAAAACTATAAGGGTGCTTCAAGTAAGAAAAAAATAAACGAGACTTTAGAAAAAGCAAAAGTCAAAGCATGTAAAAATGCTTTCAGAAAATATGTTCAAGAAATGGAAGAGTCAAAAAGAATGATTTTTGTTACCATTGAAGATCAAATTTATTCAAAACTTAATGAATATATGGTTTGTGAAACTATTGTTGAGGAAAACATTAATAAAAAAGAAAAAAAAGTTGAAATTGTCATGAAAGCTAACATTGATGAAACTAGACTGAATATAGAGATAAAAAAAAGTTCTAAAGTATTTGATTCAAAAAGCAGTGAAAAATCAAAATTAGCTATGATTTTTTTTTCAAGAACTGTTGCAGCACAAAGACAATATGATGAGAAAGTGACTAAAGTTGAAAAAAAAACAAAAGGAATAGATATAAATGAAGAAGAATCAGACACAGGAATTTCATCATCAACAACTGAGACAAATGTTTCAGAAACAGGTGGTAGTAAATTAAAAAAAGCTGATATCAGTGAATATGTTGTTGATGACAATGATACAGTCAAACTTGAAGCTGGTATGAAAGAAATTTTTACAAAAGCAAGATTTGAACCTATTTCCGGGCCAAGACAATTAAGAAGAAATTGGAGAAGTTTAAAAGGAGATATAATTGACTCTCTTGAAAATGGCGGATCTATACCTGAAGAAGTGAAATGGGAAATTGAGGATATATTAATGGAAAAAAATGTAAACTATGTAGTTTTTGCTTATTTTGATGTAGGTGTTCCAGAAATTGATGCTACTACAGGAAACCAAGTTATAAATGCTGCTCTTACAATTGCAGAAATATCAAAATTAGGGAATGGCGACCCTGTAAATTTAGGTACTATTTCTGGGGTGCAAATGAGAGGCAATGGATCAAATAATGATATAGCTAAAAATAATGCATTAAGTTTAGTTTCTAAAGAAACTGCAAAGAAATTAGTTGCACTAATAAATAGTAAAGGAATTAATTAATGAGGTCAAAAATTTGTTCTCTATTACTAATTTTATTTTTAACAAGTTGTGCAACAGGTAATAAATTTGGTGAAAAAACTTGTAAAGATATACATGGTCAATTTACAAAATCTGTTAAATGCTTGGAACTTAAATTTGTAAGTTTAAATCCAAAAAAAAATGAAGAATATACTTATACTTACGATTTAATTCTAAAAGCAATAGCTAATCAAGTTTATGAAAGTAGAATAGATAATATTCAGGCTTGGTTAATTTATGAAGATATTATATTAGGATATAAAAAATCAAAAGATAAACAGGAGTATCTTAACAAGGTCTTATCTAAATATAGTTAGTTATGTTTGTTAGGATATTTTTGATACTTGTTATTAGTATTAATTTAGCTGATGCAAAAACAATTGATTTAAGCAAATCTTTTAATATTGAAAAAAACTTAAAAGGCAAAGCTTTAAAAGAATTTTTTACTAATCATACTTTTACTATTTCACGAGATAATAAAACTTTTCAATATAAGTTTAAAAATAAGATTTACGAAGTGACAGAAAACGGAGAAATAATTGAAACTGGTGGTTGGAAAATGAATGCTTTTACAAAAAAACATATTAAATTAAAACCTGCAAAAGGATCAAAATCTTACTTTTTTAAGAAATTAAAAGACAAACCAATTATTTATAGTTTTAACGGATTGCCGGGGAAAGAAGGTGTAACAAAAAAAACTTATAAAATTGTTGAGTCGAACAGTCCCCTAGCTCAAAAACAGATTGCATCATTTAAGGGAAGTGCTGAAGATTTTGACGAAGATGTAAATAAAGAAAAAAATAAATTAAATAAAGCGGTTGGAAGTATTGTTTCTAACACTTTGGGTGTCTCACAAGATATAAGTAAAAGTTTTGGCGAATTTGGTGCATCAAGCGAGGTTAGTTATTATTTTTTTCAAGCATCTGGTAATTATTTAAAAGCATTAGAATTTTTACACAGAGCTTACGATAATAATGTCGAGGCAGATAAAATTTTTGCTTCATTAGAATATATGAAAAACAGTAAAATTGATGAAAATGAAAGATTAAGCTCTACAAAATTACTTATCGATTCATCCAGTAAATCCATTAAAGCAAATGTGCAAAATTCATCAGTGGCATTAAGTGAAATTGGAAGAACTTATTATGAAAAAGCTTTGCCATTTGCTTTTGCGGCTGCTGAGTCTACAATTAACTTATATGGAGCAACTAGTAGAACAATTCAAAATATTACTAATAACAGTGGTGGATCAAACCTTAATTCATTACTAAGTAATTTTGCAGAAGTTGGTGCAATAGCAAGCGTATTGCCAGAATTACCTGCTTTTGTAAAAAATATGAATACAACTATTAAATTTGTTTTTTCAGGTGCCAAAGAAAAAAAAATTAGAGACAATGGCAATCTTAGTAAAGCATTGGATGAATTAGAGCTGCCAGATATTGAGTAACTTTTATTTTAATTTATCTATTATCAAATTCAAATTTTTGATTTCTTTTTTTATCTTTTTTTTTGTAGCTTTTTTTAACCATTTCTTATCTTGTTTAATTATATTTTTTGAGAAATCATCAAACAAAATTTCTAAATTATAATAGTACTTTCTCCAATCATTAATATCAGATTGCTCTTTAGGTATTTTTACTTGAGTGACACCTCTTAAGGTCTCATCAAAATAATATTTATTTAGTTCAGGTTGATATATTTTAAAATTTATAAACGAACCATAAAGAAAAAGATCTTCTACTGCAGTTGATTGGGCTAAAACTTTTTTAAAACCTTTAATATTTAATTCTATATGATAATCTGGATTAGGTAATTTAATATCATAAATTTTATCAGACTGCACAAATTTTAATTTCATAGATTTTCCTATAGCTTGACCCTCTGTAAATGGAACAATTGCTACATTGTGATTTTCTGAAAGCCTTTTTGAAAATGACTGGGCAATTAGATTTTTCATATAGTTTTGATTATTTTTCGTATTTTGGGGCATATCTTTAAATGCCCTTTCTTGAATATTTACGTTTGTTACACCAATTCTTAAATCATATTTTTGTTTAATATTATATCTATTTATAATTTTAACTATTTGTTTAAATGGTTGATCTTTAAGATAAAAATTATTTATTCTTTTTAAAATATTTTTCTCATCTAATTTTTTACTAGATAAAATTGGTATCTCAAATTCAAATGGAATTGCTGCGATTAAGCTTCTATCAGAAAAATCGTAAAAAAGTATTTGAAAATAAGCATCATAAAATCCTGAATATTTTTTAATAGATGAATTATATTCTTGAGAAAATTCTTCATGCTGTAAAGCAACTGCCATCACAATTGCATTATCAGGATACTTTTTAAAATCTAATAAATTTTTGGTATCAAGGCTGATGTTGGTAAAACTTTCTTCTCTAACTATTTTTAATAAACTTTCTGAAATTATGTCGATTTTTTTATCCGCTGCCCTTTTTTTAATTAATTTTGAAGTATATTTAGTAAGGTTTTTATTTGACTCATAACTATTAGAAAAAGAAAAACCTGAGTAAAAAATTTTAATTTTTTCCGAGGAGTAAACATTTTGAGAAATCAACAAAATAAAAATGAATGATAATAAAATTTGTTTTTTCATTATGTATTATTTATATTAGGTTGTATTGATATTCCCTGGCCTCAATAATTTGTTTTGGTAAATTAAGCTCAACATCATCTAAACTTATAAATTCATCTTTCTTAATATCTTTTTTTAAAATAGCATTATCAGTATATCCCATTGGTAAAATTCTTTCCTGTTTTGATTTTTTTGATGAAATCAATCGGCCTCTAGCACAATAGCCCCCTTCTCCATCAAGTTTTTGTCCTGCTTTTAAATCTTTTTTTGCAACGCTGGCTATCTCAGCATTAAAGTTTTTTGTATGACCAGTTGCTTTATTATCAAGCACAATAGAATAAATTGACTGGGCTAATTCTAATCCAATATAATGATAAGGTCTCCAAATTGCTGAATAACTTCCAGAAGAATCTGTTACCATTCCATAGTCTTTGAAACAGTTTTTAACATACTCATTTTGAGCTTTAATAACAATGTACACGCCCCATCTAAGATCATTAGGAATATCTTTTTTATCTAAATCAATACTTGAAATTACCTCTACCTGACCTGAATAATCTAATAAACCTCCTTCAGATTTTGGAATTAGTTTTTTAGCAATATCGTAAACACCTACAGGAGGATATGTTAATCCATTATCTGGACATTTTAGCTCTGTTGCATTGCTAACTGCACACATTTCAATTGATGATTTATCTCCACATAAAAAGCTATTAAACATTTTTGGGTTCATGCCAGATTCATTTTCAGCTCTTTCTTTAGTTAAACCGTAGTGCCCCCAAACAGTTTCTGGTGTGGAATATTCAAAGGATGGATGATATTTTGTTCCTTTGCCTGCACATACAACTTCAAAACCATTTAATTTTGCCCATTCAATTTGTTCTAATATTAATGATGGTTGATCACCATAAGCCATTGAACAGATAACATTATTTTCTTTGGCTAAATCAGATAAGTATTTTCCACACAAAACATCTGCCTCGACATTTACCATTATTACATGCTTTTTACTTTCTATTATTTTTTTGGCGTGAATAGTGCCAGAAATAGGATTCCCTGTTGCTTCAATAAATACATCAATTTCTCTATCTAAAACTTTGTCTAGATTATCTGCAAAATTAATCTTCTGTATAGTTTCACTAGATAATCCACTATTTAAACAATTTTTTTTTGCTCTATCGATATCAAGTTCTATTATAGAATCTAAAATGATTTTGTTTAATTGATTATATTGAGCAAGAAACATTGAAACAAATTTCCCACATCCTATAAAACCAATTTTGATTGGTTTTTTTAGCTTTTGTAGCTTTGTAAATAAATACATTTTATTTTTTATTAAATTTTAGTAAAATTATTGTATTTTGTAATATTAATTTTTTATAACTTAAAATAAAAATTTATAATGAAGTATGTCAAAATAATTGGTTTTTTCGCGATTATTTATCTAGTCTATTTAGGATTTAGTACTTTAATGGATGACACTTTAGAAGTTGCAGAAAAAATTAATAAAACTCTTGAAGTAGATGAAGTAGAAAAATCAAACAACAAAGAAGTTGTAGGCTTAATGATGTTTTTGGGAAGCCCACCTAAATTAAAAGAGCACCTTATGATGCCAAGCGATGAAGATTGTTTAATTAAAAAAGAAATAGCTGAATTGACATCATCTGCGCTATATAAATGTATGCTAGTAGAAGCTAAAGTTAAAGACAATAAAATTGTGAGTATCGTTAAAGAAATAAAAATTATAGAATAGTTTTTATCTAAATTACAAATATTACAAACCAATAAGATAATAAACCTGATAAAATTGTAACAATTACATTTCTAGTGATGAAACCAACGATTAATGCAACTATCGCACCGTATATTTTTGGATCAGTTAGCTCTACTAAATAACCAAAGTCATTAAAAAATACTCCAGGAAAAATTATAGCAGGAAATACAGCTGCTGGAACATAATTAAGAACCTCTTTAACTTTTGTTCCAAGCATTTCTCTATCAATTAAAGCTACCATAGCCATCCTAGAAAAATAAGTTACAATTCCAGATACTATAATTGAAAACCAGGTCATTTTTTCAGCCTCAGCATTATAAAAGCTGCAATTAAAGCAACAATTGGAGATAATATTATGTAAGATTTGAATGGGGCATCAAATAATATTAGTGAAGCAAATCCAGATACCAACATCACAAAAACATGATCTAATTTTCTTAAGTCATTTACAATAATCGCTAAAAAAGTGAGAGGGATCGCAAATTTTAAACCCAATTCTTCAGGAATAAATGAGCCCAATATAATTCCACTAATTGTGGATAACTGCCAACAAAACCAAAGTGTTACTCCTGTACCAAGAACATAATAATGTGGATTAGATAAATTTTTATTCTGTCTTAAATACTTATTAGATTCTGCAAAGCCTTGGTCCACAATAAAATAAGATATAATTAATTTTTTAATAAAGCTCAGTTTTTCTAAATACTCAGATAAAACTGCTCCATATAATAAATGTCTCGAGTTTATTACTCCAACTGATGTAATGGCTACTAATGATGAAGCTCCACCTGACAAAAGTTGCATAAATATTATCTGTGAAGCGCCACCAAAAATAATCAAGGAAGTTGCATAAACTAAAATTGGATCAAAACCTAATTCAATACCAATAGCTCCAGTTATAATTCCAAAAGGAATTACTGATAACATATGAGGTAAAACAGCAACTATACCTTTAAAAAATATTTTTGATTTTGAAAGCATTAATTAAAAATTCACTAAAGCTTTTTTGAGATATTTTTTATCTAATTTACAATCTTTATAGCCCTGCTTAACAACGTTTAGATATCTTTCTGTGGGATATCTAAAAATTGTTTTTTTAGGCATGATATAAGTCATCACAGTATTGTTGTAATACTTAAAATACATTTTTTTATAAAGAATTGGATAATCTTCATAAATATCAAGTTTTTTTTCATCACTTTTTGATATCTCGTACAATCCACCAGGCACAATTGAATTATTTTTCTTTTCTATATCTGCTGCACGATACTTGCTTCTGAAATTAAGTGTATATCCTTTTAAATTTATCTTTTTAATAAATTTGGAATCTTTACATCTTCTTTTCATTTGAAAATGATTTAGATTACTTCCGTAAGCAAAATAAAGCATAATTATCTCTCAACTATTTCAATTTCTTTATCTTTAACAAACTTAAGTATTTCTGAATTACATTTATCAATTTTTGTTTTATCTACTGATCTGACAACAATTGATACCCCTAATTTTCCAGCTTTAAAAAAAGGATAACTTCCAATTTCAACTTCAGAATTATTATTTTGGACCTCTGTTAAAGATTTAGCTATTTCACTCTCAACAGTTCTTAAATTAATTGTTTCACTCAATATTGGCTCCCCTCCAACCAAAAGGTTATTTAAACTTCCAAGCATAGCCTTCATAATAGATGGAACTCCTGGAAGACAAAATACATTTTCAACATAAAAGCCAGGCGCACCACTAGATGGATTTAAAATTAAATTAGCGCTAACAGGCATTTTAGCCATCTTTTGTCTACCTTCATTAAATTCTCCTGGCTTATAATAATTTTCTAGTATTGAAAAAGCCTCTTTATGAAAACCGTATTCAATATTAAATGCTTTAGAAACAGATTCTGCTGTAATATCATCATGAGTGGGTCCTATTCCTCCCGTTGTAAATATATAAGAATATTTTTTTCTCAGTTCATTAACTGTATTTATTATAATACTTTCATCATCAGGAATTACTCTAACTTCTGCTACAGGTATGCCTAATGAATTTAACCAAATAGCTAATGTACTTGTATTAACATCTTGTGTTCTGCCTGACAGAACTTCATTACCGATAATTAAAATACCAGCATTTATCTCTTTTTTATTTTGCATATGTAAATATAAGTAAATTTA
>ENA-OSEY01003275-OSEY01003275.1-marine-metagenome-genome-assembly--contig:-NODE-3275-length-10047-cov-4.456169_pt1 | contig 10047 bp, 10 predicted proteins | sample MGYA00248465_ERZ534230 | MGnify/ENA primary metagenome ERZ534230 (study PRJEB26409, sample SAMN06344110) | marine metagenome | isolation source: Sea water from surface | place: Atlantic Ocean:Southern...
CGCATATTTTAAGTTTTGGAAATAGCAATTATTATTGAAGAAGTTGTCATTATAATTATTCCAAAATTCCATATTGATGAATGATAAATAACTAAGCGACTAATTGAATTTGGTATTCCCTTAAAATAAAAGATAAAGAAAATAGATCCGATGATTAAAAGAGGAATCCCCAGGGATATAAAAAAATTCATTTATTTAAGTTTAATTTTATTTAGAAATAATTTCTTCTTCAATAAATATTCCTCGCACATATGCTCTTGGAATTTGTAATGACTGGGATAAATCAAAAAGCATTTCAAGTTCATTTTTAGTAACAGTTTTATCCTCAGAAATTGTTTTAATACTTGCTCTCAAGATTGCTTCTTTACCAAATTCGTTTGCAATAGTACTAAGTTGATTTGCAATTTGGTTATATGTTTTTTCTGAATTTTTGACTCTTTGAAAAGCATTTACAAGTAAATCTTTATCAAGAGAAATTTGAGTAGCCTGTAAATATGCATTCTCGATTTTACTAATATCAAGATTTTCTATTGAGTTTTTTGTAATAGCTAATTTTATTAAGAGATCTAATATAAGCAATAAATATACCGCTTTGTATTCTTCAGCTTCTTTTTCAGGATCATAATCTAATATTTTTTTATCATATGTTGTTTTACAAGATGTACATTCCACATATTCTCCATGATCTTGAATAGGAAAAGTCCTTACGAAATATAATGTAAAGTATTGCTTACTATGCTTAAGTTCATATTGTCTGTGACCTTGGCAATGTGGACAATAAAATCTACCACTCTCTTTTGTAGAAGCTTTACTTCTAGAACCCCAAATAATCATTTTTAAAATTTTATAAATTGCAGATATTATTAGTTCCGCTTTTTTTTATTGATTCCAAAATACTTAATTTTTAATTTAGTTATTTGCAATCATCAGTTTTTGTTATTTCCTTTATTGATTTTTCAATAGTCTTAGAAGATGGTGCACTTTCTGAAAGCAATATTGTAAGAGCAGTATTATTGTCTTTCTCTATATTTCTTTTAATAAAACTTATCCAATCACTTTTTGACTTGCCCAAATTTTTTTCAATATTATCTTTTCTCAAAAGTGGAATTTTTTTATCAAATACAAAATCTATTTCTAGTTTAGAGCCCATTCCAGATCCTTCTGGTCTAAGAGATAGTCTATAAGAATCTTTTTTATTTATAGAATTTAATGGCCAATTAATTGGTCCATTAATTTTTTCTTTTGATGAAGCGATTCTTTTCCAAACAATATCACCATTTTTTGAAATATTTATTTCATTAAGTGGTTTTAGGGAATATATCACTGGCTTATCTATTTTTATTTTTGCTTCAAAATTATTATTTATATTTTTTGTAAGTGTAGGAGTTAAAAGACATATCGAATTACTATCAGAACTTCTTGTAAAACTTTGAATTTCATATGTGCTTGGGCTTAGCTTAGCAATACCACCTATCAATCTAGGTCTAATTATTTGAGGACCTATTAGAGCTGCCATTAATCCACTAGCTATTAATGGAGTAGATAGCTTAAATTTTATTTTTAAACTTGGAATCTTAAAATTAGATATTGCAGTTTTAAAATATGTTCTTTCTATAGATTCAGGATTTAACAATCTTACATATCTTATTAATCGATCAATCCCTCCTTTGAAATTCTCAATCTCAATCTCAGCAAAATCTTTCTTTAGTTCTTTTTTACTCACAATTTTCTCAAATTCACTACTTTTTAAAACACCCTTAAAGTAAATAACGTCTAAATCTTCTTCTAATTGAGCTGCTAAAAATAATTGTGGCCCTTTATTCTTTATTTTTGAATTTTTTAAAGGTATTTGAATAACATCGGAAATTAAACTTGTATATACAATTTGTATATCAAACTTATTTAAAATAATTGATCTTAGAGGATTATTTAAATCTAATTTTGGTCCCAAAGGTAAATCAAGATTTTTATCTTTTAAATATTTTTTTAAAGCACTAATTATTTTATCTCTTGGGTTTAGATTTTTTTTGGAATTAATGTAAATTGCATCATTAGGTATTGGGAATAAATCTAAAGGATCGTTTTTCGGGTTTTTCTTTGTCATTTACTTATTACCTCATAAATAGTATTTCTTAGAATAGAAATATTATTTTTATCTTCGCTAAAAACTAAATAACTTTTTAAACCATCTAATAATTTATCAAGGCTTTCTGGATCTTCTTTGAATTTATTAAATTCGTTCTTTTTTAAAAGTTCAAAAGCACTTTCTTGGGCTATTTCTTCTGAAATCTTATTTTCAGGAATTAATTTACTTACCCAACCCTGCTTATGATCACATTTGGATGCAATCTCCCTTTGACTAAGACCTTCTCCATATAACATCCACGCATTTTTCCTTGAGGGATCCTTTATCCATTTTGCGCTGTCTTTTTTAATTATTTGATTAACTATGTTTGTTGAATTTCTCCTTAAAACATTTTTTATAATTTCTGATAAATCTTTTGAAGAATATTCCTCTTCATCTTCAAGTCTATTTTCAATTTGATTTTCTTCATATTCATAAAAGCTTCTTGTGTCATAAGGACTAGATATATATTTCCTCAAAGCTTTATCAATTAACAATAATATTTCTGTATTTTTTTGAGGAGGATTTAGAGATTTTAAAAAATCTTCATCGGGAGTCCATCCTGATATTTTCCCTGTTCTATTTTTATAATCTTGCTTTGCCTTTTTATATTCAACTAAATATGATTCATATAATTTTTCTAAATCTTTTTCACTTAAATTCCCTTCACCGTATTCTCGCCAAGAAATAATTATTCGTTTTTTAGAACTATCTGCTATCAATGACCATGGAGAAATAAGTAGTATGCCACATTCTTTTAAATATTTCTTTAGTTCATAGTTACCTTTTACTTTGTTCTGGCTCCAAGTATTTAAATTGGATAGTTTAGGATTAAAATCTGCAATTACTTCTGCACTAAAAGGTTTTAAAATATTATTTTCTTTCATAAACATTATTGTTTCCCAGGAGAATAATTTCCTTAAAAAATTATTCTTCTTTGCATCAATTTTTAAAGGTATTCTTAAATATTTTTCACCGCTATCATCTAAAACAATTATCAACATATCATTTAAATTAATTTTTTCATTCTCAAATTGATAAGTATATTTTCTAAATATTTCATTTACTTTTTGAAAAATCGGAAAACTTATTCTCCCTCTTAGAGCAAGAAGAGCGTCTTTTGAAGAGGAGTCTTTTTTTGCTAAATCAAATATTTTATTATCAAATTTATTGTCAAACTCTTGATCATATAAATTATGTTTAGAGCAAAAATCACTATCAATATCTAATAATTTTTGTTTTACCTTCCCACTAAATGAGTCAAGACAATAAATATTGCAATATCCTTTAGACAAAAGATTTAAATACTCTAAAAACATATTAAATTAATCTATAAGATTCCTAAACCTTGTGTACTGAGGTTCAAATAATAATTTAACCGTCCCAACAGGACCATTTCTCTGCTTAGCTACAATTATCTCGGTTATACCTCTATCTAAAGTTTCAGGATCATAGTATTCATCTCTATAAATAAAAGCTATTAAATCAGCTCTATTTTCTATTACTTCTGAGTCTCTAATATCACTAAGCATAGGTCTTTTATTAGTTCTGGTTTCTAATTCTCTTTTTAATTGTGATGTAATTATTACGGGTACTTCAAGATTTATAGATAAATTTTTCAAATCATTCATGATTTTTGAAAGCTCATCTTCTCTTGAAATATTTCGGCTTAAACTCTTATCTTCCATTAGTTGTAAGAAATCAATAAATATTGCTCCAATATTTTGATTATTTATATTTTTTACTTTCTTACAAATTTGATGAATTTCTGAAACTTGTATTAATGCTTTATCTATAAGATATATTGGGTTTTTATTTAGAAAATAAATTGCCTCTCCAACTATTGGCCATTCTTCCTGAGTTAATCTTCCTGTTCTAAGTCGCCCAGACTCAATGCCAGTTTCCATTGAAAGCAATCTATAACAAAGCATTTTCTGACTGGTCTCAAGTGAAAAGAAACATATTGGTAACTTCTGAATTTGACCTATATTTTTTGCAACGTTTAGAACAAAAGATGTCTTCCCCATCGCTGGACGGCCTCCAATAATATATAAATTGCCAGGAGATAGGCCTTGAGTAATAGCGTCGAAATCATAAAAATTTACTGGTATGCCAGTACTTTTTTTATTCCCAATTGCAGTTGCTTCAATATCATTGAAAACAGAATTTAATAAATCCTGTATTTTAAATTCAGATAAATCATCCTTAATATCATCTTTTTTATTATTCATAATTTTCTCCAATTGATTAAATTTTGTTTTTATATAAATTTGAATAAATATTTATATCTTCAATTTGATTTGTAGCTAAAGAAGGCTCAATGGTTAATGTGTAGCCAAATCCAAGACCTGTGAGAAAAATTCCTAGTATGGAAGAAATGATTGTTGTAAATTTCATTTTTGTATATCAACTAATAGTTCATAGTTCTGAAATAATTTGTATGATTCCAAAAAAAAACCAGGTTATTTACCTGGTTTTTAAAAGGATAAATTAGATGATTTCTTTAATAAATGAAGCTTCCGCATCGGTAAAGTTCACCAGTAATAAAACTCTGGCAGACATCTATAGGAGGATAAGCCTTGGCTGGCTTTTGGTTAGCAAATAACATTGTTCCAACTATAAAAAGAGGAATCAGGGAAGTAATAATTTTTACTTTTTTATTTAAATAATTCATGTGTTTAAATTTCTGAAAAGTTTACTCTTTTAACTTTTTAGTAATAGTCAAACCCACCTAATCCATTAGGTAATGAATAACCAGTAGATCCATCATCAAAGTAATAATCCATTCCTCCTAAGCCATTTGGAAGTGAATATCCATATGCATGTGCTTTTTGAGAAAAAGTAAAAATGCTTAAGCAAGAAGATGCTAATGCAAAAGCAATAGCTAAACTTACTTTTTTAGAAGCTGATTTTTTGAAGTTCATAATAATTTTAAAATGTGGAGTTTAAACTCCGTACACAGTTCCTTAGTTCTAAACTTTTCAAAGTGATTCCAAATTTAATAAGAATCAGTTTCATAAATCCAGAACAATACATTAATAAATCAAATTTATTTATGAAATTATTAATTTATTGGCTATATGCAGCTATCGTTTCTGGAATATGGTTTTTCTGGAGATATAGGATTTATGAAAATGAATTTTTAATTATTGATGATGCTTTAAAGGATTGCGTTAATTGGGGAAAAAGAAATGGCTATTTACTACCTGAGAAACCTAGTTATTTTCAATTTTTTTTAGTAGAAAGACCATGGAATATTTTAATTTTGAATTTTACGTTTTTACCGCTTTTTCTTATTAATTTAGTGGTGATTTTGCTACTAATATCACCCTGGGAAAGGAAAGTAATGAGATACAAAAGAGCAATGAAAAACCTTAAAGATAAATGGGAAAAGGAATACTTTTAAAGTTCAGGTCATGATATCTAATGGCTTATTTACTAATTAATGACTCTCCAATCTCCACTTAATTGAAATGCTGCCCAGACATTTGGATGTCTCCAAGCCTCCACGATATGGTTTCTAAACTCCTTTTGAGTTTCAAATAATGCCTTATTCCTACTAACTCCAGATTTTAATTTTTTATAAAAACTTTCCATAAATGCTGCAGTAGGCTCATCTTTTACTTCCCAAAGAGATAACATACTTGATCTTGCCCCTGACACAGCAATTGATCTTTTAAGGCCATAAACACCATCACCTGCTTTATTAACTCCTATCCCTGATTCACAACCTGAAATAACAACTAATTCTGTACCCTGCCAATTTAGTTTACTTACCTCTAAAGCAGTTAAATAGCCATCATCTAATTTATTCAGATTAGGAAAATTTGCACCTGATAATACTATTCCACTCCTTAAAAGTGGATTCTCAAATTTAGTATTTTTTGTATTCAAGTTATTTGAAAAAAGTATTGAAGATAAAATATTATTCTCTTCTTTATTACTTAAGAAAAAAGAATGAGAAGCAATATGAATGATTTTTGGAGACTCTTTTTTTTGTATATTTAATGCGGATGCTTCATTTTTTAAAAGCAAATTAGCATTTATTTCCTTAGCAATAAATAGACCTTCTTTTTTAGTCGCTGGTAATTGACCCCATATTCTTGCGTTTTGGTCAAAGGAACGCTCTTGATTATAAATTTTTCTAGGCTTATTAAATTCCTTCTTGTCTTTAGTATTGGTCTTTAAATCGAAATTTGGATCCGCTGCCACTAATGATTGATTTTTTTCAAGTTTATTTTTTTTATTTAAAATTACTAATTCTCTCCCAGTAGTTATCAGTCTTAATTCGAACTGATCCGCAAGAAATATATCTTTTTTATTCGCCATAGCTGAAAAAGGTATTCGATTTAATTCTGCATCTGGCGATATATACAATATTTCTTTATCATTTATAAATTTTTCAAGAGGTTCTATTATTAGAGTTGCTACTTTATTCCACATTATTTGAGCATCAGGGAGATATTCTTCTGATGAAATTAGGGCGTTATTTATATATTTTTCAATTGTAGAACTATCCCCTAAATCAATTGTTTCTACTTCTCCATTTGGAAATAACAGAAGAGCTTGATATCTAGGCTCTTCCCAATTTTTTTCATTTAAAGCATCTTCAGGGTTGTCAAAGATAAAGGGTCTATATTTTTGATACTCAATTAATACTCCATTTTTTGGAATTTCATTTGCTATTTCCTCAATTGAGTAAATCTTTGATTCAAGTTTTGGTAATGATTTATATAACTTTGATTCTAAGTTTTCTTTTTTAATAGTAAGACTATTGAATAAGTCCTTATCATTTGAAGTAATCGATGCAATTTTATTCGTTATTTTTAGAATCTCATCCTTTAATATTTTTTGTTCACCTTGAAGTGATGTTATTTCAGATTGTTTTCTCTCAATTTCCTCAAGTAATCCATGACGATTTAGCCTCGCATATAAGGCAAGATATTTTCCTTTTGGATGGATAGTAGATGCAGAAAAAATTGCGGGATATGATATTCCCAGTGTTTTGATAAACTCATCTCTTTTGGATAATGGTAAAAATGGTATTTGTTTTTGAATGAATTTAAATTGTAAATCAAGACTTTTTCTTAAATAGAAATCTGTTTTTTCATATTCGCCATCATTAAAATGTACCATCGCTAAATTTATCAAAGGTTGAATCAATATTGGATTTTCATCCCCATATATTTTTTTAAAGTTTTTGAGTGATTCTTCGTGATAAATTTTTGATTCTTTATTTTTTCCTTGAAACCATAAAGCGCTTCCTATCATTCCTGATAAATACGGTTCAGGTTCTTTAAATTTTGAATCTTTAAATTGTAATTTATAAATTCTTTTTAAAATCTTTTCTGCCTTTGGTAATTTATTTTCCATAAAAGCAATATATGCAAGATTAAATTGCCCCTCGGCACTCCAATAATCTATTAATTTTTTTGCTTTTTTAAATTCTTTTTTATCTATATAAATACCAATAAGAAGATTCTTGCATGCACTGTAATAAAAAGAATTGCTTCTTACTTCTTTGCTTATATTTGCTAAACATTTTTCCAGTAATGCCTCTGATTTATCAATGTTCCCAACATAAGAGTTATAAAGGGATTCGGCATAAAGTAGAGAAACATAACTTTCATTGGTATTTATTTTATTAAGTAATTTCTTACCCTTATCTAATAATTCTGGGATCTCTTGATACTCTCCAAACCTTGAATAAACATCAATTAAATATGTAATTGATAAAAATATTTCATTTTCATTACCAAAATTAAAAACAGATTTAAAGTCTGAAACAGCACCATTTAAATCTCCAATCTTTGATCTAATTAAACCTCTATGTTGATAATAAATTGCTTCTAAGGAATTATTTTTGATTGCAGCTGTATGATCTATTATTGCGCCTTCAAGATCATTTAGTAACTCTTTATAGTATCCCCGCAAATTATATAAATAAGAATCGCCTGAATTTCTCTCAACTGCAAGATCTAAGTCATCAATAGCTTCAATATATTTTCCTAAATCGCCTTTACTGTAAGCTCTTGCACCATAAGGATAAGATCTTCCCGGATCAAGCTCAATAGATTTAGTAAAGTCAGATATTGCACCATTATGATCACCAAGCATTTGTTTGCTAAATCCACGACCATTAAAGCTTGGTGCCCAGAGATTAGGATTTAATTCTATCGATTTAGAGAAATCTGATTTTGCTCCTTCGTAATCACTTAAGTTATTTTTGCTAACCCCTCTATGATAATAAGCTTCCCAATTCGTTGGATATTGTTTAAGGAAGTCATTAATATCATCTAATGCACCTGAGTAATCAGTACTTTCTATTTTTTCTATTCCTTCTAAAAGGAGCGATTTGTGCGAATCTGCTTTTACTGATTTAAAAAATGAAAAATCTAAAAAATTACTACTGAATATAAAAGTAATTAAAAAAAATTTAAACATTCAAAATTTGAATTTTGTTTTGTTAGATAAGCCTTTTAAATTTACGCCTAATAATCCTGCGGCATCTTTTTTATATGGTGTTGGTTCTAAATCAACAGATTTCCCGGAACCCCTTGTTTTAGAGAATGTTTTATAAAGTGGATCGTCTATCTCATTCTCAACAAGTTTATCTATTGAGTCCATAGAACAAGTTGAATCAACTCTGCCCATTCCAGATAAAAGAGCATAAGCTCTTTGTGCGCCTGTCCCATGACTATCGCTCCCAATAGCATAGGCAGCAGAGGCCATTTCTAAAATACTCTCTCTTGTTACTCCTAATTCCTCATTGCCTTTTTGAATAAAATAACCTGCTAAACAATCCGCTTGTAGTTCACTATGAGGTTTTTCATATTCAATTTCTAATCCTTGTTGTAGTGCATGTGCAAATTCATGAGCAATTACGAAAGCAATGCTTGAATTACCAAAATACTTCACAAAACTTTTGAGTTGTTTTGGATCAAGAACGATTGTATGGGTAGCCGGACAATAATAAGATCCGCCTACATCAATTCCTGTTTTGTAGTCACCGCACCCTCCGTATACCTTTGTACCTGTATTAGTGGTTATAACTTGAGGTGGGTATATTCCTTTTAAGCTTTTATCTGAATCCCAATTATTCATTAGGTAAACAGTTGTTTTATCTATGATTTTATTTATATCACTGGCATTTGCAGCATTTGGAGCAAGAAGAAATATCAAAATTAGAATTAGTTTCTTCATGATCCTTAAATTAACTTTCGATTTTTCTATTTTACATATTATTTAATTTTTGGAATCACTTAAATTTATTCAGAACTATCAATAATCAGTTGGAGCTAAACTCCTTATTCTTACAAAAACTAATGATTCAAACATCCTCTATTTCTATGAAAGGAAATCTTAAAAAAATTATTTCATTTATCCTTTTAAGTCCCTGTTTATTAATTTCTCAAAATGCATTTGCAGATGTTTATGTAAATGGCTACACAAGGTCAGATGGCTCATATGTCGGTGGTCATTATAGAAGTTCTCCAAACTCTAGTGTTTACGATAATTGGTCTACTTACGGCAACGTAAATCCCTATACTGGTCAAAAGGGATATAAGTATTATTAAACTTTTGCTTTTTTGTTACATCCCATAAGTAGGAAAAGTCTTAGGCCCATACTTCCAGGGTGGCCGTCCACCTTTAGAAACATCTTTATCCCTAGAAATTTCATTTTCTAGAAAAAGTTTTACACAAATTCTTCTAGTATGTTCCTCATTAAAAGAAGTCTCACTAGCAATTTCTTTAATCGTTTTAAATTCATTTTTTGTATGTAAAAGGTCAAGAATCAAGAAACTTAATTCTTGATTCTTGGAAGGTAATAATTCTCCTTCTCCTACACTTTTTAAAACAAAACTGAAATCTTCTTCATCACCTTTTAAATTCCAAATAATTCCTTTTCTACAGTTTCTTTT
>ENA-OSEY01003278-OSEY01003278.1-marine-metagenome-genome-assembly--contig:-NODE-3278-length-10044-cov-2.347748_pt1 | contig 10044 bp, 5 predicted proteins | sample MGYA00248465_ERZ534230 | MGnify/ENA primary metagenome ERZ534230 (study PRJEB26409, sample SAMN06344110) | marine metagenome | isolation source: Sea water from surface | place: Atlantic Ocean:Southern...
AATACGACTTCTGGTTCAAACCAATTAACTTTGCTTATTGCAGGTGCTGTGGCAGCCGTAATAGGTGGTTTTTATGGAGTTTCTTGGAAATCAATGTTAGAGGGGGCGGTAAAAAGTATCTCATCAGCAATGGGTGCATTAATAATTTTATTACTAATTGGTTCATTGGCTGGCACTTGGATGTTGAGCGGTATTGTACCGTCTATGATTTATTATGGATTAGAAATTTTAAATCCAACTATTTTTTTATTTGCGACTTGTGTGGTTTGTGCCGTTGTCTCCTTGGCAACCGGTAGCAGTTGGTCTACGATTGCCACAATTGGAATTGCCATGCTAGGTATTGGTGGAGCTCTTGGTTTGAGTCAAGGATTAATTGGAGGGGCTATCATTTCTGGAGCTTATTTTGGTGATAAAATGTCACCCCTTTCAGATACTACAAATTTGGCACCAGCCATGGCGGGTACAGACTTAATAACACATATTAAATATATGATGTATACTACCATACCTTCCATAATTATAACTTTGATTATATTCTTAATTATAGGTATTAATATTGGTGATGGTGATGTAGGTTTTGAACAGGTTTCTGTCATGCAAAATGCACTTTCATCCACATATAATATTAGTTTGTGGTCACTTTTGATTCCTGTTCTAGTAATCGCACTCATCATAAAAAAAGTACCTGCTATACCTGCTTTGTTTATCGGCACAATAGCTGGTGGATTGTACGCTGTTTTTTTTCAGGCTGAATTGATTTTCAGCTTAAATGAATATGAAATAGGAAATTCTTTATCCTATCTAAAAAATGCTTACATGTCTGTTATGAACGCTATGACGGTAGACATTGAAATTAATACAGGTAATTCTAGTGTGGATAGTTTGGTCTCTACAGGGGGAATGTCTGGTATGTTAAATACGATTTGGCTAATTGTTTGTGCAATGAGCTTTGGCGGAATTATGGAAGTGACAGGTTTTTTGAGCACAATTACTTCTTCCTTACTTTATTTTGTTAAGTCTAGGAAATCATTAGTTCTAACCACTTCAAGTACCTGTATGTTTTTGAACGTAACAGCATCTGATCAGTATTTAGCCATAGTTGTACCTGGAAGAATGTTTGCAGATTCTTATGAAAAGTATGGATTACATCCAAAAAACCTAAGTAGAACGCTGGAGGATACAGCAACAGTTACTTCTCCCTTGGTACCATGGAACACATGTGGTGCTACTCATGCAGGTGTGTTAGGAATTTCAACTTTGGTATATCTACCTTATTGTTTTTTTAATTTAATAAGTCCTGTAATGACGTTAACTTTTGCCTATTTAAGCATCAAAATTGCCAAATCAGGTCCTGTTCATAAATTGGGAGATTAATTGATGAAAATGGTGAACCCCTTTTTCCATTTTAGGTGAAAATCTTCCATGCTTATAAAATCTTGATGTCACCCCTTTTTGCACTTTTTCTACAATATCTTCGTCTTCTCTTTCTACTTTATCCAAAATGGAGCCTGCTCCAAATTCTAATTTAGAACTATCCCATATATAGGTCCTGAATACAACCTTTGTTAATTTAGGATGGATTGGTTTTACAATGTTGAGTGATAATCCCCATGGATAGAAATTAAACATCATATTAGGAAACACCCAAAAATAATATGCTGCTATATTTTTACCATAGTCTATAGAGTCAGCCGGTAAGTCAAATGAATGTTCCCCTCCGCTGGCTATTCCAATTTGTAAATTGCAATATTGGTAGATTTCGCTTTTATATTTAGAATAATCCAAGGTTTTAGCAAGGTCTTTGTGTATGAAAGGTATGTGAAATCCTTCTAGATAATTATCACAATAAAGAGCCCAATTAGCCTTCACTAAATAATCTCTAGAAGCAGTTGGGTCAAAAATAAAATCTTGTATGGGCATCCAACCAACTCGTTCTAGAATTGGAGAAAAAATTTGATCGAATTCAATATCACTTTCTAAAGTTCCAAAAATAAACTGTTGCCATTTTTTAGTTTTAATCTGAGTAAGATTATCCGATTTGGAAGGAAAATTTTTCATGTCATTGGATTCTGGCATAGAAATAAATTTCCCTGCGCAGTCAAATCTTCTTCCATGGTATTTGCACGTAATTTGTTTATTGAGTTGGCAACTATTTTCAATTAATAAATTACCTCTGTGTGTGCATACGTTTGAAAAACAATTTATGTTGTTTTGATTGTTTATAAGAACAAGAGGTTCTTCTATAAATCCGTCTATAAATTGAATAGGCAAGGCACTTCCATTTAATTTAAGTTGATTGTCATCTGATAAAATTTGCCACGACCTAGCAAAAATTTTTTCTTTGGAAATTTGAAACATATCATTTGAAGTGTAAAAATCAGATTGGATAGTTTTTGCAATTTCTATGTTTTCATTTACTGTTTCCATGAACTTTATTTTACTAATTCCGTTTTTTATTAAAGCTGTGTTAGCTTCGGTACAGTTCCATATTTTAGAAACCTTTTGTTTATAAAAAGTTTAAATAAATATAATTTATGGCATCAAAAAAACCTAATGTTTTGTTTGAATTAGGAGCATGAAAAAATTATATTTCTCTTTAAGCTTGTTTTTATGTTGGAACATAACAACTGCTCAATATCTCTCAAAAGATTTTAATGATTTGAGTTTAACTTCAGGTGGCTGGACTACTCAAATTATTATAGACACTACTAATTGGTTCGTTGATTCTTTCGGAGGAGATGATTTTGCAAAATGTACTAATTATAATAGTGGAAATGTTCCTGCAAATACTTGGTTAATATCGCCAGGTGTCGATCTTTCATCCTCAACTCAACCGATTTTAAATTTCCAAACCATTATGAAGTGGCCAGGTGCACCACTTGTTCTTTACATATCTACTGACTATGATGGTACAAGTAATCCTACACAACAAGGTACATGGACCGACATTACTTCTCAGGCATTATGGGACGTGGACAATACTACCTGGGGAAGTTGGACAAACTCTGGTGATGTAGATTTGTCAGCTCACAAATCTTCTTCAACATACATTGCCTACGAGTATTTTGGTTCTTCAAGTTCAGGGAGTACATGGGAAATTGATAATATTACTATAAATGAGGGTTCAACACCTCCACCAACAATTGATACGGTTAGTGTTTACGATATTCAATATACTACGGATCCAAACGGGAACTCTAGTTATGTTTCTCAACAAATCATAACAGGTGGAATTGTTACTGCCGTTCGGTCTGACAGTACCTTTTTTATAAGTTCAGGAAGTGGTGCTTGGAGTGGTGTTTATGTCTACACTAAAAATTATGTTGTGAATATTGGTGACTCCGTTATACTTGATGGGGAAGTGGATGAGTATTTTGATTTGACGGAGCTAGTAAACGTAACCAATGTCCAAGTTATTTCAACAGGGAACAACTACAACGTCAATAACTGTTCTACTGCAGCTGCAAATTCGGAGGACTTTGAGGGATGTATGGTGCAAGTCACTAATGCAACCTGTGTGAATGATACGGCAGGGTTTGGAGAATGGATTATTAACGACGGCACGGGTGATTTAACGGTAGATGACCTTCTTTTTTCATACACACCCATTATAAATTACTTTTATGATGTGACTGGGCCTATGACATACAATTATGGAGCATACAAACTCCTTCCTAGAGATGTTGCTGATATTAATCAGTTTGTTGGTTTAATCGAGAACAGGAATACTGTTTTGGATATTTATCCAAATCCAACAAGTGATTTTATACAAATAGTTTCTCCAAAAACTACTAATGCTTCTATATTTAATATGAAAGGTTTATTAGTTAAAAATTTTAGCCTGAATAGCGGAATAAATACTATTAATTTAGGTCAACTAAGTTCTGGAAATTATATGCTTTATTCTGAAGGAAACTCATATTCTATTATAGTTGAATAGACTACTATTACTAATAGTTGTTCTTTTAGCTCTTGATTCACCAATCTATGCACAAACTGCAGGTAGTTGTTCCATTGTAGGTTATGTAATTGACGCCCTAAGTGGTGAGTCTTTAGTTGGGACTAGCGTGTTAATAGAAAATCAAAGAAAGGGTGTAATTACAAACGTTTCAGGTCAATTTAAAATTGATTATTTACCCGTAGGGAAAGCAACTATTAATGTAAGTTACATTGGTTACGAATCCCTCTCAAAGGATTTTAACCTTACAAATGGACGGAATGATTTAGGTGTTATTGAAATGCAGCCTATTTCACTTGGTTTGAATGAAGTGGAAGTAATAGCAGATATTGCTAAAGAAAGAATGACTCCCGTAGCTGCTACAACCATATCTGCTACATATATTGAACAGAATCTTGGTAATCAAGAATTCCCTGAAATTTTAAGAAATACTCCTTCTGTTTATGTGACGAAGGAGGGTGGGGGATTTGGTGACTCAAGAATTAATGTGAGAGGATTTGAGCAGAATAATATTGCGGTCATGATAAATGGTGTTCCAGTGAATGATATGGAAACAGGTTGGGTTTATTGGTCTAATTGGTCAGGATTAGCAGATGTAACGAATAAAATGCAAGTACAAAGGGGATTAGGTGCCTCAAAATTGGCTATTCCGGCTGTAGGTGGAACCATTAATATTTTAACAAATGCAGCTGAATTTAAAAAGGGAGGTAATGTAAGTACCTCAATAGGTAATGACGGATATACAAAATACAGTACTTCTTTATCATCTGGCTTACTTGATAATGGTTTAGCTGCCACTATGCAATTGACTCATACTAGAGGAAACGGGTACATTGACGGAACTGACTTTAAAGCGTATTCTTACTTTATTTCAGCCAATTATAACATAAGTCAAAAACAACGAATTTCTGCAACCATAACTGGGGCACCTCAGATGCATAATAGAAGATCAATTCATAATAACTATGATAATGTTTTTTTATCTACGTTCAGATGCCCTATAAATGATTCAATAGATAATCTATCCAGAGGAATAAAGTTTAACCCAGGTTGGGGATATCTAGATGGAAAAGTGTTTTCTTGGAGGAAAAACTTTTATCATAAACCCAAGGCTTTTGTTAACCACTATTTGAATTTTTCATCATATACAAAACTTAAAACGGCTTTTTATGTATCTACCGGTAATGGTGGTGGTACATCTGCGAGGGGTAGGGGCCTTCAGAATGACAATGTTGATAACTGGTCTGGCTATGATTCTTTCCATGGTTTTGGAATTGGGGTTCACGATAGCTCAGGACAAGTTATGTTTGACAGTATAATTGCATACAATAATGGAGATTATGTAGCCGCATTTGGTGGATATAATAATGAGGCAGATACCGTAAGAGATGATTTACAAGGGGGTCAAACAGGAGACGGATGGATAAGAACAGCAAGTGTAAATAAACACATTTGGTATGGTGTTATTTCTACATTAGAGCATAACATCAATGAAAATCTAAGTTTTGTGGGTGGTATTGACATGAGATATTATGTGGGTGAACATTTCAGGAAAGTTGAAAACCTTTTAGGGAATACCACTTATCTTTCTTCTTTTGATATGAATAATTCATCCAATTTTATAGACTATGAATCAGGCTCATCATTTGGAAGTTTTTCGGAGAATTCTTATTTAAATAATAACAACTTACTCTACCATAATGATGGCATTGTAAAGTGGTTAGGTGCTTTTGGACAGATAGAGTATTCCAATGATAAATTTTCCTTCTTTAGTTCTCTTTCTCTGTCTAATCAAGGCTTTAAAAGAATTGATTATTTTAATTACATGGATGATGATAGTTTACAAACTACTGATTGGCAAATATTTAATGGAGGTACTTTTAAGACAGGTTTTAATTTTAATGTTAACCAAAACATGAGGGTTTTTGTAAATACTGGATACTTTTCCAAGCAACCCATTTTTAATAATATTTTTCTTAATTATCAAAATGATATAAATACAAATGCAAAAAATCAGTCAGTTCGGGCTTTTGAAATTGGCTACAGTTATTACAACAAATTAATTGACTTTGATATAAATGCTTACTATACAGAATGGAAAGACAGACAATACTCAAGAAGGTTTGCACCTCCTTTAGGCCATCCTAGGTATGATGTGTTTTATCTTTTTTATGGAATATCACAAACACATAAAGGTTTAGAAGCAGAAATTAATATGAATTTATCTGATAAAATTTCAATGTCAGGAATGGTCTCATTGGGGGATTGGGTTTATACCAATAATATAAATTCTAGAAGTACGATTCTCGATGCATTTGGTAATTTCACTGCAGATTCATCAGACTCGGTTAAAATATTATATGCTAAAGGACTTAAAGTTGGAGATGCTGCACAGGTCACATATAGCTTAACCCTGAAATTTAGACCCTTCAAGAATTTTTCAATCAATACTACTTATTATGTGGCAGATGAACTTTATGCTCCATACAATATTTGGGATCCACAATACTATGAGGAAGGTGGACAAGTAACTAAATTACCTATTTATGGCATTGCCAGAATAGGTGTTTACTACAGGCGAAAAATAAACGATAATTTTTTGTCATTAAGATTTAATGTGAACAACTTGTTTAATACACTTTATTTAGCTGAACTTAATACTAATACGTTAGATGAAAACAACAATCTATATCGACCAGATCAACCTGAGTTTTATACTAGAAATAAAGGCTATTTTGGTTTTGGACGCACCTGGAATTTTGGAGTTAAATTATCTTTTTAAATAATATGAATAAACCTTATTTCTGGCATAATTTTAGAAAAATTTTAAGATGAATTTTAGTCAAATTTTAAACAAATGTCCTTTAAAGATTTATGGCGAATAAGTTAATTATAGTAATATGAAGTCATTAAAAGGATTACTATATTTAATTTAAAAAGGGTGGGGGAGTATGATATGAAAAAGAGATGTGAATCAAAGAGAAAATAATGGAAGACTTAAAAGTTTAGAGTTGCCTAGTTGAGGCTTATGTATATTTGATAATTGACACTTTAAATGATGAAATTTAAAAAAGGGTTCTATTTCATGAGCACCTACGATTTAAAATAAAAAAGCCTCCAAAAAAGGAGGCTTTAGATAAACACAATAATGAGTAATTTATTTTTTATCTAACTGTGCTCTTTTCATTCCAGCTTTATAGCCATTTTTATATCCTTCTAAATTTAGTTTTACTTCGCATGGAGGTACGATGGGTATTACTACTTCTTCTGACTTAGCATTCCATTCTTTAATGTATCCATCTCTCCATCCGTTACAAAATGCGTTATTAGCGGCATTCTCAGATGAAGGTTTAACAGAACTAGGTTTTTCTTTAGAAGGCATTACTCTTTCTAATTGACTTTGAGTGCTTTGACCTCTAGTCTTAGAAGGCATTTCTCTTTCTAATTGACTCTGAGGTTTTTGTCCTCTCTCTTTAGAAGGCATTTCTCTTTCTAATTGGCTCTGAGGTCTTTGTCCTCTCTCTTTAGAAGGCATTTCTCTTTCTAATTGGCTCTGAGGTCTTTGTCCTCTTTCTTTAGAAGGCATTTCTCTTTCTAATTGACTCTGAGGCTTTTGACTTTTTTCTGGAGCTGCTGAAGAAGGATCATTTTTTGGTCTTTCTTTTCCAACAGGTCTCTCATTACCAGCAGGACCTCCTGGTCTTGCTGCTCTGTCTACAGTAGGTGTACTAGATACTTTTACACCCTTGTCTGGTCCTTTGACTTGCCCATACCCGAAGATACAAGCACTTGTTAAGATAATAGATAAAAATAAATTTTTCATAATATTTACAGTTTAGATATATTAGCAAATTAAATACAAAAAACTGGTCTTACAGTTGTTTCTACCTGTTATTATGACGAAATGTACATTTTTAATGATAAAAGTAATTATGAGGCTTATGAATTACAATAGAATATTTTTAAAATATTTATATATATCTTTTTTTCTCTTCATTTATTCATATGATTCATGTTCACAACAGAGCGAAAGTAATAGGGAATATGTTGAAAATAAAACCAATGAACTTACTAATGATTCCAGTTATTGGGATAATGATGCTGTAATTTACTTTGGAGCAAACAGAACTGCTTTATACAACTGGTCAGCAGGAGGGATGAACTATTTAGAATTTCATGGTCTTACTGACTTATGGTTTGATTATAGGCACAATAAATTCCATTGGAATAATTTCATTGGTATGTCATTTGGCATAATGAAATCCTCTTACGGTAATTTTGCCAATACACCATGGTGGAAGAACGATGACAGATTAGAAATGACTTCAAAGTTTTCAAGAAGAACACCACATTTATGGGATTATTCTTTTCTATTCAATTTCAGGACGCAATTTACATTTGGTTACTACACGGAAGACGATATGCTGAATCAAAATTATATGGATAACTTTTTTGCACCTGTTTATCCCATCGCAGGATTTGGCTTTGATATTCATGCGAATGATTATTTAACTGCATATTTATCTCCAATAACCATAAAATCTACCATTGTATTGGATGATTCCTTATCACAGGTTGGGGTATTTGGAGTAAACGCTGGTGAAAAATTTAGAAGTGAAGCTGGTATGTATGTTAATTTATTGTATAGGCACGATAGCTTATTTCATAATAAAAAATTATCGCTTATGACGGATTTATCTCTGTTTAGTAACTATTTAAATAAACCGGGAAACATAGATATTACATGGGAACAGTTAATCACGTATAAATTTTCAAAATATTTCAGTATTACATTTTCAGGATATCTCATTTATGATCATGATATTAAAATCCCTAGATATCAATCAGATGGTATAACACCAATATACCTGACGAGAAGTAATGACCAATTAGACCCCATAACGGGAGATAATCATTATTTCTTTGATTATGACAATCCAAATGCAAATAATTATGTAGTTAATTATGTGTCTAATGATGCCAATGGAGATGGATTATTTACAGATCCTGGTGAATACGAAGGATGGAAAATTATTAAGACTGGAGCTGCTACACAGTTTATGGAATTTTGGATGATAGGACTATCATTTACATTTTAAAAAAATTAAGGTTTATTATTCATAATGTAGTGTGAGAAAATATCCCTTTACATTCTTAGTACTTTTTTTAAAAAAATAATCCTATTTAAATACCTTGATATTTAGCTATTTTAACAATTCTTTCATCAATTTTTAAAAAATAGAATGAGTCATTAAATTTTGTCAAGTCAAGAGTAGTCTCGTAGTGTTTTGAATTAAATTGTTTAATTATTCTGCCAAATACATCATATAGTCTGAAACTAAGCGGTAAATTCGACTCATGTTTTATTGTAAGAAAAGAAGAAGTTGGATTAGGATATATTAATAATTGGTTTAATTCTTTAGAATCAGAATTTGAAACAGAATTACAATCATTTAAAAAATTTTTAATGTAATTATTTTGTGTAATGTTAATTCCATGACCAGCATTACCCCTAATATGGAAAACACCAACAGAAGAGTAGGCATATTCAAAAACAACTGGTAAACCCAAAGGAAATCCAGCAGCTGAATCAATTTTTGGACCTAAATATCCATTGTTCTTAGCAATTCTATAAGCTGCTTCCTCTGCATGAATAAAATTAAGTCCAACTGCAGATTGTCCACCATAATAAGGTATTGTCATGTCGTTATCATTACAAATACTTAAATATTTTCTATTATTTGTGGGATATGATTGCACATTATATCCGCAATAATTCAAACTAGGATCAGTATTATTAGCTGATTTCCAAAAGCTATTTAAATGATATTGTGGTTCATTTAACTGAGAAATAACGGAACAAATTATATCAATTCCTTGGTTATCATTTTGAATAAATACATTATTTGCTAACGCTGCACCATTTGAAAATCCTAGAATTCTAATTTTATTGGAATTTATGTTAGAATATGATTGTAATTGATTAACTAAATCATAAATCATTTCTGTATCTGGAGCATCACTATTTTCACTACAAATATTCCAGCTATTTTGATATCCAGTTGGTGCCACAAGAACATGACACT
>ENA-OSEY01003279-OSEY01003279.1-marine-metagenome-genome-assembly--contig:-NODE-3279-length-10044-cov-2.191833_pt1 | contig 10044 bp, 10 predicted proteins | sample MGYA00248465_ERZ534230 | MGnify/ENA primary metagenome ERZ534230 (study PRJEB26409, sample SAMN06344110) | marine metagenome | isolation source: Sea water from surface | place: Atlantic Ocean:Southern...
ATTGATACTACTGGCGGAGATGAGGCACTCATTTTGGCAGAAGAATTACGAAGAATTGGATTAAGTGTAGATAGGAGTTTTGACCACCGATCCATGAAATCTCAAATGAAGGCAGCTGACCGGTCAGGTGCTCAGCTGGCAATCATCATAGGAACTGATGAACTCGACGAAAATCAGGTTACCCTTCGAGACTTAAGAGGCAACGGAACACAAATTGCTCTCGACCGCCAGTCACTAACAAAGACTTTACCGGAAATGTTACAGGAGACTACAAAATGACCATGCGAACTCATTACTGCGGCGAGCTAAGATCAAGCGATATCGATTCAACTGTAACTGTTTGTGGTTGGGTGGACACACGCCGCGTACACAGCGAGCATTTAGCTTTTATTGACCTACGTGACCATACTGGCATTATCCAATGCGTGGTTGATGAGAAATTAGATCTTCGATCAGAGTTTGTTGTCTCAATTACCGGAACTGTGCGCTCCCGTTTTGAGGGGAAAAGTAACGAAAAGCTATCCACCGGCGAAGTCGAACTCGGAGATTGTTCTGTAGAGCTATTATCATCAGCTGAGCCACCGCCGTTCCCTATGCATGAACGTTCGGATGTTGATGAAAATATCAGACTTCGACACCGCTACCTTGATTTGCGCAAAACACGAATGCAAAAGAATTTGAGAATACGAGCTAAAGTCAATAGCGCAATTCGTAAAGCAATGGAAAAGCAGGGATTCGTTGAAATAGAAACTCCTATGTTGATCGCATCAACACCAGAAGGGGCGAGAGACTTCGTTGTTCCCTCTAGGCTCCATCCGACGAACTTCTATGCTTTGCCACAAAGCCCACAAATCTTTAAACAGTTATGCATGGTCGGGGGTATTGATAGATATTACCAAATTGCCCGTTGTCTAAGGGATGAAGATCTTAGGGCCGATAGGCAATTTGAATTTATGCAACTTGATATGGAAGCAAGTTTCGTAACCCAAGAAGATGTGCTGTCATTTGTCTCTGAAGCGATAAAAGATTCTGTTGAGAACATTACAGGTGAGAGGCCTGGAGAGATACCTACGATGACTTGGCACGATGCTATGGAGCGGTTTGGATCCGATAAACCCGATACTAGGTTTGGAATGGAACTTGTAGAACTATCAGATATCTTCCAAAACACGGAAGCTAACGTCTTCAAAGTTGACTGTGTCAAAGGCATCCTCTACCCGAAAGGTGCAGAGATACTCGGAAGAAATGCCATCGACTCGCTAACTGAAAAGTGCCAAAATTGGGGTGCAAAAGGGCTCGCCTGGTTCAGGGTTGGTGAAAATTCATCTCTGGAAGGAGCTCTCACAAAATTCATGTCGGACAAAGAAATTGCCCAACTTGCGTCTTCAATGGGTGCAGATGCAGGCGACATGGTTTTTGTAATCGCTGATCAGAGGCGAACTGTCAACCACATTTTGGGTCTTTTAAGGCTGGAATTAGCTCGGCCTCCAGTAGGTGAGGGAGGATTAAATTTCTTATGGATTACAGAATTCCCTTTATTTGAATCTGTAACAGATAGCGGGGAGCCGATACCCGCACATCATCCATTCACCATGCCGCACCCTGATGATCTTACGATGCTGGACACTGCCTCAGGTGAAGAATATTTATCAATTCGATCTCAAGCCTATGACCTTGTTCTTAACGGATGGGAATTAGGCTCAGGAAGCGTGAGGATTCACAAGAAAGATATTCAGGCAAAGATTTTTAACATGTTAGGAATTCAAGATGAAGAGGCTGAGCAAAAATTTGGATTCTTGCTCGACGCTTTTAAATATGGGGCCCCTCCTCATGCCGGATTCGCATTTGGTATTGACCGTCTTGTCGCTTTGCTTGCAGGGGAAGAGAATATCCGTGAGGTTATTGCATTTCCAAAAACGCAGTCGGGAAGCGATCCTTTAACCAATGCGCCAACACCACTTGATTCAACACACCTTGAAGAGTTGGGTCTAAGGTTATCCCCGGATACAACCTGATTTAGTCGCTACTATCTGAGGGGGTGATTAGGTAGATGCCTTCCGCTACTTTCTCAAACGTTCCTTCTGTGCCAAATGCTAGGCCGGAGAAAAAATCAACGATTCTCCGGCCTACATCCTTCGGCTCCGCAATTAGATTAATTATTGTTGGGTTCCCATCCTTGTAGTTTTGAGCAGGTGGCATTACGTCCTCAAAACTTGTTACGTCAAACCGGTTGGAATCAAGAGAAGTCATAAAGGAATGATACCTTAGCTAGGCAGGCGTGTCCGCACAACCTTAAAACCATGACTCAACAGACTATCGAAAGCGATGAGCTTTGGGATAGGTAGTTAAAATTTCAAGCTGCAATCTCGCTTGTAAAGGGCGCTAAGTCAGCTATGGTGTAAGTATGTTTAAGAGAATTATCTGGATTGCTGCGGGATTTGGTGCTGGACTGAGTTCATCTCTTTGGATGAAACGAGTGGTTAAGAAACGTGCGACTGAATATTCGGCTTCAGTTGCAGCAAATTTTCTTGAGAATAGTGTCAAAGCTACAAAATCAACGATTTCCGGCGTGGCTGGTGAGGGTAAACGAATCGCAGGGAAATACCAAGACAGGCTTCCTAACCGTGCGGGGAAGAATTCCCGAAACGGCATTCTGATTCTAAACGATTAATAAACAAATCAGGGCGAAAAGCGCGCAATAATATAACAATGCGTTGGCATAAAATTATGCTTTGTTATTGCACTGTAGGATTGTTTTAATGAAAGCCAGAGAACTCAGAAGCGCGTTTACTACTTTTTTTGAAAAACGAGGACATGAGGTTGTACCCTCTGCAAGTCTGATTCCTCACGATGACACAATCCTTTTCACGAATGCAGGAATGGTCCCTTTCAAAAATTATTTCCTCGGTATCGAGAATCCTCCATACAGACGTGCAACGACAGTGCAAAAGTGTGTTCGGGCTGGAGGAAAGCATAATGACTTGGATGAGGTTGGTAGAACAAGTCGGCACCTAACTTTCTTCGAGATGATGGGAAATTTCAGTTTCGGAGATTATTTTAAGGAGGAAGCTATACCTTTAGCGTGGGAGTTTTTCACTGATGTACTCCAACTAGATCCTGAAAGACTTTGGGTAACTGTTCATCATACGGATGAGGAAGCTGCTCAGATATGGGAACAAAAAGTAGGTGTCCCCCCGGATCGTATACAAAGACTTGGTGAGGACAATTGGTGGCGAATGGCCGACACAGGTCCCAATGGTCCTTGCTCAGAGATTTTCTGGGACAAAGGTGAAAAGTATGGACCTCCCGGAGGACCTGAAAACCCTGCTTCTGATGAGCGATACATTGAAATCTGGAATCTTGTATTTATGCAGTACGATCAACAGTCTGATGGCGAGCAAATTCCCCTTCCAAGACCATCAATTGATACGGGGGCGGGCTTAGAGCGAGTTTTGTCGGTAATGCAAAATGTAGATGCTGTTTGGGAGCTTGATGAGTTCCAAACACTTCTTGAGGCTGCAGAGGCGATCACAGGAGTGGCAAAAGACTCCGAAAACAGCTCTCTTGTGTCCTTACAAATTTTAGTTGACCATGCTAGATCCAGTAGCTTTTTGATTAGTGACGGAGTCATTCCTAGTAACGAAGATCGAGGATACGTTTTGCGTCGAATCGTCCGGCGCGCTGTCCGCCATGCATATTTACTTGGGGTGGAAAAGCCCATTATGTCTGAGCTAGCTGACGCAGTAATAACTCTTATGGACGATGCCTACCCAGATTTAGCAGAGAACAAAAATCTCATAAAAGATTCTTTGCAACGCGAAGAAGAGGGCTTTAGGCGAACACTCTCTGCAGGTATGAAAATTTTGGAGGGTCATCTATCGGAAGTCAAAGAGAATGAATCATTAAGCGGTGAAGTGGCTTTCCAATTGCATGACACCTACGGCTTTCCTATGGAGTTAACTCAAGAAATTGCTGCTGAAAGAAAAATTGCGATCAATCTTGAGCAATTCAACGATGCAATGGCTCTCCAAAGAGAAAGAGGGAAAGCAGATTTATCGTTGAAAGGTAATGCAACTATTACTGATTCCGTACTTCAAAAGGCTGTAGAAAAATTACCTGCCACGTCTTTCAGAGGTTATATTGAGCATGAAACAATCTCAAAGGTTCTGTATCTAGATAACGACTTTGTAGTCCTCGACAAATCTCCATTCTATGCTGAAGCGGGAGGACAGGTTGGTGATACTGGGACTATCACAAACGAAAATGGAACCCTCGTCATAGGAAATACAACGGCTATGCCCAGCGGTCATTATTTGCACACGATCGAGGAGATAAACGGCGCTATAAAGACCGGAGATGTCGTCACAGCCATGATTGATAGTAAGAGGCGACTAGAAATTCAGCGCCACCACACAGGTACACATCTTTTGCATTGGGCATTACGAACAGTTTTAGGTGATCACGTCAAACAACAGGGGTCGTGGGTAGGTCCCGAACGCCTTCGATTTGATTTCAGCCACTTTGCGTCGCTCACGAAAGAAGAGATAGAACAGATTGAAGACCTCGTAAACAAAGAAATCTTTTCAGGGTCTTCTGTGGAAATTGTTGAAACCACGATGAAAGATGCTAAAGAATTAGGGGCATTAGCTTTCTTTGGAGATAAGTACGGCGATGATGTTCGTGTTTTGAAGGCTGGCGAACATTCGGTTGAGTTATGCGGAGGAACTCATGTCCATAATCTTAGCGACATCGGGCCGATGAAGATCCTGTCTGAAGGGTCAATCGGATCAAATATCCGACGCATTGAAGCAATTTCGGGTACCGGCACTATCGGCCTTATTCGTAGTCAACAGAACCTAATTGAAGAAGCTTCAACTAACCTCGGCGTTCCATCATCAAGTCTCATCGAGGGTGTGGCAAAGAAGAATCGAGAAATAGAAGAATTGATGCTTGAGTTAGGTGGACTGCGTACATCCGTTCTCAAAAATTCGCTTGGCACACTCCTTGACCAAGCACAAGACGGGATAATCGCAGAACAGATTGACGGTGTTGGCCGGAATGATATGAGAGACCTGATCGGTTCCCTTTGCGGCAGTGAAGGTATCAAAGCTGTAATCCTTGGAGTCGCTCTGGATAGCGGTGGGGTAGCACTAGCCGCAGGAGTTCCATCTGGCTCTAAACTAGACGCATCCGAACTCATAGCTGAGTCAACAAAACTAATAAAAGGCGGTGGAGGTAAAGGGAAAGAATTTGCAATGGCAGGAGGAAAAGATAGTGCTGCGTTGGAAAAAGCTATCCACCTAGCCCGACAAAAAGCGGAGTCAGGGTGAGGGTTATCGGAATTGATTTAGGGTCCAAAAGGATAGGGATTGCACTGAGCGACTCAGACCTAACTGTTGCTACCCCCCTTGATGTTGTTGAAAGATCAGGAAATGTGGAAAATGACCATATTGCAATTCTTAAAATCACTGATGAATGGGAAGTAAAAAGAATTATCGTAGGTTTACCAATTTCATTAGACGGCACTCTCGGGCCATCAGCTCAATCCGTTATGGATGAAATCAAAATGCTTAGGGGCGTAACAGACATACCAATTGAAACTCATGATGAGCGTTTCACTACTGTGACTGCTGAACAAATACTCCTGCGACAAAATGTAAAAAGCGATAAAAAGAAGAGGGTTATTGATAAAGTCGCTGCCGCAATTATCTTGCAAGGTTGGATTGATTCTTTTAACAAATCAAAGGATGCCAGGTCTGGGATAGTTACATGAATGGGGATAATGAAGAATTAGAGCGCTCTGGTCCCCAAAGCCAATCTGTATACCCAGACACAGACCCCAAAGGTGTTACTCAAGGAGAGCACAATGCACCTTATAAAAACTTTTTCTTAGGGGCATATGAAGGAAGTAAAGAAACTACCCAAAAGGGCAATTCAAGTTCGAAGGATATCTACCCCCAAGATTTACCACCTTGGTATGAAGACGAATATTATGACGATCGAGACTGGGAACGTCTTCCCAGAAGAACAAGCAGAGCGATACGGTTCGGGATTTTCATAGGTGTTCTGCTCGTTCTCTCATTGGTAACTTATAGCTTTGTCAAGGGATGGATTGATGATCAGCTTGACCCACCAGGTGAACCGGGTATTGCTATAACTGTTGAAATTCCTCAGGGAGCGTCTGCAGATGATATCGCAAGAATTCTTGCTGATAATGACGTTGTTGCGAATGCAACTGTTTTCAGATACTACTTAAGGTTCAAAAGTGCTTCTGATTTCCAAGCAGGTATCTATACATTCCAGGTCAACAGCTCAGCTTGGGATGTTAAAGAAGGCCTAATAGCAGGACCTATGGAAATCCCTGATGACAGATATTTCGTAACCATCCCCGAAGGTCTAACGCTAGTTGAGATGCAAGAAACACTTCTGAGTCAATTACCCGACTTTAATCCAGATGAGCTTAAGCAAGCCATTGAAAATTCTGAAACTCCTTCCAGCCTTTGAATTACTTTAAGTTTCATTAAAGAAGGTATCTTCTTCCCCGATACCTACGATGTTGATGAGGCATCACTTGCAAATGAAGAGAGCCTTCTTCAGAGAATGACTTCCCAATTTGATATTGTCGCAACAGAAACCGGTCTTGCAAACCCTCCCAGCGGTCTTGGTGTAAACCCGTATGAGGTGTTGATCGTTGCATCACTAATTGAGGAAGAAGCGGCACTTGATGAAGAGAGGGCAAAGATAGCGAGGGTAATTTATAACAGGTTGGATCGTTCAATTCCGTTGGGTATAGACGCAACTATCGTCTATGCCCTCGGCGGTGATAGAGAATTGACTCTTAGTGATTTGGCAGTCGATTCACCATATAACACTCGACTCGTTTCGGGATTGCCTCCAACTCCGATAAGTGCCCCAGGTAGGGCGTCAATAGAGGCAGCTCTTCAGCCTGCTCAAGGAGATTGGTTATATTATGTGCGAACAGATGAATCCGGTGTAGGGTCCCATACTTTCACAGTGACACAGGAAGATTTCAATGAGGCTGTTTTGATCTGCATAGAGAGAGACCTTGGCTGTGGTTGAATTTCCTGAGGCCAGCGGAGATCAAATAATCGCTGCTGTTGTAGGTAAGCCAATAGCGCATTCACTTTCTCCACTGGTTCATAATACTGCATTCAAACAAGAGAATTTAAATTGGGTTTACCATGCGATAGAAGTTATGGAAGAAGAAGCAAGTGAATGCATAGCCGCAGTTAGAGACAAGAATATCCGCGGCTTATCTGTAACAATGCCTTTAAAAGAAGCAGTAATTCCTTACCTGGATGGTTTAACCGAGACTGCCAAAGAATTGAATGCAATCAACTGTGTCTTCTGGGATGGGGATAACCTCATCGGGGATAATACAGATGGGGACGGTTTCGTTAACGCTTTGAAGTCGCAGCTCAATAAATCTCTCAATGACAAAACCTTCGCAATCATAGGCGCTGGAGGTGCAGCCCGGTCTGTTGCTTATAGTTTGGGAAAGAACTCAGCAAAACAGATCATTGTTGTAAATAGAAGTAAGCAAAAAGCCGAGGCAGCTGTTCAACTTGGAGGGTCTAATGCAAGGGTCGGTAGCTATGAAGATGTTGCTGCTTGCGATATCGTTGTGAACTCAACACCGCTTGGAATGGCCCGAACCCCTACAGAAGCCCTGCTCCCAGTGCCAGTGGAGTTTCTATCTGCTAACCAAACAGTAATAGATCTTGTCTATAACCCCATTGAGACAGAATTTCTTCGGCAAGCTAAAAGTTTGGGTGCAACAACTTTCTCTGGTTTGGGAATGTTGATTCATCAAGCTCTCTTGCAGTTCCGGCTTTGGACAGGCCTGAAGACGCCAATTGAGGGGATAGAAAACGTAGTTTTCAATGCTGTTAGTGGATAATACTTCTGCGGTTAACTCCCTGCAAAAGCTAATTTCCGTGACTACTCTCATAATGTGGACATGAAAGAAATTAAAGTTGAACTAGCCGATAGAAGTTACCCAGTACTTGTTGGGTCTGGTTGCCTAGGGCGTATTGAGAAGTACTTTCCCGAGTCGGTGAGAAGGGTCGCTATCGTAACTCAGGAGCAAATCGGTATAGAGATACCTTTTAGTAAAGACTTTAAAGTTTTTGAGATAGATATAGGTGAGACAGCTAAATCAATAGAAACTGTTATCAAATTATGTAGGGAATGGGTTGACTGGGGCTTGACCCGTTCAGATATTGTCATCGGCTTGGGTGGCGGAATGGTAACTGATGTTGCAGCTTTTGCGGCCTCAATCTACCACAGAGGTTTGAACGTAATTAATGTTCCAACCACATTACTTGGGATGGTTGATGCAGCAATTGGAGGCAAAACGGGAGTCAATCTTCCTGAAGGAAAAAACTTAATCGGAACATTTTGGCAACCGAAAGCTGTCATATGCGATATCAATACGCTTCAAACTCTTCCAGAACGCGAATGGAAATGTGGGTACGGGGAAGTCGCTAAGTATCATTTCCTCGGCGCAGATGATATGCGCGAATCTGGGCTGATTGACACAGTAGTAGAATGTATCAAAGTCAAAACAAGCATTGTCGCTGAAGATGAGCGAGAGACGGGTAAAAGGGCAATTCTGAATTACGGTCACACTTTAGCCCATGCGCTCGAACTTGAAAATAAATTCACGCTCGCTCATGGCGAGGCCGTAGCTGTCGGTATTCGCTACGCTGCGCAAGTCGCATTTCACCTAGGGCGAATTGGAGAAGACCGAGTTGCATATCATGAGGAAATTCTCAATCACTATGGACTGCAAATGAAATTAGGGAAAAGAGTTGATATTGACAGAATCATTTCGCTATTTTCCAAAGATAAAAAGTCCATGGATGGGGTCACATTTGTTCTAGATGGAGATTTAGGTGTGGAACCTGTGCTTGTTCAAGACGTGAATATACTAATGAAAGCTATGGAGGTTGTTCAATGAAGTCAATCTTGTTATTGATGGGGCCGAATCTTAACATGCTTGGAGAACGAGAGCCTGAAATTTACGGGTCTGAGACTCTTCACGAGCACGTCAAGGAAGCGGAAAGAGTCACGAATGAATTTGGTTATGAATTACAGCACTACCAGTCGAATAACGAAGGGGATTTAGTAGATCAAATTCAGAACGCCAGAGAGAAGCACATAGGAATCATAATAAATCCGGGCGCGCTCACTCATTACGGCTGGTCAATTCATGATGCTTTGGCCGCCTACGAAGGCGTAATCATTGAAATGCACTTATCTAATCCAAATCAACGAGAACCGTGGAGGCATACATCTGTAGTGGCACCAGTAGCGGACGGGTCAATTGTTGGCTTTGGAATACAAGGGTATGAGCTCTCAATCCGAGCGTTACATCAGATTATTGAAGATGATGACAAGTGAAGATGAGATAATACTTCACAGCCAGAGACTTGCTGATGTCAGAGAATGGTGTGCCGAAAATAATGCTTGTTTCATAGCTCTTGATTCTTTTACTATTAGATGGCTAACGGGGTTCACGGGTTCCAACGGCATTGTGTATCTGGACCCAGACTGCCAAGTACTTTTTACTGATTCAAGATACGCAGAACAAGCACCAGTTGAAATCGTACGGCATGGCGTAGACGTAAAGTGTGAGATTGCTTTAGACCCATTTAACAGAATTGCCCGACTTTCCAGGAAAAGGGATGTTCACTTGGATGGCGAAAAGTGTTCATGGAGCACAAAAGAAAAAATAGAAAGCCTTATTGAAGGAAAAGTTATAAACGCTCATAATTTCTTTCTTGAGCTCAGGTGCATAAAGGACAACAGCGAAATAGTCAAGATCAGAACAGCAGCTGAAATAACTTGCATGGCTTTAGATAGTGCCTTAGCTGAATTAAATGCAGAGACAACTGAAAGGGAATTAGCGCGCAATATTGAATCCTTCATGATTGAATATGGTGCTCTAAATGCGGCCTATCCACCGATAGTCGCAGCTGGCACGAACAGTGCACTCCCGCATGCAAGTCCCTCTAACCA
>ENA-OSEY01003280-OSEY01003280.1-marine-metagenome-genome-assembly--contig:-NODE-3280-length-10043-cov-2.339755_pt1 | contig 10043 bp, 7 predicted proteins | sample MGYA00248465_ERZ534230 | MGnify/ENA primary metagenome ERZ534230 (study PRJEB26409, sample SAMN06344110) | marine metagenome | isolation source: Sea water from surface | place: Atlantic Ocean:Southern...
AACGGCAGAGTCGGCAATTTCCTGAGGAGTCACAGGAACATTTGGGTTCTTGTCGCGGGTATCGCCTGCACCGGTCACGGCACATGTTACAATCACATCATAATTCATTGTTGCTTTGCCTCCTCAATAGGCCACTCATAGTCCGATCATCTGATTAAATTTTCTACAAAATTTATTAATTTTTGAAAGAAAAATGATTTTTTCGATGTCTTATGCAGATACCCCTCCGATGTCCTATGTCATGTGGCTGGCGCCGGGGACTCAACTCTTTTGCTTAACGATCTTCAGGATACTGGCAATTTTTTGATCGCGCTCAGCGGCCATTGTCTTAAAACTCTCGCCCCCGGCCATATCATTGCATCCATCAACCATTGCATTACGTAATTCAGGTGTGAGCTCTGGCGCGTCCAGGCGTGTCCACGGTAATTTCAAAGCTGGCCCAAATTGGTCAAGGTTTTTGGCCATACCGCCTTCACCGCACGCGATATGAAAGGCCATACACTGGCCCTGAACGGCCATTCTTGACGCCGGTCCAAAGCGCAGCGCCCGGTCAATATCGGCGGGACTGGCTTCGCCATTGGCGACCATGTGTAATGCCTCGCGCCACAGCGCCTCTTGCAGACGTGTTGCTACAAAACCGGGTATTTCCTTTTTTAAACGTAATGGTTCTTTGCCAGCATCGTGGTAAAACGCCATCGCCCAGTCAATGCTGTCTGTCGTGGTTTTCGAGCCGCCGACAATCTCGACAAGCGGAAGCAGATAAGGTGGGTTAAACGGGTGTCCGACAAGTGTTCGTGCCGCGATGTCACACCGTGCCTGAATATCACTCATCAACAAGCCGGATGTGCTAGAGGCGATAACGATGTCTGCAGCAACAATCTTGCCTAATTTGTGATAGAGGTCCTGTTTTTCTTCCAGCCGTTCTACTGCGCTTTCCTGAATAAATTCGGCGCCGGCCACCGCTTCTTCCAAATTGCTAGTAACAACTAGACGGTCGAATGACGCCGTGCTCGCCAAGCCGAGTTCAATTAAACAAGGCCAGGCGGTTTCAATAATGTCGCGAAATGCCGTTTCTTCCGCTGGGTCGTGAATATATGCCCGAACATCAAAACCGCGCGCCAGAAAATGTGCTGTCCAGCCACCGCTAATCGGTCCGCCACCAATGCTCGCAATTGTAGACAAAGAGGATATATCTGGAAGTGCCATGCTGGTCTCCTTCACGGTGATCTTGGTCTATCTACCTTTAAAGACAGGTTCACGTTTTTCGACAAAGGCGCGCACACCTTCTTCTGCATCCTCACTTTTCAGCATCGCCCTGTATGTTGGCAAATCGCCGTTGCGCATAATGTCAAAGGCAGTGGGCAGGGGCTGGGAGTCAATTTTTCGGAGCACCTCTTTAATGGATTGCACAGCAAGTGGCGCATGCCAGGCAATGTCATCCGCCCATTTACGCGCTGTTTTCATCAATTCGCCGCCGGAGACGACTTTATTTATTAGTCCGTAATGCGCGGCTTCGCTTGCCGGCATGCGGCGCCCTAACAAGAGCATTTCCATTGCAATGTTATGCGGAATTAAACGGGGTAGACGCTGGATCGCGCCAGAATCTGGGATGATTCCAAGTGGCATTTCTGGCAAGGCGAATTCAACATGATCGGCCGCAATCATAAGATCACAAGCCATCGCAATTTCAAAGCCGCCCCCAATCACAAGGCCATTCAGCGCTGCGATCACTGGTTTGTTCATCGTCCAGTTTTCGGTTATTCCGGCGAACCCGCCATAGCCATAATCACCATCATCCCACCATTCATCCAGCTTCGCATCACCGCGATCCAGTGCTTTAAGATCCCAGCCTGCAGAAAAGATACGATTACCTGCGGCTGTTATAATTGCCACGCGTAGATCATCATCCTTGTCAAATACTACGAAGGCATCGGCTACGGCTTTGCTCATTTCATGATCGATGGCATTCACTTTAGGCTTGTTCAGGGTGATTTCCATCACATGCCCGTTCCGTTCAATCAACACATGTTCGGACATATCGCTTTCTCCTTTTTTGCGTTGCGTTCATTTTGGATGACAGTATAGGATGCTTCGCTTCGACACGATGTTAGTAATTGCCGCTCTGCCATCTTCTTGTCTGTTTCAATTTTATGGGGTCAGCGCATTACAAAAGGATTGCCCAACGGCGCATTAGAAATATTCAGCCAAGCGGTCTTTGGACGGGTGTAATCATAAATCGCCTGCATTCCGCTTTCGCGTCCATAGCCAGAGTCTTTGAACCCACCAAATTCGGCAATTGGTGATACCACCCGGTAAGTATTAACCCACACAATGCCGGCACGAAGTGCTTTTGTCATACGTAAAGCCCGCGCGCCATCTCGTGTGAATACACCTGCTGCCAGTCCATATTGGCTGTCATTAGCCATTTGTAATACTTCATCTTCATCATCAAAACGCAAAACGCTCAAAACTGGGCCAAACAGCTCAGTACCAACAATGGTTAGGGTCTGACGCGGGCATTCAATAATGGTTGGTGGATAATACCAGCCAATATCAGGGGTGTCGCCACGATCGCCACCAGTTAGGATGGTGCCGCCTTCTGCTTTTGCCATTGCGACTTGACGTTCGACATGTTCTATTTGCGCATAGGTGGCCAGTGGCCCCATTTGGGTGGCGTCTTCAAGTGGGTCTCCCAGTTTTATGGTTTGGGCCTGTAGCAGCATCTTATCGAGAAATTCATCAGCAATGCTGTTGTGTAGATACAGTCTTGATCCGGCCACACAGCTTTGACCGCTGGCACCGAAAATGCCAGCGATTGAACCATTCACAGCACTTTCGATATTGGCATCATCAAAAACGATGAAAGGGGATTTGCCGCCAAGTTCAAGTGATACCTGAGCGAAGTTTTCTGCGGAATTGCGTACCACATGACGCGCTGCTGAGGTGCCGCCGGTAAAGCTTATCCGCTGGACCAGCGGATGCGATGTCAACGCTCGCCCACACGGGTCAGCGTGGCCTGTAACAATATTGACCACACCGGCTGGGAAACCAGCCTCTTCCACCAGCTTTCCAAACTCCAACATGGCCGCTGAAGCATGTTCGGATGCTTTTAGAACAACAGTATTGCCAGCTGCCAAAGCTGGGCCGATTTTGACTGCGACAAGAAATAATTGCGAATTCCATGGCACCACTGCAGCGATCACGCCAAGCGGTTCCCGCAGGGTCAGGGTAATCATATCAGGCTTGTCTATGGGCAAGGTTTGGCCGCAGATTTTATCTGCGCAGCCAGCATAAAAGTGAAAGAATTCGGCGATATATTTTGCTTGCCAGCGCGTTTCTTTCAGCATTTTTCCAGTATCAATAGTTTCTATGCGGCCCAGATGTTCTGACTTTTTGTCGAGTAATTCAGCCAGCCGCCGCAAATGTTTGCCGCGTTCAGTTGGGGTCAGATGCGCCCATGGTCCCGATGTAAATGCCGTATGCGCCGACTCAACCGCCCTATTGATATCCTCTTCTGTGGATTCGGGCACACTGCACCATGGTTTTTCAGTGGCGGGATTAATGCTGTCAAATCTCTTTGCGTCACTGGCATCTTGCCAGATGCCGTTTATGAACATCTTATAATGAAGGCTATCAGGCATAAGACTCTCCTTTGTCTTGCTGTGCTGATGAAATCCGCACAGTATGTAGTTAAAGCCTATGGCTTTAATCCACTAATATTATCAGATTTCAGTCATATCCTGACTAAAATGCGAAAATCTGTATAGATTTAATATCACCGGCCAAGTTGGGATGCGGCCCGTCAATGAGAGGAATGTATATGGTAAAGCAAATAATTGGTGATCCACTGGTTATTAACGGACGGCGCCTGTCGCTGTCACGCGCTGTGCGTGCTGGTGATTTTGTTTTTCTTACCGGTCAGGTGCCGATGCAAAATAATTCAATTATGACGAATGGTGAAATTGAAGACCAAACACGCGCAGTGCTTGACGATATTACGGAGACGCTGAAACTAGCTGGCTGTGATCGCAGTGATGTCGTCAAATCAATGGTATGGTTGACATCTCGGGAAGATTTTCCGGGGTTTAATGCCGTTTATGCTGAATATTTTCCAGAAAACCCCCCAGCCCGTTCAGCAATTGTGAGTGACTTGCTCGTTGATGTAAAAGTTGAGATTGAGGTCATTGCTTATAAGCCACAACCGTAGCTGGTCACCCGGTCTTTTTTAGGTGCTGTCCTGATGGGTTAGCAAAAGCTGGCAGGACCTTGTTACAGAAAAGCTCTAATGATTTAATTTGTTCATAATGGTCCAGCCCCATTGATGCGTAATAAATAAACGAGTCAACACCTAACTGTTGGTATTTTTTCAATTTTTCAATGGCTTGTTCAGGCGAACCAAATAGCAAATTTTCTTCCAACATTTCAGCGTTATATTCATCCCGGTTGACCAATTCAGAAAGTGGCGTTTGGGCTGGGAACCCGTTCGTGACACCGCCTATATTGCGAAATAAATTTTCAAATTGGCCCAGCACATTTTGAATGGCGGCAATGGCTTTATCCCGGCTGGCTTTGGTTTCGTAAATAGCGGTGTGGCGCATCAGCGCAAAATGTGGCCGTCTAGCATTTTCAAATTTTGACATCGACTCATCAAAGCGCTTTTTGTAGAGTTGGGCCTCGTCAAATCCACGGGTTAATGGCCAGCACATGATGTTGCAGTTATTCTTGATGGCATAATCATAAGTGATCGGTGAGCGCGCTGCGACCCATATTGGAGGGTGTGGCTGTTGCAATGGTTTTGGCACTGATGTTGATGTTGGAAACTGCCAATAGTCACCATTGTGTTCATAGTCTCCTTGCCATAGCGCTAATACAGCTGGCAACATTTCATTCATGTATTTCCAGCTGTCAGATTGCTTTAAGCCTGGTTGCATGCGGTCGAATTCACGCTGATAGGCTCCTGAGCCAATGCCAAATTCAAGCCGTCCATCAGTCAATAAATCAGTCATTGCGGCTTCACCAGCAAGCTTTATGGGATGCCAGTAGGCAGCGTTTACTACACCGCAGCCTAAACGAATATTTTTGGTATGCTCCCCCCACCAGGTCAAAAGCGCAAATGGGTTTGGCGCGATAGTCATTTCCAATGCGTGATGTTCGGCCGCCCAAACAATCTCAAAGCCAGCTTCGTCAGCCATCTTAACCATGCGTAGCGTATGGTCGCGCACCGCTGTCATTGGCATCTGCTCGTTCATCCGTTCTAAATTTATTGCAATTTGAAACTTCATTTTCTACCCCCGCAGACTGTCCCGAATAGGATGTCAAACATCACCAAATTTAACAACAGAATAATATGGATTGTTTTTATCAAAAAAGTCGGAATACAAATTATAAGCTTGGCTCATCTATGAGCCTTTTGTATGTCCACATCAATTGTAGGGTATAAATTTTGGATCAAGGCCAAGCTAATAGATGCTTTACCGGAAGCGCAATCAATAACGGTCAGGTCAGTTTGGCGCGATTAGTCGAGCTGAGGTCCAGCAGCGATCAATGCTCTCCCGGACTCGGTGTCGGTGAATTTCTCAAAATTTTCGATAAACAAACCGCCTAAATGCCGCGCTCGTTTTACCCATTCGGTCGAGTTAGAATAGCTTGCCCTGGGGTCAAGGATAGACCTGTCAAGGCCAGCCAGTATTTTTGGCATCTTTAGGTTAAAGATCGGCAGCGTTTCGGTTTCGCTTTTATCAATCTCACCAGAAAATATCGCGTTGATTAATGCTCGAGTGGTTTTCAGCGGAATGCGCGCGCCCTTTCCGTTCCAGCCGGTATTAATCAGATAGGCTTTGGCCCCAGCATCACGCATCCGCTTACTTAAAACCTCGGCATATGTTGTTGGATGCAGTGATAGGAACGCTGCCCCAAAGCAGGCTGAAAAGGTTGGTTGGTGTTCAGTCATACCACGTTCCATCCCTGCCATTTTGGCGGTAAACCCAGACAGAAAATGGTATTGTGTTTTTGCGTCATCAAGAATCGACACAGGAGGCAAAACGCCAAAAGCATCAGCGGTTAGAAACAAAACATGTTTTGCGTGCCCTGCTTTTGACACTGGTCGGACGATATTGTCGATGTGATAAATCGGATAAGATACCCGAGTATTTAGCGTGAGGCTGGTGTCACTAAAATCAATTTTACCATTGTCGTCTACCATCACATTCTCGAGTAATGCATCACGCCGGATGGCCCCGTATATTTCCGGTTCGCTCGCTTCGTTGAGGTCGCTGGTTTTGGCGTAACAGCCCCCTTCAAAATTAAAAATGCCTCTGTCGTCCCAGCCATGTTCGTCATCACCAATCAAACTTCGGTCTGCAGAGGCAGATAAGGTGGTTTTACCAGTACCAGAAAGACCAAAAAACAGGGCGACATCACCTTTTGCATCACAGTTGGCTGAACAATGCATGGACGCAATACCTTTGCGCGGCAAGAGATAGTTCATCATGGAGAACATCCCTTTTTTCATCTCACCGCCATACCATGTCCCACCGATCAGTTGAGTGCGTTCGGTCAGATTGAAGGCCACAAAGGTCGATGAATTCATGCCATGTCGTTCCCAGTCAGGGTTAGTAGCCATTGAAGCATTTATCACGGTGAAATCAGGCTCAAATTCACCTAGTTCGTCCTCAGTCGGCCGGATAAACATATTTTTCACAAAATGTGCCTGCCACGCCACTTCCATTACGAAGCGCACTTTTAGGCAAGTGTCCTTGTTGGCACCGCAAAACCCATCTACGATGTAAAGCTTTTTTCCAGATAGTTGCTTTGCAACCAGATCTTTCAGTTCTCCCCATACTTCTGGGGTGATGGATTTATTATCATTTTTTGCACCGTTCCCATTCCACCACAAACTGTCTTTCGTAGTGTCGTCCCTTACGATGAATTTATCTTTTGGTGAGCGGCCAGTGTATTCACCTGTCAGCACATTAACCGCGCCAAGCTCAGTCAGATATCCGCGCGCATGACCGTCAAGATCGGGCCGCATCTCATCTTCAAAAAGCTGTTTGTACGACGGGTTATAGATAATTTCTTTCGGCTCTTTAATGCCAACTGACAACAGGAACTGTTCCACAAAATTACTCTCAAAATCGTTATAAAGAGGGGGGGGTAATTACAAAACAGAACGCTCTTTCTGAACCCGCTTTTCTTATTGGGGTTCGATTTTTTAAGGTGTTGGTATGGGCTTGTCAATGACCACGAATATTTGTTAAAAATTTATTCCTCGCAATTAGCGACCCAGCCACACAGGGTCGCGTTTTTCGGCAAAAGCTCTGAAACCTTCCAGCCCGTCCTCAGAATTATATAACTTGTCAACTGTTGGTAGTTGCATCTTTGTTACCTTATTCAAAATATCCTGAAATTTCATCGCCTCTGCCTCGCGTGCAACTTCCTTGATTGCGGCAAAAACCAGAGGCGGCCCGGACTCAAGAAGTTTGGCCAACTCCCACGCTCGCGTATACAGCCCATTGGCATCATCAAATACCTCATTTACCAGCCCCCATTTATGGCCTTCGGCGCAACCCATCCAGCGCCCAGTCAACAACAAATCCATCGCCACATGATACGGTATACGCTTTGGCAGTTTTATCGTTGCGGCGTCTGCTAATGTGCCCGCGCGGATTTCTGGTAAGGCAAAACTTGATGCCGCAGTTGCCAAAATCAAATCGCATGACAAGGCTATTTCAAACCCCCCACCAACACACATACCCTCAACTGCGGCAATCACAGGCTTGTTCAAATCACGAAGTTCTTGCAGGCCGCCGAAGCCGCCGACGCCATAATCAGCAGTGACTGAGTCACCTGCCGCAGCGGCTTTGAGGTCCCAGCCAGCCGAAAAAAATTTTTCACCAGCCGTTCGTAGAATGCAAACACGAAGTGACTTGTCATCTCGGAAAGTCTGAAATACTTCACCCATTTTTCGCGATGTAGCTAGATCTATCGCATTTGCCTTAGGGCGGTCGAGAGTGACTTCAAAGATTCCACCTTCAGTACGAGTTTGGATAACCTCGGTCATGATATGGCTCCTCTGGTTTGTACGCTATGGTGCGAACCCTCATAGCACCACAACAGGGCGTCAGCGACAACCGCTTTATTCGCCGTGATCATAAGTGGGTTGATCTCTACTGCTGCGATATCGTGATTGCCAGTAACCAGATCGCAAATTGCTAGGATCTGCTCAATGACACTCGGCATATCCGCCGCTGGGCGACCGCGAAAACCATTTAATAATGGGGCAAATTTCAGTTTTGCGAGCGAACTACTTATGGTGGAGCCATCCACTGGCAAAATTAGATTTTGTGAGTCACGCCATAATTCGGTCATAATGCCACCGCTTGCAAGTGTCAGGTGAAAGCCATATTGCGGATCACGGCGGACTCCAACGAGTAATTCGGCAACCGGTTCGGCAACCATTTCTTCTACCAGAAACTCTCTCGCACCATTCATGCTGGTCGCTTGTTTTTCAAGATCACCATGCCCTAATCCTAAGGCAACGTAGCCTTTTTCACTTTTATGAAGAACGCCTTGCCCTTTTAGTGCTAGCGGTGCATTGAGCTGTGAGGCCTGGCTAGCCAATCTCCTGGGATTCTTACTAATAATGCCCGCTGGCACCAATAGCTCATGGTTTCGCAAAACTACTTTTGCGTCAAACTCACCAAGCAAAGTGGTGGCGATTCCACCAACATGAGCTTCGACATTGACCAACGGTATCCATGGCTGTGTTGGCAGCATACGGTAGCTAGCCTCGGCGACATGAGCCAGTGCAGTTAACCCAGATTCAAAACCGCAAAGTGGCAAAACTCCAAGGTCCCCCAATTCACTAGCAATATTATCTGGTAAGCCTTCAGGCATGCTGGAAAGAACAGCAACTTTGCAGCCGGTCAGTTCGGCAGCTTTTTGAAGTGCCATGACGGCTGGCATCCACGCATCCTGTTTGCATCGGTCAGCTCTGGGAAAATCAATGACGAGACAGCATAAATCGACCCAGTCCCCCATCATGCCGGCAAAACACTTTGTCATTGCCGCCTCGTCCCCCCAGATAAAGGTATGATAATCAAGTGGGTTGGCCAAATGTACAAAGGGACCTAAAACGTTCTCCAACTGCCGCTGATTCGCGGCGGGTATATCAGGCCACACTATGTCAAACATCATGGTCCGGTCAGCCAGCAGGCCAGCCTCACCGCCAGAACAGCACATAGCACTGACGCGATTGCCCGGCAAACCGCCAAAGACATGGATAATCTTCAAGGTCTCGATTAAGACATCGAGGCTGTGAACTTCAATAATTCCACATTGCTGCAAAAAGGCAGACGAGGCGGCAGCATCGCCAGCAAGTGCCGCAGTATGGGCGCCAGCCGCCTGTTTTGATAGTGCTGTCTTGCCAGACTTGATGGCAACAATATATTTGCCATTCTGTCGAGCATGATGGGCCAATCTGGCAAGGTCGGCGGCACCATCAATACCCTCAATATAAAGCCCCGCTGCGGTAATGCGCGGGTCGTCCAACAGCGCCGCTGTCATATCTGTAAGGCTGGTTTGGGCCTGATTGCCCACACAGGCCACATACCCAACAGGCAGACCACGTGCCTGCATGCCAAGATTGATCGCTATATTTGATGATTGGCTGATCAGTGCTACACCGCTATCGCACCGCCTACCGCCGTGTTGGTCTGGCCATAATAATGCACCATCAAGATAATTGATAAATCCATAGCAATTCGGTCCCAACAGTGGCATGTCGCCTGCTGCAGTGACAAGCTGTTGTTGCAGGTCAACTTCGCCTGATTCGGCAAAGCCAGATGCAAAACAAACCGCGCCGCCACATCCAGTTTCTGATAGTTGACGCGTCACCTCTATAACGGCGTCCCGATTGATGCCAAGAAAAGCCGCATCTGGCACCCCGGGAAGTTCAGAAATAGACGCAAAACAGGTCAAGCCGCCGATTGTTTCACGATGCGGGTGAACGGGCCAAATTTCGCCGCTGAATTCCATTTTTTGGC
>ENA-OSEY01003281-OSEY01003281.1-marine-metagenome-genome-assembly--contig:-NODE-3281-length-10039-cov-4.439570_pt1 | contig 10039 bp, 3 predicted proteins | sample MGYA00248465_ERZ534230 | MGnify/ENA primary metagenome ERZ534230 (study PRJEB26409, sample SAMN06344110) | marine metagenome | isolation source: Sea water from surface | place: Atlantic Ocean:Southern...
TTATACCAGGCGCGTCAGGCACGCCTCTCGAAGGTGTCAGCATCGACGGGCTAACCCTGATGATGGTGCCGCCAGGCAAGTCGTTATCGCCTGGTGATGTCTCGATCCCGGCACGCATTGCCGGCAACATCAAGCAGGTTCTGGATGATCTTGCTAAGTCTCAGCCGGGACGTTCTAGTGCGCAGTTTGATGCTGGCGTGACGATGCTTGCAGAGCTGGACATCAAGGGCTCTGGCGGTGTCGAGACGTTGATGGCTTCGGCCGGTGTTGGCGAGACGGTTTTGCCGATCATCGGGAAGATGAGCCCGCAGATGTTTGATGTGAAGGCGGACCCGAAGCTGCGGATGAAGGGGCTGTCGCTGTCGATGGCGTTGCCGAAGATCGCGGTGCCGGGCTTGCCATCCTCTTTCAAGCTCACCAAGCCAGTGTTCAACATCTCCGAGGTTGTGCCGCCAGAGATTGCCGATCTTGATCCTGACAGTATTCCGGCGAAGGGGCCCTACACGACGATTGGGCTTGATCTTGCGATGCAGGCGCTTGGTAGAACGCATCAGTTCGATGCGCTGATGGTTCTTGGCAAGGACGCCGCCGGCAAGCAGGTTGTCGACATGCTTGGCCGAGCCGCTGACGCCAAGGGATTTTTCAGCTTCGCCGGTCTGACCGCAAAGACGCTGGACCTTGCGGCCACATATTCGGAGCGGAGCTGGGATTTCCGGTTGGCTGGTGAAGCACAGTTGAACGGGGCCACGGCCGCGTATGATGTTGAGGTTCGCAGCGAAGGTGGCACAGTTGACTATATTGCAACGCTTGATGGCGGGGATCGCGGGATCACGGCAGCGGATGTTGCTGGTGGGGCGAAGCTGGCGGGTCTTGACCAGCTGAAGCTTGAGGCGATCACAGTGACCAAGGCCGATCTGATTGCTGATCTGAGCTTTGCGGGTGTTAGTGGCGAGATCGCGGCGTTCCATCCGGAGGGCTATCAGGATGCGGTGATGGCGGTCACGCTTGACCCTCTTGGCTTTGGCGATCTTATACCAGGCGCGTCAGGCACGCCTCTCGAAGGTGTCAGCATCGACGGGCTAACCCTGATGATGGTGCCGCCAGGCGGGAAAAAATTCGGAGTCGAGGAAGCCACGCTTCCGCCTCAGATACAGTCGGCTATATCCAAGATTCTGAAAGATTCGCAGAAGCCTGATGATCTAAAATTTCAAGATGGCATTAATTTCTTTGCTGAGTTTGACCTAAAGGCATCAGCTAACATGGTTCAGCTGATGCAGTTTGTTGGTATGGAAAAGAAAACCATTCTGCCCGTTTCCGGGGTGCTGGGGCCTATGTTTTTCGACGCAACGGCCACGCCAGAAATGCGGCATAAAGGCATGGACCTCTCACTTCCAATGCCAAAAATTAATCTCGCCAGCCTTCCCGGGGCTTTTCAATTAACCGCTCCAGAATTCAAGGTGGCAGACGTTTCACCAGACGGTTTGGAAGGCCTCTGGACGGGAATCAAATCTGGGGTCTCGGCAAATCTAATGGGTCAGGACCTGGAGTTCTCCTCCAACATCGGGTTTTCTGACACAGCATTGTCAATGAAAGCTGTCAGCGACACGCCGTTTCCGGCACCGTTCGGCGTTGAATGGTTAGCCCTGAAGGACCTGGCCCTTGAAATTGATTTTGATGAAAAGCTCAAGACTGGAAGTTTTGAATTCAAGGCTGTCACGGCAGATCCCTTTGGAAAGACAAATCCAAAGGTTTCGATCGAGCTGACTGAAGCCAAGGGCGAATTGACTGCCGGTCTCATAAGGATTGATGAAGAGATCGCCTTTACTGATGTTCCAATCCTGCAGGCTGTTCCGCATGCTGAACAATTTAGTTTTGAGTTCCTTGAAATTTCCACTGATGGAATAGCAGGTGGAACCAAGCTTCATGGTGTGGAAGTTGAAGCCGCCGTGTTTAGAAATGGGCAGAATTGGGTGTTTGCGGTAGCTGATCATGGAGGGGATGACGGTTATAAATTCTCGCGGATCATGCCACCGTTGAAAGGAAGCCCACTTGCCGACTTTCATCTCAAAGACGCAGCACTAATTTTCTCCCCCGACCCAATAAAAGGAAGTGTTTCGGACTTGCCACAAATTGCCCAGCAGATGTTGGGCAAGATCTATGGAGGTAACACGGCCTTAGTCAATGTCGCTGGTGGAATAACAGTAGTGGCAAACTTTTCGCCGGGGAATACGGGTGGAACCGTAGCTGAGGCGCTTGACAGCATTGGTATTGCCAGTGACTTGCTGATTGAGGGGACTCTAGAGAATATTTTCTCAGGTGGTGTTCCCTCGGTGGCCATCCTGACACAGATCGCGCAGGGGCCAGGAAGTGCCGCCGCCACCCATTCGCCGAAGATGCTGAACTATCCTGAACAGGTCGGGTTCTTCATTGATTTCAATCCGACAAATTTTCAGTTCGGCATCCAGAGCGATGTGGTGTTGAAACTCCCTAAGGATGAGCAGCTCGATCTTATTTCTAAGCTGGAAATCGGACTGGACGAAAAGGGTTACAACATTGGCATTTTGCTTGATCTTGAGGGCGAATGGCATGAACCGCTGGGTGTGCCAGGTATTGTGCTTGAGCAAGTGGCACTCAAGTTTGGCATCAATCCAGTTGGCGAGGTCATTTTCGGCTTTGCTGGACAAAGCGAAATTGGTGACGTTGAAATCGATCTGGCTGCTGAAATAGATTTCTTGCTTGAAGCAGAAGGACTGCCAGATGGTATTGCCATCAAGGGTAGCATTGAAGAGCTTGATTTCGAACAGATCGTAAAACTTGCAACAAGTATGGCCAACTCAGGCCTAAAAGCTGGTGAGGCGACTGCAGGGAAATCGCCGTCTAGCAAAGTTGAGATTGCTATACCTAGTAATATTCCTCTTCCGGATCTGAAGAATCTTGAATTCGCATTTGCCACTCCAGGCAGCACCGACCCGGATCTTGGACTTACGAATCCGGGCGTGCTGATGAAGGCTGATTTGTATCTTGGAAATTTTGAACTCGGTTCAACGGTCACTAGTGTGGGTCCCAGCGGCATCTATCTGAATGACAAAATAGCTGACATTAAACTTGATGGTCTCGTCCTTAAGAACAATCAGATCACACTTGATATTGGATACCTAAAACCGCCTGAATTCAAAATCGATACCATGATCGATTTCTTCGGTGTCGAGGAAAATGCCGAGGTAAAGTTTAAGGAAGGTATTTTTGAAATCGTTCTGCAGCAGAAAATTCATGATCTTTTCGAAGCGGACTTTTTACTGGCGTTTGGGGTCGATGTGCATGATGGGGGAATGCCATTGGTCTACATGGCTGGTCAGGTTAGTGAAGGTTTTGATAGTTGGGCACTTAAAGAAGTACCTGAAAAGTTGTCAGATTTTTTCACAATACTCGACAGAGGCTATGAAGATGCAGTCAAAAAAATCAAAGATGCCGAACAAGAAGTCCAGTCACTTAGGCGTAAGATAGATGCTCGCAAAGAGCAGCTTCAAAGAGAGAGAAATCGCGCAGATCGGGCTCTTGATGCTGCAAAACGCAAAGTCGACAGGTTGCGAAGCAATAAGGATGGCGATTGTAGGAATGCAAACAATAACTGGAATAGATGCCGTCGTCTGCGTGGCCTAACCCATAGCTGTCGCGATGCCGCACATTACGCATGGCTATGCAATGTTCAGGATCAGGCAGCGGTTACTGTTGCAGAGGGTGTATTAAGGGCTGCCAAGGATTTTTATGACCATCTGCCAAGTGGCCTTGACCCTGAGCTAGCGTCACTCCAAGGAAGTTATGAAATCGCCATGGGCACACTCCACACTGCTGAAATGGCGATTGGTGGACTTTCGGAAATGGATAGCTGGATGCGGTTCGGCCTTAGCGAGTTGCAACGCAAGGCTGCCGCCCCTGGTGCTGTGAAGATGAGCAACATAACTTTTGAAGGTAGTCTTGGCGATCAGATGAAGGGTGGGCCACTACTTCTTTCAATTGATCTTGTGATATTGGGTAAAGATTTGGGACGCCAAACATTCGCATTCAAATTTGATGACCCCGAATTTGATCTTTTGCAGATGTCCTATATCCCACTTCATTTGATTAATGAAATCTTCAAGAGGGATGTACCTCCAGGTCTTAGTAAATTGATGGGTCCGGTCTTTAGTAAAATCGTGGAGGAAACAAAAAGGCTTGAAGAACAAGCTCACAATGAAGTGAAAAAGGCTAATGAGATGCTTAAAGCAAACCTTGAAGATCTTAGGTCAGACCTTGCGAAGGATATTTCAACAGAGGATTAAATCACCGGTGGTCCAATGCAAAAATTTAGACTAGGGCTTTTAAGAATTCTATGGATCTTGAGCATTGCTCTGACAACTCCTGCAATTGGGCAGGATGTGACAGGAGATGGGGATCGCGTTAGCAGGCTAAAGGGTAAAATCGAAGCCTATCAAGAAAAACGTGACGGACTTCTAGAACATATGGTCAAACGTCATAAGGATTTTTATGAAGGCTATTTGTCGTTCTTCAATGAACAGAAGAAAATTCGCATTGATCTTGAAAATGATCTTTTCATTCCCTTCACCGATATCCACGTCCCACCTAGTGAATTGTTTAGGGAACAGCTGCTAGTAGCCAGACATTCTAGGCTTTGTCTGGGCGAAACGAATGCGAAACGGGTCAGCTTTCACCCCTGTAATGAAAATACGGGTGGTTTGTTGTGGGCAACGAACCGTGTTCGCTTCAACAACATGACCCGGCAGATCACAACCAATAAGGTGCATTACGAGGATCGGACCAAGAAAATTTTGGGGTTTAAAATTCCGGTCAAAATAGCCATCAATAATCCGGAATATGTTCAGCTTCTCCACAATGGCGATTGCCTCACAACACCATTTCACCTAACAGACACGACACCACAGGCACGGCAGGAACATCTTCGTCAATTAATGAGGATTGCGAGTTCACGTCCAAGCGACTCAGATGCGTTTTTAACAATGAAATCTTGCCGGCAAGACGGTAAGGGCCAGCTTTGGAAGGTGGTCAAAAAGGCACATAGTAGCGACGGTGACCATGGGTTCGCCATTCGGGAAAGAGAGTCTGGTTTTTGCCTTCGCCCTGAAAGTGTGAAGGCGCAGAGAAAATCAAAGACGCATGACGTCCACGCTGTTTTTTACCCATGCAACGGTGCAGCCCATCAAACTTTTGAAATGTTTCCACCGGATGGAAGCATGCCCGTTTGGTATGACCACAATGGGGTAATCAAGTCAGATCACGATCTTTGCGTCGATGTACCCCAGAACCTCGACGAAGCGCGCAATAAGGGCACAGTTGTTTTCATGCATGAATGCACCAACGACCAGACCGATAGATGGGATTACACTGTCGAATATGACAAAACAGTGAAGATCGTTAATGACTATACAGGCTTCTGCCTTTACCCGTACCACGCCAATGAGGGCGCAATCTCCGGCGCGCGTGACGGCCAGTTAGTCCAACGTCCTTGTGATGCTCGTTTTGGGCAGGGATGGAAAATGCGGCTAATCCCGAAAAGTGATTTTTTCCAGCTTGAAGCGCTAGACTCCAACAATAGACCCACTGGCAATTGTATGATCCCGGACGAAGCTAACCCTAGGGATGGCAGAGTATACATAAATGTCAAAAGATGTGATCCGGCAACTCGTGGCCGATGGAAGTTCGGTCATTGGAAGGGTCTTTACCAATGGACACTGTGGGACCTGCAGAACAGCGGCAGCGATGCTTTGTCGGTAAATGACCTGTCAAAAATCTATTGGATAGATCAGGAAAGCGTGAAAGCGAAGAGTATGAATGGCGTTTGTCGAATTGTAGCTGGCAGGCATGATTCAGGCCGCAACTTCGACATGACGCCGGGGACTTGGAATGGCAAGTCGAAATCTTGCAGTTACGTTGATGCTGGAGGCCAGCGAGTGACGTATCGTCCGGAACAGGACACGTCTATTGATGTCAGACTTGAAATTCTCTCAGGGGTGGACATTGGGCGCAGTGGTGCGACGGGAAAGTGGATGGACAGCGCTGCCGGCGTTCCACATGATTTTGCAGGTGAGCGACATCATCCTCCAAAGCCCAAATTTTCTCCATTTCTTGCTGGAGGAATTAAAGCTGAACCAGCCTACTTTCTCTGTCGCCAGAAAAGTAGTGGGGACAGCCAATGGTACTATGGTTATCAGGCTGATGGAAAAACTTGTACCACAGTGAGCAAGACGAATGTGCAAACACAGGTTTTGGTTTTCACCAACAGATATGATGGTTAGGATTTTCTGACGCTATTTGGGGTATGAGGTATGCAAAATTTTAATATGAACAAGTTAGTTTTTGGTCTCCTAACTTGCGGTGTCTTGGCCCTTTCAGCCTGTTCCACCAGTCAGACCTCACCATCGGTTAACCAGTCTTTTAGTGGGAAGAATTGGTCTGCGCCAAATGACCGACCTAGCGAGAAGCTTCCGGCAATTGATATTGACAAGGAACTAGTGCTTCTATCCAAGCGTATCGACAGGCTTGAGGCTAAGCCGGCGAACGCCGACTCTCTTACACGGGGACTAAAAGCTTTTAGAAATGGCGAATATATCGAGGCTAATTTCTATCTCCAGCATTCTTTAAAATATGATCCGCAGAACCCTCACTTACACAAAATGAACGCCATCAGCTACCACTTGCGAGGGGACGCAGGTGACCCGAGCCAGTATGAGCTTGCAGAGGTTGGCTATAATCTTGCTAAGCAATTCAATCCAGGCGACAGTAGTATTTCTTACTATCAGGGCTTGTTAAATTTCAAGCTAGGCCGCTATGAAACAGCCCAGGATTATTTCGCTAGTGCCATTCTGATCGATGCTAGCGAAGCTGACTATTACTATGGTCTTGCTGCTGCATCCTATTATCTTGGTGAGGCTGAAAGAGCTTATTTAAATATTCAGCGTGCGCTCCAATTGGCACCACAAAACGAGTCGCACGTCAGAGCAAGCGGTATGATCTATGCCTCTCTTGGCGCGTTTGATAAAGCCGAAGATGCTGCATCATTTCTCGATAAAAAACCTGCTTCAGGGTTTTCCAATGTACGGCATCTTCGCTCACGCATTAATGACTGGCGGCGTTACTTTCATACTACTGGCCTAATTAACGATGAACGTTTTCAAATATTGATGGCGCAAAATACAGATCTGTTCGGTGTCCCTTCAGGTGGCATTTTCGGCGACGATGACAGCCTTTCCGCCACAATTAGCGACACCTCTTCCGACAGCACCTCTGTCTCGGGGTCACAACAAGGAAATCAACAATTAGGCGTAGTTGCAAAGCCTCATATGGCGTTAATTGATGTCGCAATAATCCGCACTGAGGAAACCTACAAATCAGTTAGGGGCGTAAATCTTCTTAATGGTTTGAACTTGTTTTTTAGCAACAGTGAAACCAACAACACGCTGAGTTGGGGGCTTGGAACAAGCTCGAATTCTGGGCTTGCCTATTCGTTGAACATCTTCAACGACAATTATGACCGCAACGAGATTATGGCTAGACCGACTATCATTGTTCAAGACAAAGAGCTGTCGAAATTTTTCTCCGGAGGCACTACACATGTTGTCCTTGAAGGAGGGCAGGCGGGGAGTGGTTCTATCGAACCGATCAAGGACGGTGTAAGGCTGGAGGTGAAGCCAAACTTCCTTGATAACGACACTATCAATATAGCTGTAATTGCAGAGCGTACTGCTCTGGAGTCCTCGCTCGCTTCAGTGTCAAGTCAGCTTACGGGGACGTCTTTTGCGCGAACAGCAAACACAACCATTTCGGCGAACATCACACTTAAATACGGTGAAACAATGGTCCTGTCTGGCTTATCAGATCAGGACAAAGACACCGTCGATAGCAAGGTACCGTTGCTTGGTGATATTCCTGCAGCGCAGTATCTGTTCCGCAACAATGTAAAGATGACTAAGAATAAGACTGTTCTGATCTTGTTAACGCCACGTCGGGCAAGTTTGACCCTTGCAGATGGAACTCCGATCGAAGCCGAGGCTGAGGTAGACAGACAAAATCTTGTCAAACTGGAAGATGGAGTAAGCTGGCTCAAGCCGGCTAGCAACCTTAGGTCTATTGTGAATCATCTGTCGAGGTACGAGTTTTTCAATCAATACCGCAAGGGCGACATCATGCTGGATAGCTGGTCCAAAGACGCTTGGACAGCCAACACACTCGAGAAAGCGCTGGAATATATCTATATCCGATATGATTTCGGAACGTTGGATGGATCGACGACATTCAATTTCAACAATTCATAATGCTAACAATATCTCTTGAAGGTTTTGAGGCGCATAGCAAGGCGTGTCGGCCAAATATGAGTAATTGACATGGTTCGGCGCAGCCTTCAGTTCCTGTATTTTTACTACATCGCTTTGCCTTTGATTAGCATCGTGGCCATCATAGTGTCGTTCGTTACGATTCTGCCGCCCCGAGATATCGTGATACTCGCAGGTCCTGAGGAAGGTTATTTCGCTAACGTTGCGGCTAGTATCAGGAATGAGCTGAGGCCATTAGGCATAAATGCCCAGATTGAACATATAGAAGACACCACGCACATCATTGATAGGCTCAGCGGCGCTGACACCTCTGGCCCCCATTTGGGCTTCGTGGCTCAGGATCTGGCCGCCACGCCGACAGACAGAGTGTTTTCGCTTGGCATGATTTCGATTGAACCTTTATGGCTGTTTTCGCAGGCAACTGGAGATATCCGAAACATACGTGACCTAAAGGGTAGGTCGGTCTCAATCGGTCCAGAGGGGTCGGGTGTTCGCGTTCTTTGCCGACGGATTCTGAACTTGTATGGCATCAATGAATCTAACACGACGTTTGTGAATCTCAGCATTGCGGACAGCACGGTCGCGCTGGAGGACAAGCAAATTGATGCAGCATTTTTCCTGCTGTCCGCAAAAACGCCTGTGATTAAGCGGCTGAATTCGCGGATCGGCCTGCAGTTGATTGGTATAGAAGAGGCTGAAGCGCTATCGCACAAAATCAGTCATTTGGAACGTGTTATCATTCCCAAAGGAGCTTTTGAAATCAGGAGTCTTCGTCCAGGAAAGGATGTAGAGACAGTTGCGCTTCCGGTAACGATGATCGTGGGTAAAGAAGCCGGTGATACATTGTCGGCGCTGGTTGCAAATATTCTGCGTGAGAATTACGCCTGGGAGACGTTATTCACGAAGGATTATGAATTACCATCTTTCGTGTATCACGAGTTGGAGCCGCATCCTGCAGCGAAAGATCTTTATGAGAGCGGCCTTCCCTATTGGGTCGACATTTTTGGTACGAGATACGGTCTGATGATCAGTTATGCAGCGCATCCGATTGTCTTCGTGTTTTTGACAGCAGTCGTGATATTCGGTTTCGTTATTACCTATGCTGAAATAGTACCTGTGTTGATCAGTGTCAGGGACTTGTTTCGCAGGTAGGCAACTGCCATGACTCATCTGGCAAGTGGGACGCAGAATCAGAACAGTAAATCGTGCTTATGCCAGCATTTCTAACCGCATCTTGCTTACCGCACGTAAAATGTTACCCCAGCGGCACCCCACGATCCCAGTGAAGCGCTTGTGATTATCTAAGTTACTGAAAGAATGGCGCGCTCGGGAAGATTCGAATTCCCGACCCCCAGATCCGTAGTTTGGTGCTCTATCCAGCTGTAATCGAGCGTCACTGCTGGGATTTTTGAAGTGGATAATCTTCGGTCACTCCTGTGTCACTTAAGGAGGCTTAAGTGGCAACTTTTCGGAAGCGTAATGGCAAGTGGCAAGCCATCGTCAGACACAAGGACATCGGTACACGAGCAAGGTCGTTTCACACGAAACAGGCCGCCATCAAATGGGCTTTTGGTGAAGAGCGGAAACTAACTGAAGGCGTAATGGGTGTCTTAAAGCCTTCTGACGCGACATTAGGCCAACTTCTCCAACGGTACGTAGCCGAAGTGCTACCAGCTAAGCTAGGTGCGGTGACG
>ENA-OSEY01003282-OSEY01003282.1-marine-metagenome-genome-assembly--contig:-NODE-3282-length-10038-cov-2.940367_pt1 | contig 10038 bp, 10 predicted proteins | sample MGYA00248465_ERZ534230 | MGnify/ENA primary metagenome ERZ534230 (study PRJEB26409, sample SAMN06344110) | marine metagenome | isolation source: Sea water from surface | place: Atlantic Ocean:Southern...
TCTCTAATTCAGGTATAACTTTTTTAAGACTAAGTTCTTTTTTAAATAATCCATTAGGTCTTCCAAAATGAGAAATCAAAATGGTTATTCCCCCCAATGATTGAATTGTTTTAATAGTCGAAGTAGCGCTAATAAGTCTTGAAATATCAGATATTTTTCCATTTTCTATAGGAACATTTAAATCTGCCCTTACTAATATTTTTTTATTAGCAATTTTATAATCATTTAATGTTTTAATAGCCATAAAATTTATTATAATTTTTCTTTAACTTTTTTTACTATATTCTCTGAAGTAATCCCAAAATGTTGATAAAGTTCTGGTGCAGGTGCTGACGCACCAAAATCATTTATACCAATAAAAAAATTGTTTTTATTTTTTCTCCAGCCAGCATGTAACCACTTATCCCATCCCATTGGTGAAGCTGCTTCTATCCCAACTAATAGACAGTTAGAGGTAAGTACTTTTCTTTGATACTTTAACTCCTGCTTATCAAATAACTCCCAACAAGGCATAGAAACTACTCTTGTACCAATACCTTCATTTTCTAAAATTTTTTGTGCATTTAATGCAATTGAAACTTCAGATCCAGATGCAACAAGAACTACTTTTTTTAATAATCTAGTATCACTTATTATGTAAGCACCGTAACTAGTCAAATTTTTAAAAGAATGCTTTTTTCTGACCGTTGGTAGATTTTGTCTTGATAATGCTATGGTTGTAGGTGTTTCTTTACTTTCTAGTGCAATTTCCCATGATTCTGCTGTTTCAATAGTATCTGCAGGTCTAAATACGAGCATATTAGGTGTTGCTCTTAATATGGCTAAATGTTCTATTGGTTGGTGAGTAGGGCCATCTTCTCCTAACCCAATACTATCATGTGTCATAACATATATTACTCTTATTTTCATAAGTGAAGAAAGTCTCATTGCACCTCGAGCATAATCTGTAAATGCTAAGAAAGTTCCTCCATATGGAATTAGACCACCATGAAGCGAAATTCCATTCATCGCTGCAGCCATTGCATGTTCTCTTATGCCATAATGTATGTATCTGCCTTTAGGATTTTCAGGAGAAAATATACCTAATTCAGGAGTGAGTGTGTTATTAGATCCAGTTAGGTCTGCAGATCCTCCAATAGTATAAGGAATATTTTTATTAACTACTGTTAAAGATAATTCAGACGATTTTCTTGTAGCAATTGTTGGTTGGTCGCTAATTATCGTTTTTTTGAAGTTTCTAAGTTTATTTTTAAGTTTAGTTGGAATCTCGCCTGAAATAGATTGTAGGAAAAATTCCTTCTTTTTTTCTGATAAGTTATTTAAATTATCGGTCCATTGCTTTCTAACGTGTGAATTTTTGCTACCTGACTTATGCCAAGCCTTAATGATATGTTGTGGTATATCAAATGGCTTATGATCCCAATCAAATAACTCTCTTACAATTTTAATTTCTTCATCTCCTAAAGGTGAACCGTGAACACCAGCTGTTCCAGCTTTGTTTGGTGAACCAAATCCTATGATTGTCTTACAACTTATAAAAGACGGCAAGTTACTTTTTTGAGCTTTTGAAATTGTAAAATCAATTTCTTCAGGATCATGTCCATTACATTCAAAAGTAGACCAGTTTGAAGATTTAAATCGATCAATTTGATTTGTTACACATGATTTACTTATATCTCCGTCAATTGTTATTCCATTATTATCCCATAATACTATTAAGTTAGATAATTTGTGTTTTCCAGCTAGTGTTATAGCTTCTTGGCTTATACCTTCCATCAAGCAACCATCACCAGCCAGTATGTAAGTTTTGTGATTAATAAGGTTTTTACCCCATTTATTACTTAAAATTCTTTCTGCAATAGCCATTCCTACGCCAGTAGCTAACCCTTGGCCAAGTGGTCCAGTAGTAGTTTCTATTCCTTGAATATGACCAAATTCTGGATGCCCAGCTGTTTTTGATGCTATTTGGCGAAAATTTTTTATGTCATTTATATTTATATCTTCATAACCAGTTAAATATAAAATTGAATAGAGAAGCATTGATCCATGACCTGCTGATAAAATAAATCGGTCTCTATCAGGCCAATTAGGGTACTTGGAATCAAATTTTAAATGATTGTCAAATAAAACAGTACAAACATCGGCCATTCCCATAGGCATTCCTGGGTGACCTGATTTTGCTTTTTGTACAGCATCAATTGATAACATTCTAATGGCAGTAGCTTTATCCCAATGCGCTTCAAAATTTTTCTTTAAATTCTCTATATCCATTTATATTCCAGTGCTTCAAATTGTGGACAACAACATCAATATAACTCAATATAGCTTATGAATTTTGTTGACAATAGTTTTTACAAAACTTCATCGAAAAAAATTATAAGCAATATTTTAAAGTTCAATTATTAAAAAAATACATTTTTGGTTGTTTTTCTTTTAAAACTATAAATATAATTGGACATATTAATTTAATAAAAGGACAAAATGATGAGTGAGATTAAAGAGTTAGAAAAACAAATCTATGCTAATATCTCGCAAATTGAAATAACCTTGTCCAAAATTAATTTAAAAAAAGAGAGTGATATCAAAGTTAATAATCCAGAAAAAGAAGATATAGAAAAACTAAAAAAAGAAAATTTTCTTTTAAAAGAAAAGCTTAATCAACTTAAAAGCGAACATCAAAAAGATCTTAATAGCCTTAACAATATAATTGAGAAGCTAAATTCTGTTTTAGGAGAAGAAAATGTCTGAAGTAGAAATTTCTGTGGGTGGAAGAAGATACACCATAGCTTGTAACCCAGGAGAAGAAAAAGATGTATTGCTAGCATCTGAGAAATTAGATAAAGAAGCTGAACATATAGTTAAAAATATTGGAAAAGTTGCTGATGTTAAACTTTTATTAATGGCAGGTTTGATGATAGCTGGACGTCTAAAAACAGTTGAAAAAGAGCTATCTATTAAATCAGAAGAAATATCAGAACTTCAAAATAGCCTGCTTTCGCAAAAAGAAAAAAACCAAAGATTAACTAGTTTAGAAAATGATTCTCAACTCAATGATAATTTAGAAAATAAAGATTTAAATATTGACGAAGATTCTTTTCAGAAAATTCTGAGTTCTATAAATGGTAGGCTAAGTTCTCTTCTTCATTACAAATCCGAAAAAAAAGTAGACGATAAAGAACTAGTAAGTATTGATCCAGTAGAAGAAGTTAATGCTGATCAAAAAGAACTTTTTTAAAAAATATAAATTATTCTTTGTTAGCTTCCCTAATTTTAGTTGCTGATTCTGAATTAAATTTAATTTTTTTTTCAGTTAAAAGGTCATCTAATTCTCCGGACATTGCCATTTCAGTAATGATGTCACATCCACCTACAAATTCTCCTTTTACGTAAAGTTGTGGTATAGTTGGCCAATTTGAAAATGTTTTAATTCCTTCTCTTAAATTATCATCAGCTAATACATTTATATCTTTATATTTTACTTCAAGATAATTTAATACACCTGCAACTCTACTTGAAAAACCACACTGAGGTGTTGAGGATGTTCCTTTCATAAATAGAACAACGTCATTTTCAGAAATTTCATTTTTTATATTACCTATAACTTCATCCATTTTAATTCTCCGGTGTTTTAGTAGTAAGTGCTAGTGCATGAAGTACTCCATTTGGCCCATCCATCTTTCCTTTGAGTGCTGCATAAACTAATTGATGTTGTTTAACTCTAGTTAAACCCTGAAACTCCTGCGCAGTCACTACTGCTGAATAATGATTTCTATCTCCTGCCAAATCGTCTACTTGTATGGTTGCAGTGGGAAATGCTTCTCTAAGTAGTTTTTCTATTTCAAAACCATCTATTGCCATTTAAAATCCTAGTTATCTTACTAATTTTGATGTTATAATATCTATTAGGACTATAATATATTCATTTAGATAAATATAGTTTAATTTATTAGTTCATCTAGACCATTATCAAAAATAATTTTTAATTCGTCAATTTGAGTAGTTTCTTTGCCAATCTTGAATAGGCCATTATTAAAATAACCTAATTTTTTATAAGGAACATTATTTACTTCGGCTTCTTTTATAATAGTCATTTCATTTTGTTTTTTGCATATTATTAAATACAGTCCTTGATTCTCCCCAAAAAGCCATCTTGGATCTTCTGAATTAAAAATAAAACCTATACCATTAAAAATACAAATTTCAGCTGTAGCAAGTAATAGCCCACCATCAGATATATCATGACCACCAACTATTAAATTTTTTTGATTAATGGTTTGAATAAAATTAGCAAGCTTTTTTTCGTGTTGAAAATTAATTTTAGGGACTGGTCCGGCTTTTTCTCCAGATATTTGAAGTATTTCTCTGAAAAAAGCAGATTGACCTAAATGGTCAGGAATTCCCCCAATCAAAATCAAACAATCATTCACATGGGCTTTTATTTTAATAACATCTTTAATATTTTCTACTAAACCTACTCCCCCAATTGTTGGAGTTGGGAGAATTGGATTACCATTAGTTTCATTGTAAAGACTTACATTCCCAGATACTACAGGCATATTTAATTTTTTTGATGCTTCAGAAATACCTTTTATACAGCCAACGATTTGTCCCATTATCTCTGGTTTTTCAGGATTACCAAAATTTAGGTTATTAGTAATTGCTAATGGCTTTGCTCCTGATATCACCAGATTACGAAAGGTTTCTGTTACTGCATGACTTCCACCTAAAATGGGATCTTGTTCACAATATTTTGGATTACAGTCTAAACTGCAAGCTATTGCTTTTTGTGTATCATTAATTCTTACTATTCCTGAATTAGAGCCTGGGGGTAATATAGTATTTGCCAAAACCATATGATCAAATTGTTCCCAAACTATTTTTCTTGAGCAATGATTTGGACTGGATAATAAAGTTTTAAGAGCTTTCATTGGCTTAACTTTTAAATAATTAGAATTTGGCATTATATTTTTTTTAATATTAATCTTCCATTTTCTATCATATTCTGGGGCATTATTACATAAAGCTTGTAATGGTAAATCTGCTTCTATTTTTGAATTGTGATACACTTTAAATCTATCTTCTGGTATAGTTTTGCCAATAATTGAAAAATCCAAGTCCCATTTTTTAAAAATTTCTTTGGCACTTTTCTCTTTTCCAGGAGCAAGTGTCATTAGCATCCTTTCCTGACTTTCTGATAACATCATCTCATATGCATGCATATCAGATTCCCTCGTTGGTACATTATCCAGATTTAATTTCACACCTAACTTCCCTTTTCCTGCCATTTCTATTGCAGAACACGTAAGTCCAGCTGCTCCCATATCTTGTATAGAAATAACGGCACCGGCTTTCATAAGTTCTAAACAGGCCTCCAACAAACACTTTTCCATAAAAGGATCGCCTATTTGAACTGTTGGTCTTTCCTTTTCTTTTGCACTACTAAATTCGTTTGAAGCCATGGTGGCACCGCCTATACCGTCCCTACCAGTTTTAGCCCCTAAATATACTAGTGGTAAGTTACTTTCAGTTGCTCCAGAATAAAAAATACTATCTTTTTTTAAAATCCCAGCAGCAAAGACATTGACTAGGCAGTTACCCTCATATGCCGCATCAAATCTCAACTCTCCTCCTAGATTAGGAACCCCGAAACTATTTCCATAACTTCCTATCCCATCTATAACACCAGACAAAAGGCCTTTCACTTTACTTTTATTTGTTCCAAAGCTTAATGCATTCATAGTAACAATTGGTCTAGCTCCCATTGTAAATATATCCCTTAAAATTCCGCCAACCCCAGTAGCAGAACCTTGAAATGGATCTATATATGATGGGTGGTTATGACTCTCAATTTTGAAAACTAAAGCATAGCCATCATCAATATCAATTATACCAGCATTTTCACCTGGGCCACATATTACTTTAGGACCTGAAACAGGAAGAGTTTTTAACCATTTTTTTGTAGATTTGTAAGAACAGTGTTCATTCCACATTGCTGAAAAAATACCAAGCTCCGTAATATTTGGTTCTCTATCTATAAGATTAATTATTATTTCATATTCTTGGGGTGTAATACCATGGTTTCTGATCAAATTTTCAGTAATTTTTATGCCTGATAGATCCAATATACTTACTCTAAAACATTTAAGATAGATTTTTTTTATTTAAAACTTTTGATCTTGCTTTTGCGCTATTAACATCACTAATGCCTAAAAGATGAGTTAAAACTCTCATTAATTTATTTTCTTCTGGAGTTCTGTTGTTATCATCTAAAACTATACTCCATAACTGCTCGATTAATTGATGTCTGTCTTCATATGGTATGTCTTGTTTAATAATTCTGGTCAATTGAACGTTATCATTTATTTCCATTTCTAATTCTTGGCCTTGCAACCTTAAAAGTCTAGCATCTTCTTGACTTATATTTAAGTTATTAGCTAGTAAATGATCTATAAGTTTTTTTTCAGATTCAGTGTATTCATTGTCTGTTTTTGCAGCCCTTACTAAAATTGCAGCAATTGCACTATTTGAAGTTATACCTTCCTCATATGTCTCTGGAGAAAATATATCTTTTAACTTATTCCACATAATTTACCTCTTTAGACTAACCTAGATTGTTTTAGAGCTGCTTTTATAAAATCTGAGAATAAAGGATGTGGAGAAAATGGTTTAGATTTTAACTCAGGATGGAATTGTACCCCAATAAACCAGGGATGATCAGGGATTTCGATAATCTCAGGTAATGATCCATCAGGGGACAAACCAGAAAAAATAAAACCTTTTTTTTCTAAAATTTCTTTATAACTTATGTCTACTTCAAATCGGTGTCTATGTCTTTCCGAAATAGTTTTTGCATTATAAATTTCACTTACTTTCGATCTTGGTATTAATACTGCATCATAAGATCCAAGACGCATAGTCCCTCCTTTATAATCAGTAAATTTTCTGGTAATAATTTTTCCTTGGTCTAGCCATTTCTCTAAATGAAAAATTATAGGTACTATTTCTTTTTTGTCTTTAGAATATGGATAATGAAACTCTTCAGAACTAGCATTTTCAATTTTGGCTAAATTACGTGCAGCTTCAACAACCGCCATCTGCATTCCAAGGCAAATACCAAAAAAAGGCACTTTTTTTTCTCTAGCAAACTTTGCTGCCATTATTTTTCCTTCTGCACCACGTTCCCCAAATCCACCAGGAACTAATATAGCGCTAAAATTTTGTAAATACGATGCCGTGTTTTCTTTTTCAAAAATTTCTGAATCTATCCATTCAGCTATCACTTTAGTATTGTTTGCAAACCCACCATGAGTCAGTGCTTCTGCAATTGATTTATATGCATCCCCTAGTTTTGTATATTTGCCAACAATTGCGATCCTTACTTCTCCTTCAGGAAAATTAATATTTTTAGAAACCCCTTTCCAAATAGACAAATCAAGTTTTTTTTCAGTATCCAGTTGAAAGGCGTTTAAAACAGCAATATCTAAACACTCTTTGTGAAAAGCCAAAGGAGCGTCATAAATTGAATTTAAATCATAAGCTGAAATGATAGCCTCTGGCTTGACATTACAGAATAGAGCTAATTTTTTCTTTTCTTCATCTGGTATTCTATCTTTCGCCCTACAAACAAGAATATCAGGAGACAGACCTATAGATCTAAGTTCTTTCACTGAATGTTGTGTAGGTTTAGTTTTTAATTCACCAGAAGTTTGAATATATGGTACCAACGTTAAATGCATAAAAATACAAGATCCAACTCCTTTTTCTTGTGAAAATTGTCTTATAGCCTCAAAAAAAGGTAAACCTTCAATATCCCCAACAGTACCTCCAATTTCACATAACATGAAATCTACTTCTTTTTCTCCAATTTCAATAAATTTCTTTATCTCATCTGTTACATGGGGTATTACTTGTATTGTTTTACCTAAGTAATCCCCTTTTCTTTCTTTATCTAAAACATTTGAGTATATCTTCCCAGAAGAAATAGAGTCAGTCTTTTTTGCTGCTACTCCTGTAAAACGTTCATAGTGTCCAAGGTCCAAATCAGTTTCTGCCCCGTCATCTGTTACAAAAACTTCTCCATGCTCAAAGGGAGACATCGTACCAGGATCAACATTTAAGTATGGATCTAATTTTCTTAATCTAACTTTATATCCACGTGCCTGAAGAAGTGCACCTAAGGCAGCAGTAGTTAAACCTTTACCTAAAGAAGAAACCACCCCACCAGTTATAAAAATAAATCTGGTCATTTATCTATAATTATCAGATAAATTAATGATGTTTTTTGATTCATAATCACGGATATTTATTATAAATAAATAATTTTATTTTGGCTAATAGAAATAGATAAATTTAATCAATTAATATTCTTTTGGAGGATTTGAAGGTTCATCATTTTTAGGGAGAGCTTTGAGTTCGTTTAAGCCAGGTGCTCCTGATGGTTCATCTACCTCTATTTCATCTATATTATTGCTATCCAATATTGACTGGTTGCCAGCTTTATTTGCAGCAATTATGGTTAAGGTTAAAGAAGTTATCAAAAACATAATTGCAATAATCCAAGTTAATTTATTTAGGGCAGTGGTTGCTGACCTATTTGCCATAAAATTGTTGTCACCACCAACACCAAGTCCTCCTCCTTCAGAGCGCTGAAGTAAAACTGCTCCTATAAGAATGAGTGCTATTATTAGATGAATTATAAGTAATACGTTTTCCAATTAAAAAAATCTCCAATCCTACTGAATAAAACAATATTAAAAAAAATTAAAGATTTAATTTTTTTCCTTATCTACCATTTTACCGCTTGCAATCCATGGCATCATAGCTCTCAATTTTTTACCAACTTTTTCAATTTCATGAGAATCATTAATTCTTCTTGTGGCTTTAAAAAATGGTTGGCCAACTAGATTTTCTTGCATAAATTTGCTCACAAAGTTTCCATTTTGAATATCATTTAGAATTGCTTTCATCCTTTCTTTAGTTTCTTTATATGGTAAAACTCTTGGTCCAGATACATATTCGCCATATTCTGCAGTGTTAGAAATCGAATAATTCATGTTGGCAATTCCTCCTTCATAAATTAGATCAACAATTAATTTTACTTCATGAAGACACTCAAAATATGCCATTTCTGGTTCATAGCCAGCTTCTACTAAAGTTTCAAATCCCATTCGTATTAACTCTACCAATCCACCACAAAGCACAGCCTGCTCTCCAAAAAGATCTGTCTCGCATTCTTGTTTAAAATTAGTTTCAATAATGCCTGATCTTCCTCCACCTATAGCAGAGCAGTATGATAAGCCTATTTCTAATGCTTTACCTGATGCATTTTGATGTACAGCTACTAAACAAGGTACACCTCCACCTTTGACAAACTCTCCTCTTACGGTATGACCTGGACCTTTAGGAGCCATCATGATCACATCTACATCTTGTTTTGGTTCAATTAAACCAAAGTGTACATTTAAACCATGAGCGAAGGCAATTGCTGCACCACTTTTTAAATTATTATGAATTAAATTTTTGTAAGTTTCTGCTTGCAACTCATCAGGCATGGTAAACATCATCAAATCACACCACTTAGCTGCCTCTTCGATTCCTAAAACCTTTAATCCTTCAGCTTCAGCCTTTTTTGTTGAAGGAGAATTTTTTCTAAGAGCAACAGCTACATTTTTTGCACCACTATCTCTCAAATTTAATGCATGCGCATGACCTTGGCTACCATAGCCAAGAATGGCTATCTTTATTTCTTTTACAATGTTTACATCACAATCTTGATCATAATATACACGCATGTTTCCTCCCTTATTAAATTTTACAAAAAAGTTTTTTTGTTAAAGCCAAATGACTTCTGTTAAGTTGATCTTAATAGTAAACTTTTAACATTATGGCAATTGTAATTTAAAAATATAATATTTCATCATTGAAACATTCCAAATCTCATAGCAATTTTTTTGGATATTTGATTATTACTCAAAAAACTTAATCCAAATTTTCTTACATCAGAAACTGTTTCTTTTTTACTTATAGATAATTTGTTTA
>ENA-OSEY01003283-OSEY01003283.1-marine-metagenome-genome-assembly--contig:-NODE-3283-length-10037-cov-3.361345_pt1 | contig 10037 bp, 8 predicted proteins | sample MGYA00248465_ERZ534230 | MGnify/ENA primary metagenome ERZ534230 (study PRJEB26409, sample SAMN06344110) | marine metagenome | isolation source: Sea water from surface | place: Atlantic Ocean:Southern...
ATTTGATTCATATAATGATGTTTCAGCAAACAACAAAGTTACAGCTGACACAGAAGCTATTTCATTAAAAGCATCTGTTGGTTATAGATTTTAATAACTATTAAAATTTAAACAATTTAAAAAAACCTATCTAATTAATTTTAGGTAGGTTTTTTTATTTAGACATTTACAATAAAAAATTTTTACAAAGTTTAAGTATCTATTTGTTTCTAAATTTTGAAATAAAATCTCGCAATTTTTTACTGTAAAATTTTTTTACTAAACTCATAAAAGAAATTTGTTCATCATATTTGTAATCATTTTTTTGTTTTATAGTAAAAATACAAATTCAGTAATAACCAAGCTCTTTTTTAATGTCATGGAAGAAAGATTCAAATTCTTCCATGAATTTTTTTCTATTACTAGATACTAAACTAAAACTGTATTCTAAGTTATTAGAATATCCAATTCTACGACCAACACCATTTAAGGCTCTTTTAATTCCCCACTCGTGCTGATAATTAGAGAGCCAATCATCTCTTTTCATGTAGCCATACATGAACTTTGTCCGATCTGGCATAAGGGATTTTTGAGCATCAAGTGTTTCGTAATATCGCTTAATTTCTTCTTTTAAGTTTAGTTTTTGATGCTTTAGCTCGTATTGCCATAACAAATGATCATACACAATATCCAAAATAACCCCTCCCATTTTGGGATAGTCATCATAAAACCTTCTTTTACCCTCTAAATAAGACTGGTGTTTATCGGTGAAATCATCAATTTTTCGATGCAATAAAATACCTTTTTGTACTCCTGTGGAATACATTTTATAAGAAGATCCTTTTACGGCATCAGCCATAAAGTTGCCCAACAACACTTCATCATCTTGTCCAGACAATACTAAATGACCTAAATAATTCACAGGATTAAAATACGGATAATACCATATCCGCTAGTGCTAGTTCTGTACTTGCATAAGATTCAACAACATTTAGTACTTCTTTTTCTTTTAATGCTTTAGTAGTACTTGGACCAATGCTTACTACTTTTTGATTTACATATTTATTCATAAAAAAGTAGGCTTCCACATTACTCGGGCTGGTGAAAACCAAACAGTCTTGGTCTGGAATTTTTTCTTTTTTATAAACTGTTTTATAGGTAGTAACTACTTCTTTTTGACTTGAAGGAATTAATTCTTGGACGGTACCTAAACTCAGGTTTGAAGAAGGAATAAAGACGGTATCTTTTCCCAATTTATTAAAGAACTGCTGAGCCACTTGTTTTGGAGAACCTTCACCAATAAATGTGGGTTCAATACCCACTTTTTGTAAATAACTAGCTGTTGCTTTACCAAAAGCAGCCCATTTTATCTCTTTTAGTTTTTCTATATGTATAGCAATTGAATCTAATGCAAAAGAGGAGTTGATAAATACCCAGTCAGTCTTTGGCAAAGAGGTTAACGGCACCACTTCCTTTGATATTAATGATCGAGCAGTGATAGTGCCATTCGCTTTTTCAATTAGTCGTTTGAAAGCAGTCTTGTTACTCAACTCTCTAGAAATCCAAACCTTAAATGTAGGGTGATTGTTATTTAATTTCGAGATTATATCTTCAACTATTTTATTTGAACCAAAACAGCGTGTAGGAATATCATTTACTTCATTAGCTGAAGTAGTCCAAATCTGACGGTTTCCCATATGATCCAAATCACTATAGGCACCAAAAGGAGAGTGACATCCACCTCCCAATTGATTGAGGATTGCTCGTTCAAAATGAACACTTTCAGAAGTGGTGGCATCATTAAGCTTTTTGAGCTGTTCTTTTAAAAAATCATCTTCCTCTCTCACTTGTAACCCCAATGCACCCTGAGCTGGAGCAGGAATAAATACATGAGGTGATAAATTAACCACATGAAATTCTTTAAGGTCTATATTTAATCTATTTAGGCCAGCTTTGGCTAAAACAATGGCGTCATATTCTCCTTTTCTTAGTTTGTCAACACGGGTGGGCACATTACCTCTTAAATCTCTCAACTGAAGATCCTCTCTAAAAAATAACAACTGATTTTTTCTTCTGGCAGATGAAGTACCAACTACAGCGGAATCTTTCAAATTTAAATCTTGTTTTCGGTCAAACCCTTTGGAGTTAATCAACAAACAATCTGCAGGGTTTTCTCTTGGCGGAACAGCTGCAATGCATAACCCTTCCGGCTGATTAGTTTCTAAGTCTTTAAGAGAATGTACAGCTAAGTCTATTTTGTTTGAGAGCAGTTCATTCTCAATTTCTTTGGTAAAAAATCCTTTGCCCTCTATTTTGTCAAAACTCAAATGCTGAATTTGATCTCCTTTTGTTTTAATGATTTTGATCGTAGATGATAAACCAATGGATTTTAACTGATCCTTAACGTAATTGGCTTGCCATAATGCAAGTTCGCTACCTCTAGAGCCGATAATTATGTTTCGGGTCAATAGAAGTTATTTTACCGATTCTTTTAGCAAGATTTCCTTAGCCATTTTCATGGGAACACTAATGTATTTTTTTTCCATGTAATCAATGACATCGTCCACAATCTTTCTGGCATTTGGATCTAAATTATCAATCTCTTTTGCAAATACCTCACTGAAAGCTTTTTCTCTTATCCCCTTTATTCGAGCTGGAACTGATTGCATGGCACGCTCCAATTCGCGTTGTTTCTCATATTGGATATATTCTTCTATTTGATGTTTGATTATAACCTTGCATTCTTCAACCTCTTTAGTTCTGGCTTTTAAATTTTTTTCAGCAATGGTTTTAAGTTCATTTACAGTAATCAAATCAACTTCATTAAAATCCTGTAGAGATTCTGCACAATCATTCGGTACAGCCAAATCCACAATAATTATTTTTTGATTTGACGGATTCACTTTTTGATATATCTCTTCAGAAAGAATAACAGACTGGGAGCCTGTACAAGTAATAATAATATCAATTTTTGTTTGATGGTTTTGAAGATCAGTCAGTGAATTCACCTCTGCATGTAAACCCAATTGATTAGCAATAATTTCTGCATTTTCTTTAGTTCTGTTGTAAAAAGTGTAATGATGGTTGTTGTTTTTAGAAACAAATTTCAACATGGAGGATATGGTTTTTCCAGCACCAATAACCACAATGTTTTTGGGGGTTGATAAATGCTTTTTTAATTCCAAATAGGCCAATGAAACAACAGATACCGGTCTTGTAGCAATAGCACTTTCAGTGTATATTTTTTTTGCGGTTTGAATAGTCAACTGAACTAATACTCGGATTACATCCCCTGAAAGCCCATGATTTCTACATTCTTCAAATGCCTTTCTGACTTGTGTAATTATTTCACGTTCACCTACTACTAAAGAATCAAGTGAAGATGCCACTGAAAATAAATGTTCCACGGCATGATGTTCGTGGAATACTTCTGCCCTTCGACTAATATTTTCTTTTTCATTTGACGTTATTGGTAAATCAAAAGAATGTAACAAATTTAAAACATCGTCTTGGTTTATTAAAGATGAAGACGAAACGATGAATTCTACTCGGTTGCAAGTAGATAAATACATCAATTCATCGCATAAGATGTTTTGTTTTATCCGGGATAGCGTATCAAAACGCTTGTCATCTTCGAGGTGAAATAACCCAATTTCATCAAAGTTAAATTGATGATGATTGAATGCTATTATACTGATTGATTTCAATACAAAACAAAAATGCAATCAAAATCACGTATTATTTGTCATGCAATTGTCATTGCTTTCAGTTGTTTATTGAAAATTGAAATTGGTTTAACATATAAACATGTTGAAAAATACCATTAATGGTAAATATGTTAATTTTATCTTTTTAAACCACCATGAAATACCATCAAATAGATAAAAATTTATTCATTAATAATCGAAAACGGTTCATCAAATACTTGGATAAAAAAAGTCTTGCAGTTTTTAATTCAAATGATATTTATAATACAGGGGCTGACAGTACGCTACCATTTGTACAACATCGTGATATCTTTCACCTATGTGGTGTAGATCAGGAAGAGAGTATTTTAGTGATTTTTCCTGACTGCAACAACGAATCACATCGTGAAATACTGTTCTTAAAAGAAACTAATGAACAAATTGCAGTTTGGGAAGGTGAAAAGTTAACGAAAGAAAAAGCATTTGAAACTTCAGGAATTAAAACGGTTTACTGGTTAAACCAATTCGAATCCATTTTCAGGCAACTAGTCATTGAGAGCGAGCAAGTTTACTTGAATTCTAATGAGCACTTAAGGACAAATAATGTAATGCAGACCAGAGAAGATCGGTTTTTAGAAAGGTTTAAAAAAGATTTTCCGCAGCATACCATCAAAAGGTCTGCACCAATAATGCATCAGATAAGATCTGTAAAAGATCCAATAGAAATTTCCATAATGCAACAGGCATGTGACATTACAGAAAAAGGATTCAGAAGGATTTTAAGTTTCATCAAACCAGGTGTAATGGAGTATGAAATAGAGGCTGAATTAATGCATGAATTTTTAAATAACAGATCAAAAGGTTTTGCATATACCCCCATTGTGGGCTCAGGCAGTGCTGCATGTGTTTTGCATTACATTGAAAACAATAAAAAATGCAAAGATGGTGATGTGATTTTAATGGATTTTGGAGCTGAATACGCTAATTATGCTTCCGATTTAACAAGGTGTGTTCCTGTAAACGGTACTTTTACTAAAAGACAAAAAGAGGTTTACAAAGCGGTTTTACATGTTAAAAAAGAAGCTACTAAACTTTTAGTTCCAGGAACACTTTTAAATGATTATCACAAACAGGTTGGTAAACTAATGGAAGAACAATTGGTCAATCTTAAATTAATTTCATTAGATGATATAAAAAATCAAGATCCAAACTGGCCAGCATACAAAAAATACTTTATGCATGGAACTTCACACTTTATTGGACTTGATACTCACGATGTAGGTTCATGGATTAATCCCATTGAAAAAGACATGGTTTTTACAGTAGAACCTGGTATTTATATTCCAGAAGAAAACTTAGGGATAAGACTTGAGGATGATGTAGTTGTTCAACCCAGTGGAGAACCATTTAACTTAATGAAAAATATACCTCTTGAAGCAGAGGAAATTGAGGACTTAATGAATTGAATATGAATGATAAATTAAAAGATCTTTCAACTAAAATAAAAGCATCAAGAAAAGGTGGCGGTGAAGAAAGAATTGAAGCACAACACAAAAAAGGAAAGCTCACCGCAAGAGAAAGAATTGAAGTGCTTCTTGATGAAAATAGTTTTGAGGAAATCGGAGGATTAGTCACGCACAGGTCAACAAATTTTGGACTTGATAAAACAAAATTTTTAGGAGATGGTGTCATTACTGGATATGGAACGATAAATAATAGACTCGTTTACATTTACTCACAAGATTTTACCGTACTTGGGGGATCACTGGCTGAAGCACATGCTCAAAAAATTTGCAATATTATGGATTTAGCCATGAAAAACGGAGCTCCCATTATTGGACTTAATGACTCTGGAGGAGCTAGAATTCAAGAAGGTGTTGTTTCGCTTGGCGGTTATGCAGACATATTTTTCAGAAACACCAAAGCATCGGGTGTAGTACCTCAACTTTCAGCCATATTAGGACCTTGTGCCGGTGGTGCGGTATATTCACCTGCCCTAACTGATTTTATTTTCATGACAAAAAATACTTCATATATGTTTGTAACAGGTCCAAATGTGGTTAAAACCGTTACAAACGAGGAAGTTACTGCAGAAGAACTTGGTGGTGCTGAAACCCATATGACTAAATCTGGCGTCACTCATTTTGCTTGTGAGAACGAAATAGATACGCTAAATCATCTCAAAAAAATACTAGAATACATCCCACAAAACTGTGAAGAATTGGCATATCATACCGCCTATGAAATGAGCGATGAAAACAGATACGAACTAGATCAAATAATCCCTGAAAATCCAAATCAACCATATGATATTAAGGAAGTAATTTCGAGTCTAATAGATGTAGATAGTTTTTTTGAAGTACAGCAGGGTTATGCAGAAAATATAGTCGTAGGATTTGCAAGAATGGCAGGTAGATCCATTGGAATTGTAGCTAATCAGCCAGCAGTATTAGCAGGTGTTTTAGATGTGAATGCATCAGTAAAAGGAGCCAGATTTGTACGATTTTGTGACGCTTTTAATATCCCATTATTAGTTATCGAAGATGTGCCTGGATTCCTTCCCGGAACAGATCAAGAATGGAATGGAATTATAAGCAACGGGGCTAAATTACTATTTGCGTTTAGTGAAGCAACCGTACCAAGAATAACCGTAATTACACGTAAGGCTTACGGAGGAGCTTATGATGTGATGAACTCTAAACATATTGGGGCTGACATGAATTATGCTTGGCCATCTGCTGAAATTGCCGTCATGGGGGCAAAAGGTGCTGCTGAAATTATTTTTAAGAGAGAAATTGCAAGTGCAAAGAATCCAAAGAAAAAGTGGGAAGAAAAAGAAAAAGAATATGCCGAGTTATTTGCCAATCCTTACAATGCTGCAGCTAGAGGATACATTGACGAAGTGATTTTCCCACATAAAACAAGAGAAAAGTTAATTAAAGCATTTAAAATGACTGAAAACAAAAAAGTGGATTTACCTAAAAAGAAACACAGCAACATTCCCCTGTAAAATCAACATAGGCATTTGAAGGAAATTAAAAATTACATAATAACAATAATAATGCTTAGTTCAATATCATTACTAGGCTTTATTATTCTACAATATTACTGGGCCACTCACAATTTTGAAGAAAAGAAAATAAACGTCCAAAATGTGATTAAACTATGTAATCAAGAAATTATTGAAAAAATAGAATCGCAAATTTTAGAAAAATCCTCTAATGTAATTCTACCCACATTTAAGCCTATTTCTGCATATAAAAATTCACCATATGATGAAGAATCTCTTATGGACAGCATAACAGGGCTTGTGAGGGATATGGAAGATCAAAATTTCATAAGCAAAAGGAAGAGAATCGTTGATATCATCAATAGACATTTATCATTAGGATTAAACTTTGATCTTGATCAGCTACTAGAAGATGATAAAATCATAGAAATCATTACTCAAGTCTTACATAGTCATGAACTAAAACTTGATTTTTTTTACTCCATTACGGACACAAATGGGATTATTTTGTTCTCTAATTTTAAAAAGAAAGAAAATGAACTAATAGCGAATGCCACCATTTTTTCAGATGAATTTTTAAAGGATGATATTTACAATGAAAGTAAAATATTTTCCCTTTATGTATTAGATTTTGAAAAATCAATCATCAAATCTTTTACAGGTGTTATCCTCATTTCTACGTTACTCATCATCATCGTAATAGGCACCTTCATTTATAGCATCAGAGTCATTAACAATCAGAAAAAAACAACTCAGATAAGAACTGATTTCATAAATAACATGACACATGAACTTAAAACACCTATAGCAACCATTGGATTAGCTTGCGAAGCTTTAAAAGATAAAAATATCAGCCTAAATGTGAAAATGGAAAATAAATTTTTAAATACCATCGATCATGAAAACGAAAGACTTGGAAAACTAGTTGAAACCGTACTTCAGAACACCATATCAGACAAAGGAACACCAGAACTAAAATTGGAGATTTTCAATTTGGAAGAAATCATCAACAAGGCCATTAAATCCATAGAAATTGCATTTGATAAACAAAACGGTCGTATTGAAACTGACTTTATGGCATTAAATAAAATAGTGGAGGCTGATAAACTTCACATTACCAATGTGATTTACAATTTATTGGATAACTCTCTTAAATATACTGAGAAAACACCTCACGTAATCATTTCAACAAGAGATGTTATTGGTGGCATAGTAATAAGAATGAAAGATAATGGCATAGGAATTGCAAAGAATAATCATGAAAAGGTATTTGAGAAATTATACAGAGTGCCAACTGGAGACGTACATAATGTAAAAGGGTTTGGTTTAGGGTTAAGCTATGTCAAATCTATCATTGAACTTCACCAAGGAACCATTAAAGTAGAAAGCAAAATAGGCTACGGAAGTACCTTTTTACTAAATCTTAAATCCTCAAAAATTATTGAGTCATGAAAAAAGAAGAAACTAAAATATTATTGATTGAAGATGATCAAAATCTTGGAGGCATTACCACAGATTATTTGACCGCTAAAGGATTCCATTGCCAATGGGAGAACAATGGCGAGTCAGGTTACCAAGCATTTGTGAATGATCACTTTGACATTGTAATTCTTGATGTTATGATGCCAATTAAGGATGGTTTCTCCACAGGTGAAGATATCAGGGGAATAGATAAAAACGTACCCATCATATTTCTCACTGCCAAGTCTATGAAAGAAGACACCCTAAAAGGATTTGAAATAGGTGCAGATGATTACATAACCAAACCTTTTAATATGGAGGAACTTATTGCACGTATTAATGCCGTTTTAAAGAGGACTTCCAACAAAAATGAAAATTATTACGATGATGTTCAAATTGGTAAGTTCGTATTTAATCCAAAAATGCAGTTATTAAAATTAGGTGAAGACTCCGTCCATTTAACCACAAAAGAAGCTGACCTTCTCAAACTTTTATGTAAAAATCAAGATGAAATTCTTGAAAGAAATCATGCTTTAAAAGCAGTTTGGGGTGATGATAATTACTTCAACGGTAGGAGTATGGATGTGTACATTGCTAAACTGAGAAAATATTTAAAAGGAGACCCTTCTGTAAAAATCATCAATGTACATGGTAGAGGATTTAAACTTCTTACCTAAAGTTACAAAGATTTTGTTCTTCCACCGTCTACAGGTAAGTTTATGCCGTTTATATAATTGGCGTATTCTGAAGCTAGAAACAAAATAGCATAAGCCACCTCTTCTGGTTCAGCAATTCTTTTCATTGGAACTTCTGATGCCATGCCGTCTTTTACTAGTTGTTCACCAATTGCTTGTTTTTGCGCTTTATTTCTAATTATTTCATTTAATCGGCCCGTATTTGTGGCTCCTGGCAGTACATTGTTAACCGTAATATTATACTCCCCTAATTCATTACTCAAAGTTTTTGCCCAGTTGGCTACTGCTCCTCGAACAGTGTTAGAAACTCCCAATCCATTTAGTGGCTGTTTTACAGATGTAGATATCACATTAATAATCCTACCAAAAGATCTCTCTTTCATCCCTTTAGAAACAACTCCAAGTATTTTGTGATAAGAAATAAGGTGCATATTGAATGCAGAAATGAGTTCAGAAGAAGAAGCAGTATCTAATCTTCCACCGGGTGGTCCTCCAGTATTATTGACTACAATATCTATTTCAATATTTTTAGACTTTAAAAATTCAGTAAGTCTACTTTCAAGCTCTTTTGGTTTAGTATAATCAACATTTAAGGTTTCTATTTTATTAGGAGTTATTATTGATAACTCTTGAAATCTATCTTTAAGTTTACTGTCATTTCTACCCAAAAGAATGACCTCAGCCCCATTTTCTGCAAATAATTTAGCAGCTGACCAACCTATTCCGTCAGTAGCTCCACCAATAAGAACTTTTTTGTTTTTAAAATCAAAATTCATGTCTATAATTCTACACAAAATTAACAAAAATGGTTAAGACATATCACTATAGTTATTGTAATTTATACATTAAAATACCCTGTTTTTTTTCAGAAAAAAACTACTTATCATAATGATACATTCAGGAAAAAAATTAAATTTGAGGATATTACACAATTATTAACTAAATAAAAAACATGAAAAAAACTTTACTCTTATTGTCATTTGCTATGATGTACATTGTGTCCTTTTCACAATGCCATTATGTGATAGACATGCAAGATTCATATGGTGATGGATGGAACGGAGCCTCTATTACTGTAAGCGTGAATGGTAGTGCAGTAGCAACTTGGGGGCTTTCTTCGGGTTCTGCGGGTACGGATTCACTAGAAACCTTAAATGGTGATGTAATGGATTTCTCATTTACCGGAGGTAACTGGGATAGTGAAAT
>ENA-OSEY01003284-OSEY01003284.1-marine-metagenome-genome-assembly--contig:-NODE-3284-length-10034-cov-2.551773_pt1 | contig 10034 bp, 10 predicted proteins | sample MGYA00248465_ERZ534230 | MGnify/ENA primary metagenome ERZ534230 (study PRJEB26409, sample SAMN06344110) | marine metagenome | isolation source: Sea water from surface | place: Atlantic Ocean:Southern...
TTCCATAATTCTAAATATTAATTAAGTTAAAAACTAGCACCAAAAACCAAAAATGCAGCATCTGCATCAGGGTTATATATAAATGATCCAAAAACGGGTAATGAATAATCATCAGTGATCTTTATGTCTTTAGAACCTCCAAATGATAGATTGACAATTCCGCTATCACCACCAGCATAAAAGGCATCTTTACCATCGCTTCCATAACCAATAGCAAAATCAACTGGTCCTAATGGGAATCCAGCCTCAATGTATAGAGCTTCTAAATCAGGGAAATAACCTCCTAATAGAGAAACACCACCAACTTCAGTTGATAATGATATTTCCATATCTTCATCAAAAACTTCTTGGACAACTTTCTTGAATTCAAATAATTCAATCTCATTAAATTCATTGAATTGACATTCCAAATCTTTGTAAGATGGGTCAGTTTTCATCAATTTATGTGCAGCAGCAACAACTGATTCGTTAACAGCCTCGAGAATGGTTTCTTTTTCTATACCTTTATCTTTTGATACAGAATCTATAACTCTTGCCAGTTCATTAAACTCATTTGCCATAATTTTCCTCTATATGTTTAAATTTGCTTTTTCTATATCTGAAAAATCAATTTTATATAATTTCCCACTATCATTAATTTTTATAAAATTATTTTCGATATCCTCTATCTTTCCAATAAAAATATTTTTTTTATCTTCATAAAAAGAGGATGAAATTATTTTTATTTTTTTTCCTTTGTACCTATAAAAATCTTCAATTTTTTTTAATGGTCTTTTAGGACCAGGAGATGAAACTTCTAAAGTATATTCATTTACAAAAAAACTATCAATTTCGGTTTTCTGTTCAATTAGATTATTAACCTTTACACAGTCATCGATTGTAATTTTTCCTAAATTATCAATATAAATAGTCAATTTATCACCACTCTTAGATTTAGCAATATCAATTTCTACTAATTCATAACCAGCTTCAATACAGACAGACAAAATAATCTTCTCAAGTCTTGCAAAATCCATAAACATTACTCCTAATAATAAAGAAGCGGGGCATGCCCCGCTTCTCAATAAATAAGATAATAACATTTGTTAATTACTAATCAATCTTAGAAATAAAAGATAATTCTAATTTTTTTAGTTTTTTAATTTGATCTCTTATCATTGCTGCTTGCTCAAACTTAAGATTCTCAGATAAATTTTTCATTTCTGCTCTGAGCTTATTTACCTTATCAGGTATTTCATGAGGTTGGATCTTAAGTTCATCAAGTAAAATGTCAGAATCAGCATCTATTTTATAAATATTATTCATATTTAAATCAACTTTTTTAATAATAGATTTTGGCTTTATCTTATTATCTTTATTAAATTTAAGTTGAATATTCCTTCTCCTATTACTTTCGCTTATCGCACTTTGCATTGACTTGGTAATTTGATCAGCATACATGATAACTCGTCCTTGGACATTTCTTGCAGCACGTCCAAAAATCTGAATTAATGATGATTCAGATCTCAAATATCCTTCTTTGTCTGCATCCAGTATGGCTACTAGTGATACCTCGGGCAGATCAAGGCCCTCTCGGAGAAGATTAATTCCAACTAGTACATCAAACTTATCCGACCTAAAATTTTTTATAATTTCCACTCTCTCAAGTGTTTTAATCTCAGAGTGCATATATTCTACTCTTAAATCTTTTTCTTTATAAAATTCTGTGAGTTCTTCAGCCATTCTTTTGGTTAACGTAGTAACTAAAACTTTATTTCCATCTTTTATGGTTTTATTAATTTCACTAAATAAATGATCTACCTGATTTTTTGAGGGCATTATTTCAATTGTAGGGTCTACCAATCCAGTTGGTCTTATTATCTGTTCAATAATCTCATTGTTGGATTTTTCTAATTCATATTTGGAAGGTGTTGCAGAAACATAAACAATTTGATTAATTTTATCTTCGAATTCATTAATGTTAAGAGGTCGGTTATCAAGGGCTGAAGGTAGCCTAAATCCATGATCAACAAGTGTTTGCTTACGGGATCTATCCCCTTCATACATCCCTCTTATTTGTGGAATTGTTTGATGGCTTTCATCAATTATCATTAAAAAATCTTTAGGGAAATAATCAATTAAAGTATTTGGCGGTTGACCTGGCATCCTTTGATCGAGGTGCATAGAATAATTTTCAATTCCTGGACAAAACCCCATTATTTCCATCAGTTCCATATCCCTGATTGTTCTTTCTTCAAGTCTTTTATATTCGTCTAATTTACCAATTTTTTTTAAATATTTTAATTGTTTTTTTAATTCTTTCTCAATTGATATTATTGCTTGCTCAGTAGTTTTCTTCTCAACAACATAATGAGAACTAGGAAAAATAACAGAGGATTTAATTTCATTTATTATATCAGCTGTATAAATATCAATTAAAAAAATTTTTTCTATTTTGTCATCATTAAATTTAATCTTTAACCCAATATCTTCTAGATTTGAAGGGAGAATATCAACATAATTTCCTATGGCTCTAAAACTTCCTCTTCGAAGCTCGACTCTTGTTCTCTCATATTGAATTTCAATTAATTTTTTAAGAAAAGATTCTCTGTCAAGATTATCACCAACATTAATTTTAATTATCATTTCATAATACTCTTTAGGTGAGCCAATTCCATATATACATGAAACACTTGATACTATGATTACATCTTTTTTATCAAATAATGCGCTGGTTGCCGAATGCCTTAAATGATCTATATGTTCATTGATTTTTGAATCTTTAGCAATGTAAGTTTTAGAGGAAGGTATATAAGCCTCAGGTTGATAATAATCGTAATAACTAACAAAGTAATGTACTTCATTATTTGGAAATATTTCCTTAAATTCCTCATAAAGTTGGGCAGCTAAAGTTTTATTATGAGCCATAATCAAAGTTGGCTTTGAAACTTTTTCAATCATATTTGCAATTGTAAATGTTTTACCACTTCCGGTTACACCCAGTAATGTTTGGGCATTTCTTCCTGATATTATATTTTTAGCTAACCTATCAATCGATTTTGGCTGGTCACCTTGTGGCTTATATTCAACTTTTATTTTAAATTGACTCATATATATATTGTAACGGAATTGTTGAGAATTGACTTTTAAGAATCTTTTTGGTTTGCTTTGTTACTATGAAACCAACCGTTTATTTAGTTGGTGCTGGACCAGGTGATCCAGGACTTATAACTGTTAAAGCAAAAAAACTAATAAAATCCGCTGATGTAATAGTTTATGACTATTTGTCAAATCCAATTTTCATAAATGATTCGAAACAAACATGTAAATTAATAAATGCTGGGAAAAGGCTTGGCTTTAAAGCTATGACACAAACTCAAATAAATAAAAAACTTGTTTCACTAGCCAAATCTGGTTTCAGAACAATTGTTAGATTAAAAGGCGGCGACCCCTTACTCTTTGGTAGGGGAGGAGAAGAAGCTGAATATTTAAAAAAAAATAAAATTAAATTCGAAATAGTTCCTGGTGTGACATCTGCAATAGCAGTTCCTGCATATGCTGGGATTCCTATAACACACAGGGATAACACAAGTTCGTTGAGTATTGTAACAGGCCATGAGGATCCTTATAAAAATGAATCTTCAATAGATTGGTCCTCTCTATCTAAGTCTAAATCAATAATTTTTTTAATGGGGACTAAAAATCTTAGAAAAAATTTAAATAAACTTATTAGTAATGGTATGAGCGCACAAACTCCAATTGCAGCAATACAATGGGGTACTTATTATAAGCAGAAAACAGTTATGGGCAACCTAAGGAATATATGTTCCAAAATTAAAGAAAATAATATTAAATCACCATCAATCATCATAATAGGAGATGTTTGTAAATATCGAACAAATTTAAAATGGTTTGAAAAAAAACCACTTTTTGGAAAAAAAATAGTTGTTACAAGAGCTAGGAAAAATTCAAGTTCATTGGTTGAGAAGATTTATGAAAATGGTGGCGAAGCAATTGAGATTCCTACTATCGAGATTAAATCAATTAAAAATAAAAAAAATAATATTATATTAGAAAAAAGTGAACAATATGATTGGCTAGTTTTCACAAGTGTAAATGGAGTTGAAGAATTTTTTGAACAATATTTAGAATTAAAGAAAGATTTAAGATGTCTTGGAAATGCATCTATAGCGGCAATAGGGAGCGAAACGGCAAGAAGTATTTTAAAGAAAGGTCTTAAAGTTGATCTTATCCCAAAAAAATTTATTGCAGAATCTTTAATCCAAGAATTTAAGGATAGAAAAATTAAAAATAAAAAAATTTTAGTTCCTAGAGCAAGTAATGCAAGAAAAATTTTAATCGAGGGTTTAAGTAAGTTAAACAATGATGTGAGAGAATTATGTATATACAAATCAGTGCTACCTAGTACAAAATTACAAAACCAAATAAAAGAAAAAATTATAGCAAATGATGTATTTGGAGTAACTTTTACAAGCTCCTCAACTGTTGAAAACTTTTTTAAATTCTTAGATCCAAAAGAAGTTAAAAAAGAAAAAAATATTAAATATTATTGTATTGGGCCAATTACCGCTAAAACTCTAAAGACATATGGAATAAAGCCATTTAGAATTGCATCCAAATTCACAATTGATAACTTATTGGAAGAAATAATTAAAACAAGATGAGAAGATTTTACTTTCAAGGACAAATTAAAATTGATACGGTGATAAAAATTGAAAATGAGTTATTTAATCATATTGTAAACGTAGTAAAAATCAAAAAAGATGAGAATTTCATTATTTTTAATTCTGAATCAGGAAATTACTTTTGTGTTTTAAAGAATATTGAGAAAAGATTTGGTGAAGCAGAAGTTCTATATAAAATCCCAGAAAATGAAAAAAAAAGTTCTAAGATATCTGTTTATCAATGTATTCCTAAAGGAAATATATTAAATGAAATAATTGAAAGAAATGTAGAGCTTGGTGTTACAGAATTTACACCCATCATATCCGAAAGAACTATAAAAAGAACCAAAGAACTAAAACAAAGATGGTTCGAAATTGTTAAACACTCAACGGAACAATGTGGTAGAACTGATCTCATGAAAATTAATTCACCAATAATGTTTAATGAAATTTTTAATAATGATATACAAGGAAAAAGATTAATATGTTATGAGAATTCTGAAAATCTGATAGATATTGAAAACTATAAAGGCTTTAACGATTTTCATATTATTCTTGGTCCTGAGGGTGGATTCACCTTAAGTGAGATAGAGAGAGCAAGTGAAAAAGGATTTGAATCTGTTTCTTTGGGTCAGAATATATTAAAATGTTTAACGGCTAATATTTTAGTTGTTGGATTCATTTCAATATTCAAATCTTAAAAATATTTTTTCTATATAAATAAAAAGCTACTATTGAAGATAATATTAAAAAAATAATGAGAATCATTATTCTAGTAGATATATAATTTTCTAATGGTTTGGAGAAAGTGAGTTCTAGATTATTATTGACAAGTATATTATCGAACGAATAAGTGACATATGATTCATCTTTAAGTTCTTTTATATCTGATTGAGATTTTGTAAAATCTAAACCTTTAACTTTCATTTTGATTTTATCCTCAGGAATAATAATTGTTAATGATTCAATATTATTAGAAAAATTTTTAGCAAGTTTTGTAGTTAAAAAATTTAATTGTTTAGTATATGTAAACACAATCCTTCTCTGACCGGGTGGCATCGGTATAGTTTCAACTATGGAATCATTGTTAATTATAAATGTTTCACCACTTCTATGTGGAAATGATAAGTTCTCAATATTTGAAAATTTTGAAAATTTAATAATATTTCTTTTTTGTTCAATAAGACTATTTAAGCCAACATAAATAAATTTACTATTATTATTAACATTTTGAATCTCAGCAAATAACAGATTATTACTTTCTTCATCATAACTTATGACAATATGTGACGACTTAATTTCAATTGAATCAGGATTCTGAGAAGAATCATATATTGTTAAATCAATATCTTTATAATTTTCTTCTGGCATATAATAAAATTTGTCTGTTGAATATTCAATTCCATCATGAAAAATTTTAACCCTGTAAGCAATATTGCCTTTTAAATTATTAACTTCAAATATACCATTCTTTGTAGTAATTTTTTTTTCATTTAATACTTTTTCTGCCATAACAGATTCGAGTGATACTTCATAATTTTGATTATTTTCATTTGAGAAGTTTTTAACTTCGCCTCTCAATTTAACATTAGTGCCAGATTTAATTGAAGTATCTAAACTTTTTAAATAACTAATGATTTTTAAAGACTCAGAAGTAGAAACTTTCATATTGGGCATCGGTGGATATCCAGTATTAATAGGTTTTTTATTGTATTTTTCATAAATAGAGTCTGTATTAGATATCCAACTAATCATATCGGTTTTTGAGTATTTATTGTTGACTTTCCATAAATCTGGACCTACAAATACTCCACGACCAACTACATGACAAGTAACACATCGTTTCTCAACAAAAAGACTCCTGCCTTCATCAGTAATGGAATATGAAGAGAGGCTTATGAAGATAAAAAATAAGAATAAAATTATTAAATAGCTACTTTTCATCAGATCCCCAATTATATTTTTTAAAATTATTTTTTTTAATAACTAGGGGTTTTAAGATATACATAAATGATAAAACTAATATTAATATTGGTATAACTGAATCAATCATTTAACTTTCTCCTAAAAAATAGCATGGATCCACCAATAATTGATATTAAACTCCCAAGCCATAGAAAAGATACTAGAGGATTAATATAAAGTTTAAGATTTAATTTACCCTCTAAATTCTTATCAACAAGAATTAAATAGTAATCTTTTAAAAAAGTTGAATAAATTGCTACTTCAGTTTCTTTATTTATTTCTCTGTTGCCTTCATATTTATAAAGATTTTGCTCTGGAGTTAAATTATAAAGATTGTTGTTTTTTTTCAAAACAATATTAGCGCCAATTATGCTTTTTGCTGGTGTTTCTTTTTCATATATATCATCAAGCCTTAATCTAAGATCGCCAAATAAAACTTCTTCGCCTTCACTCATAGTTATGTCATATTTTTTTTCAAAATTAGAGGAGAAAGAGACCCCCATTATCATAATGATTACACCAAAATGAACAATAAAAGAGCAATACCTTCGAAATTTTTTATCAATAGAGTTTTTATTTATTTTTAAATCGATAATAAATTCTTTACAAATTGAAAAAAGTGTAGTTAGTGATAATAAAAAAACTATAAAAATATTTAAAGATTCAAATTTAAGAAATGCAAAAGAAGAAAGAACTAGAGAAAATAGAAAGGGTATTTTTAGATATCTCAATACAGGTTTTATATTACCTTTTTCCCAAGGTAAAAAAGGGGCAAAAGTCATTAGTAAAATTAGCATAAGCACGTTTGGAAAATTAACTAAGTCATAAAAGGAGGGGCCAACCAAAATCCTTTTACCTGTAAAAAACTCAGATATTATAGGAAAAATGGTGCCCACTAAAACCGTAAAGGTAATAACTAAAAATAAGATATTATTAAATACAAAAAAGTTCTCTTTTGAATAAAGTGATTTTATTTCTTTTTCAGACTCAATATAAATTTTATTTCTGTAATATAAAAATGCTGAAGATAAAAGAATTAAAATAATAAATACTATAAAGTAATTACCTATGCTTGATTGAGCGAATGAATGCACAGAAGAAATTAATCCACTTCGTGTTATGAAGGTCCCAAAAATTGATAAAAAGAAAGCTAAAAATATTAGTAATAAATTCCACCTTCTGAGAACTTTTTTCTGTTCCTGCGCGTATGATGAATGAATAAAGGCAGTTAATAATAGCCATGGCATCAAAGCCACATTTTCAACAGGATCCCAAGCCCAATAACCGCCCCAACCCAACTCTAAATAAGCCCATCTTGAACCTAATAAAAGACCAATAGATAAGAAAGTCCATGAAAAATATGTCCATTTTTTTGATTCGCTTATCCAATCATTTGATTTATCTTTTGAAATTATTGCAGCGATACCAAAACAAAACGGAATTGTTATACCAATGTATCCTAAATATAAGGATAATGGATGAATCGACATATAAATATTTTGCAAAATAGGATTTAAGCCTCTACCATTATCGTAGATTTTATCTGCCGACTCGAAAGGATTCTCTACAAAACAAATTAAGTATATAAAAAAACCAAGTGTAAAAGTTCCAATTATTCTTGATGCCGGAATCAATTTACTTAAGCTCTTTTTATTTTCAATAAATAAGTAAATTGCTAAGATCCATGTCCACAACATTAAAGAGCCAGCTTGACCTGCCCATAAAGATGTCATTGAAAAAATAGTGCTTAAGTCATTACTAACATTTTTAGCAACATACAAATTACTATAATCTTTTGTTATCAATTGGAATTCTAGTAAAAAAATAGCAAAGGTAAGAATTATCAAAACAATAGATAGTGAACGCTTGCCTAGTTCCGAAAATAAACTGTTTTTTTTATAAAATGAAAAGCTGTATGATAAAAAAGATAATAAAATAAAAAGAAAACTTATAAAAATAAGATTATCTCCGATTATATTAATCAACTTTGCTCCTTTTTATATTCTTCGTCTTCATATTTAGTAGGACATTTTGCAAATAATTTATCAGCTCTAAATACAGAGTCTTTAAAGTCTCCTTCAACCACCGCCTCCACGCCATCAGCAAATATATCAGGGATTATACCTTTGTATTTAACTTTAATTGTTTTACCTGATTCCTCTATCTCAAAAACAATAGAACCATCCAGGTTATTTATTATTGAGCCCTCTTTAACAATTCCTAAAATCCTTAATTGTTTATACTTTGGAAAGTCTCTATTTTTTTCTAAAGCTTCATTAACTGTTAAATAATAAACTAGCGATGAATCAACTGCCTTAAAAATTAAGAAAGAAAAAAAAGCTATAATGACAAAAGTCAATATTCTTAGCTTAACTTTTGGTTTCATTATTATTTATTCCTTGATTTATTGATCTTCCTATTAATGTAAAAAATATAAGCGAACAATATAATCCAACATGTAACTTGAGAATAGAAAAGGTATTTTAAAGAATCAATAACAACGATCATCATTATATTTTAACAATCATTTAGGTTTTATCTAGTTTTAATCTCATATCGGCCAATACAATATATAAACTCAGAAAAGCTAATAAAGTTATTAGGAGGGTATCCATCATTTTATCCGATATTCCTCCCCCATCACCCCCAAAAACAACTGGCGAGATACCCCTCATAACTCTCACAGAAATATAAACTATTGGTAAGTCAATAAAGCTAATTATTGCAAAAATTGATGCATATTTTGGCACATTTGATTTTAAAGCAAATTTGTAAAAAACAAGATAGCTACCATACAATACCAACAATATAAATGTAGTAGTTAGCTGTGGGTCCCAAGTCCACCAAGTGCCCCAAACTGGCTTTGCCCAAAACATTCCTGAGACAATTGTTAAAAAAGTGAATAATACTCCTATTTCTGCGTGACAATATGCTTTAAATGAAAAAGTTTTATCAGAATTTATCAAAAAACGTATTGAATATAATAAATTCATAAAAAAAGCTAAAGTAAAAACCAATACATATCCCATATGGAAATAAAAAATTCTTTGAACATCACCCATAATTTTTTCAGTTGGTGCATAAAGATAATTTAGATAAATTGCAAAAGGCATTGATAAAAATAAAACAAGATAAGATATTCTGACAAACATTAAAAATCACCTCCTCAAAGCATAACTGAATAAAATTGGGCAAACAGCAAATAAAAGTATATCGAAAGCAATTAAAAGCTGAAAATTAAATAATTTAATAAATTCATTGAATTGATAATAATATAATTGATTTAATGTATTAAAAGAAAGGAATAAAAAAGGGACAACTAGGGGTAAAATAGTTATGAACATAAACTGTCCTTCGCCTTTAATTCTTTCAAGCATTAAAGAGAAACAAGTAAAGAAAATTGAT
>ENA-OSEY01003285-OSEY01003285.1-marine-metagenome-genome-assembly--contig:-NODE-3285-length-10033-cov-9.826637_pt1 | contig 10033 bp, 8 predicted proteins | sample MGYA00248465_ERZ534230 | MGnify/ENA primary metagenome ERZ534230 (study PRJEB26409, sample SAMN06344110) | marine metagenome | isolation source: Sea water from surface | place: Atlantic Ocean:Southern...
CCCGTAGGGGAGTCGAACCCCTGTTGCCGGGATGAAAACCCGGTGTCCTAGGCCTCTAGACGAACGGGACAGGATAAAAAGTGTATTATATGGAATCGAATAAGATTATCAAACCAAAATTATTTAATTTTTTTCTTAATTCCAGACAAAAAACCCCTCATAAAACTTGCTTCCATTTCATCAGGCTGAAGCCTTGTAAACATTCTTTTAATTCGAGAAATAATTTTTTTTGGATTATCTGGATCTATAACATCAATATCTACAGCGGTTTCAATAAAGTGATCAATTAATCGTTGTAATTGATCAGAATTAACTTCAGGATAATCTCTCCATTCTCTTTTCCTATCATCAGATGACGCTTTTAAAATTTCATAACAAATAATTTGAGCGGACATTGCTAAATTAAGAACTGGATATTCAGGATTTGCAGGAATCTCAATAAGTTTATTTGCTAGTTCCAATTCTTCATTTGTAAGACCCCTATCCTCTTTTCCAAAAATTATTGAAACTTCTTTTTTTGAATTAACTTCATTACAAATATCATTTGCAGCTTGCTCAGCATTCATTATCGGCCACTGAATAGATCTATCTCTTGCAGATGTTGCATAGACAAAGGTGCTATCTTTAATAGCATCTTTTATAGAATCAAAAATGATTGCATTTTCAAGAACATCAGTGGCATTACCAGCAAGTGCAGTTGACTCACCAGATGGAAAAACTCTTGGGTTAACAAGCGATAATCTTTGCAATCCCATAGTCTTCATTGCTCGGGCTACAGAGCCAATATTTCCGGGATGGATAGTATCTACTAAAACTATGTTTATTAAATTTGTTTCCAAAGTCATACAACTATTATCCTCATTTCTATTACAATAGCGACATGTCAAAACAAGCTTTGTTAAATATAAACCTTTTGGCTGCCCGTAAAGGAGCAGCAGAGTTAGAATTTGCTGTAAAAAAAGTACACAGTTTAGATTCATCTAAAGGGACTCCTGATGGATACATAAAAGCAATTGAGAAAAGAGTAGAAGAATTAGTCTTTGAGGAAGTTATGAAATTCCAAAAAGAAGATAATTTTTTAAGTATCCATAAAGGACACATTGTAAATAATTCAAATATTACTTGGGTGCTAAAACCAATTGATGGAGTTGAAAATTTTATAAATGGTTATCCACACTTTTCTATTTCTTTATGTTCAATGACCGATAATGAAATAACAACAGCTGTGGTCATTGATCCTATCAGAAGAGAAGAATTTTCAGCATCTTTAGGCGGGGGTGCTGACTTAAACAATAATAAAATTCGAGCAAGCAAGCAAAATTCATTAGAGGATGCGATGCTATCTTTTAAGAAATCCAAAAAAAATAGCGAATTCAATTTTGAAAAAGCTTACAAAGAACTCGCTAACCAAAATTTAAATATGCGTGAAAGCGGATGTCTTTCTCTTGATCTCTCATATGTTGGTGCTGGAAGATTGGACGGAGTTTGGGGTTATGACGTGAGCCTAATTGACTTTGCCGCAGGAGCTTTAATTGCTCAAGAAGGAGGTGCTTTAGCTAGCAATTTCAATGGAGATCCAAAGTTTTTAATGGAAAATAATATTATTTCTGCAACATCAAAAATATATAAATCTATTCTGAAATCAATAAAGCCAAATTATACAAATTAAGGCATTCCATCAAAGTCTGCACCTTCAGGTTCAGGAATTGCTAAATCATCTTGAGTTAATGTTAAAGACATTAACATATTTGCAACAACATATATCGAAGAGTAAGTACCTATCACAACCCCAATTATGAGGGCCAAACTAAAGCCTCTTATTAATTCTCCACCAAAAATGAACAGTGCAAATAATACAAGTAATGTAGTAAAAGATGTGACAAGGGTTCTTCCAAGCATTTGATTAAGTGACAAATCAATCATATCCATAGGTTCCAAAACTCTCTCAGTTCTAAAATTTTCTCTTATTCTGTCTGATACAACTATGGTGTCATTAAGAGAATAGCCTATTACTGCTAGCAGAGCTGCAAGGACTGTTAGATCAAAATCCCATGAAAATACTGAAAATATTCCTAGAATTATTACTACGTCATGTGCCAAAGCAGTCACAGCTCCCAGTGCAAACTTATATTGAAATCTAAAAGCAACATACATTAGTATCATGAATAGAGCCACTATCATTCCTAGACCACCCTGATCTCTTAATTCATCTCCAACTTGTGGGCCAACAAATTCGACTCTTTTAAGCTCAATAGGAATTTCTTGATCGCTTAAAATATTAAATATACTTTCTCCAACAGAACTATTACCACTTTGATCAGCAACTTTAATTAAAACGTCTAAATTGGTTCCAAAATTTACAACTTGTGAGTCAGGATATCCATTGTTATCAAGTTCATTTCTTATTGATTCAAGAGAAACGGGAGATTCATAAGATACCTCAATCAAAGTTCCTCCACTAAAATCAAGGCCTAGACTTAAACCTCTTAAACCTAAAGATACACATGATATAAGAAATAAAGTAATTGAAATAAGCCCAGCTATTTTCCTAAACTTCATAAATTTAAATCTAATATCCATTATATTTTTAGTTCCTGAATGTTTTTATTACCGTAGACAAGATTAACCATCGCTCTTGTGCACATAATTGCTGTAAACATTGAAGTAACAATTCCAATTGATAGAGTAATTGCAAAGCCTTTTACAGGACCAGTTCCAATAATATATAAAATCAGCGCAGTAATTAATGTAGTAACATTCGCATCAAAAATTGTTACAAAAGCCCTAGAAAAACCATCTCTTATTGCTGACTGTGGATCTTTTTCTTTTAACTCTTCTCGAATACGCGAGAATATCAGCACATTTGCATCCACTGCCATACCAACAGTTAAAACAATGCCTGCCATGCCTGGTAAAGTTAAAGAAGCTCCTAATAGAGACATTATTCCTGTGATTAAAACTAAGTTTAGAATTAATGAAATATTAGCTGCGATGCCAAATACTCTGTAATAAAAAATCATGAAAAGAACTACTAATGCAAAACCAATAACAATAGATTTCATTCCTAATTCAATATTTTCTTTACCTAAACTGGGTCCAACAGTTCTTTCCTCTACAAATTTCATAGGAGCTGCAAGTGCTCCTGCTCTGAGTAGTAAAGCTAATTCACTTGCTTCAGCTGGAGAGCCAACACCGGTAATCCTGAAGCTTGTTCCCAATACAGCCTGAACGGTTGCAAGGCTAATTATATTTTTTTCAATATAAGATGTTTGCTCAATAACTGACTCACCCATCGCATTTGTTACTAACTCTGATTTAGTTTTTTGTTCTACAAATAAAACACCTAAACGTCTTCCAATATTTCCAGAGGTTGCCTTTTGCATAGCACGACCTCCTTCCATATCAAGAGTTATATTTACTTGTGCGAATCCGCTTTCATCAAATCCTGTATTTGCATTAGTAACTCTATCGCCAGCAACAATAACAGACCTTTCCAAGAATGCTGTTTGAAATTCGTTTTCTTTAAAATTAAATTCTTCTTTTCTTAATGGTGAGGTCCTCGCATTAGCTTCCATTCTAAATTCAAGATTTGCAGTTTTACCTATTATTTTTTTAGCTGCTGTTGGATCCTGAACTCCAGGTAATTGAACAACAATTCTGTTGCCGCCTTGTCTTTGCACTATAGGTTCTGATACACCTAATTCATTAACCCTATTTCTTAAAGTAATTAAGTTCTGTCCAACTGCATAGTCTCTAATTTCCCTTAAAGCTATATCAGAATATTCAAGCATTAAAACATCTGAGCTTGGTCTTTCAGTAATGATGTACTGAACACCATTTATAACTGGACTATCATCTCTAAATTTTTTTAAACCTTTGTTATAGCTTTGATTATCGCTAAATTTAAAATGAAGCTTTAAATCCTTAATTGAAGATTCATCAAATTTTATTCTCTCTTCTTTAAAGGTTTTTCTATAGGTTTCTAAAAGCAATTCAAGCCTGCCTTGCTGAGCTGTTTCAATATCTACTTCTAGTAAAAAATGAACTCCACCAGATAAATCAAGACCAAGTTTTACAGGATTGGCTCCAAGATCTTTTAACCATTGAGGAGTTGCTGGCTCTAAAAATAAAGCAATTATTACTTTATCTAATAGAGCGTTTTGTAATACTGTTTTTGAACTTAGCTGAGTATCAACATCATTAAACTTAATAACAATTTTATTTTCTCGCAAAAACATGTCTTCATAATCAGTTTTAGATTCTTCAAGTATGTTTTCTAAGTCATTTAATAGTGATTGATCTGCTGACCTACCTGAATCTGTATAAGCGACTTGAATAGATGGTTGTGTGGGATACAAATTTGGAAGCGCATAAAGTGATCCAACTATCAACACGACTAGAATTAGCAAATATTGATATATAGAAAATTTATTCACTTAACTACTTAATTGATTCTATAGTGCCTTTTGGCAAGATGTTTGCAATTGCTGATCTTTGAAGTTTAAAAACAACATTTTCACTTACTTCAAGAGATATATACTCACCTTTAATAGCTTTAACCTTTCCAATTATTCCACTTGCTGCAATTACTTCAGCTCCAATTTCCAGTTTAGAGAGCATTTCATTAATTTCTTTATTTCTTTTATTTTGTGGTCTGATTATTACTATGTACATGAATAATAGTAAAAACCCTAAAAAAATTAGTGGTGAAAAAAGTGATGGTGCTGCTCCTTCCATAATTTGTCCTATATTGGCCCATCGGGCATATCTAAATTTCGTTTATTATAAAAGTCTTTTATGAACTTCGCGAATAAATTATCTTTTATTGCGCTTCTAATATCATTCATTAATGACTGGTAATAAGAGATATTATGATAAGTAGCCAACATTGCTCCAAGCATTTCATTAGTTCTATGTAAATGATTGAGGTATGCCCTGCTGTAATTTTGAGATACTTTATTATTACAATTTACATCGATAGGCTCATCACAGTCTTTATATTCTGCATTTCTAATATTTATAACGCCTTCAGAGGTAAACAATTGTCCATTCCTAGCATTTCTTGTTGGAAGAACACAATCAAACATATCAATGCCATATCTTACAGCTTCAACAATATCTTCAGGAGTGCCAACGCCCATCAGATATCTTGGTTTATTTTCAGGCAACTTATCACACATAAACTCTAATATTTCAGTTTTCTCCTGTTTAGATTCACCAACACTTAATCCACCAAGTGCAATTCCATCGAAATCAATTTCAATTAATTTGTTTAAAGACTCTTCTCTCAATTCTTTGAACATGCCTCCCTGAACAATTCCAAATAATGCTGATTTAGATTTATGCGCTGCTTTGCATCTCTTTGCCCATCTCATAGAAAGTTCCATTGATTTTTTTGCTTCTTCGTAAGTTGAAGGATAATCAGTGCACTCGTCAAATACCATAATAATATCTGAGCCAAGATTCTCCTGAATCATAATTGAATCTTCAGGTCGCATGAAAATTTTTTTACCATCATATGGAGAACTGAACTTAACACCATCTTCAGAAATTTTAGCCAAATCGCCAAGGCTCCATACCTGAAATCCTCCTGAGTCAGTAAGAATAGGTTTATCCCAATTAATAAATTTATGCAGTCCACCTATATTCTTAATTAATTCATCGCCTGGCCTAAGCATAAGATGGAAAGTATTTCCTAGGATTATCTCTGAACCGGTCTCATTTAAGTCATCTACAGTTAAGCCTTTTACAGTTCCATTTGTGCCAACTGGCATAAATGCTGGCGTATTGATTTTGCCTCTTGATAGTTGTATTTCAGACGCTCTTGCAAAATTAGATGTATTTTTAGTTTTAAACTTCATTTTTTTTTAAAAGCATAGCATCCCCATAAGATAAGAACCTATATTTTTCTTGAACTGCGACATCGTATATTTTTTTTGTATTTTCAAAACCAATAAATGCGGAAACTAACATTAATAAAGATGATTTAGGTAAATGAAAATTTGTTATCAGCATATCTACTGCCTTGAATTCAAAACCTGGATATATAAATAAATCTGTAAAATCTTTGTAACCTTTTTCCTTGATAAATGCAGTTTCTAGAGCTCTAAGAGTTGTTGTTCCAACAGCAAAAATCTTTTTACCATTATTTTTAGCTTGTTTAACTTTATCCACGATCTCATCATTCACTTCAACAAACTCTTTATGAATCTTGTGATCTTGGATATTTTCAACTTTAACAGGCTGAAATGTCCCTGCCCCCACACTCAAATTAATAGAAATAATATCAACTCCAATATTTTTTATTTTTTCAAGTAACTCATTATCAAAATGTAAGCCTGCTGTTGGAGCAGCAACTGAATTTTGAAAATCTTTATTTTCATATACTGTCGCGTATCTTTTTTTATCTATTTCTTCATCATGTCTTTTAATATAGGGAGGTAATGGAACATGTCCAATATCGTTAAAAATAACAGATGGTGACTCAACAAATTTAACGACAAAAAAATTATCTTTGCGGTCAATGCATTTTGCCTCATATTGATCAAAGAACATTTTAGTTCCTGCTTTAGGAGGATTTCCTGATCGAATTTGAACTAAAGCTTTATTGTCATCTAACTCCCTTTCAAGCATTAGCTCAATTGAGCCACCGGATTCTTTCTTTCCATAAATTCTTGCAGGTATTACAGAAGTATTATTATTTATCAGTAAATCTCCTTCATCAAAATAATTTGTTATATCCTGAAATGTTCTATGTTCAATTTCATTTAGTCTAACTAAAAGACGACTTGAACTTCTTGAATCAATTGGGTAATGAGCGATTAGCTCATCTGGCAATTCGTAATCGAAATCAGACGTTTTCATGTTGGCTGATTTTAAAATAGATAATACTTGGCTACAATGCTCGTCGAGCCCCATTGGCGGAATTGGTAGACGCGCGCGATTCAAAATCGCGTTCCTTCGGGAGTATCTGTTCGACTCAGATATGGGGCACCAATCTAATAATTACAATTAATATTTAATACAGAAAAAAAATAATTACTTGTTTCTTCAATTGATGTCTCCCACCCAGCATCAGTTACAGATATAAAGTCAATACATCCTTCATTATCAATATTAATTGGAAGGGATTTCATTAAGTAATCATAATTGTTGCTTCCTGGATCAGGTTTCATTGGCAAATTAGAGTTATCTAATGAGACAAAGTTGCCATTACCATCATTAATTGCAATATGTGCTCCATGATGTCCACTTCCATAATCCCTTGTTGAATGAATAATATCTAGACTTCCATCTAAATTCATATCTCTTAAATAAATATTTCCTTCGCCATGGTGCTGATCTGATCTTGGTTGGAGAGAAAAATTTGAATTGGTCATATCAATTAATTCTCCTGCTCCATTATTTATTAAGATTTGAATATATGCTCCCTCGTAGTATGGTAAATCCCTTGTTATTGCGACTACTACGTCAGTGAATCCATCATTATTAATATCACCAGCTGCTGCATGATTGTATTTATTTTTATCAAAACCAAAAGGTCCTGTTGGTAAAACAATTTTTTCCCAGTTCTTTATGTCAGAAGAATTATTGCTGAGAAGAATATATCCTTCATCTGAATCAGACCATGAACTTCTATTATCAAAATTCCAAAAAATAATATCATCAAAAGCATCATTATTTAGATCTGCCAACAGTGAGGTCATTGGATTTCCGAATTGATTTTCTCTTTGCCAATCAAGATTTATATATTCGTGAATCTTAAAATTTCCTAAACCATCATTAATATTAAGAATGTTACATGCATATATATCGATATCGCCATCTCCATCAGGGTCTCCAGCACTGGCATCATGAGCAAAATTACAGAGTTGGCCCTTGCCATCATTTTTATCTTCTATTTGATTAGAAGCATCATCAAACTTTCCATGAGGATTTGATAGAAGTAATAAATGAGGATATGGATTAATATAATTTTCGGAATAATCTTCTGACCTAAACTGTATACCCATAGAACCAGCAAAAATATCATCTATCCCATCGTCGTTTAAATCCTCAGCAATCATTCTATAAGCAAAGGGATGTGTTGGTTGATTATTGTCTGAATAGATATTCAAATCCTCTTCAAATCGACCTTTGCCATTATTTAGGTAAATATTTATTGGTGCATTAACTTTTTGATCTGGATCAATAGTATGAGGAAATAAAGCCCATGCAACTGCAAAATCTTCATATCCATCTCCATTAAAATCACCCTGAATAATATTGTGTGCATCTTGTCCAAAAACTTGATTTTCATATGTTTCACAATCATTGGGGGTTGGATAACATTCTGTTGCAGAAAAAGTTTCATTTATAATTATTCCATCAAAACCAATATCGCTTACTTCAAAAAAATTTGATTTTAATTCACTAATATTTTCAGGGATCAAGCTGTATTTAGTTGGATACTTGTCTACGGTTAGATTTACATAATACTGAAAAGAAGGACAGGAGTTACTTTGTATGGTTGAAATTTTTAATCTAAAGCTTTCTTGATCTTTATAAATAATAGGATTACGAAATGTATATTTTTTATAATCCAAAGTATTAATATGATGAATATTATAAATGTCAGAATCTTCCAGTGAAATTTCAAAATTACAACTGTTATTGCTTGATATTATTTCAATAGACTGTTTCTGATAACTTATTGATGGTGAAACTAAACCGTTTACTATAATGTCAATAATTGATAGTTCATTGCTGATTTGAGATGTCCCTCCTGAACCACATGAAGAGATCAAAAGAGTAAAAAATATATAAATATATCGCATTTAAATTGATTATAAGTTTGTTATAAATTAAATCAAAAATATATTAATTAGTAGTAAAACTACATAATATATAGGTAAAAAATACTTTAAAAACAACAAAAAATATATATTTGACTTTATTTACGTTTTTTTTGTTTAATACACTACATCAAGTCGCTTTGCCATAAATTTGGTTAGTTTGGGCACAAACTTTTTCTTACACTTTATGGACGCCCGGCAAATGAACTAAAGGAGAAATTATGAACACTTTAAACAGGGTAGTTCTGTTATCTAGTTTATTCGTTATTGCTTCATGCGGTGGCGGTGGCGGTGGCGGTGGTAATGATTATGAGGCGCCACCAGCTACATCAAATACTGGACCAGAAATTACAAATACAGAATTTAATATAACTGTCCAAGAAAACCAAACAACTGCTTTTCAAATTTTCGCTCGTGATTATGATGGCGACACTCTTACATATTCGTTATCGGGAACTGACAGTGCACTTATGAGTGTATCTTCAAGCGGATTAGTAACATTCAACACTGCGCCAGATTTTGAAAATCCAAGTGATGCTAATAGTGGAAATGATTATGTAGTTATCGTTAAAGCAACTGATAGTCAGGGCAATATTTCCAATCAAACAGTTACTGTTACTGTTTCTAATATCATCGAAGCCGGAGAATCTGGAAGTACTACCTTCTCTAAATCGGTTAATGAGAATTTAAGTACTTCTGAAGTTGTTCATCAATTCACTTCTAGTTCATCAGTAACTTGGTCATTAAATGGAGGAGCAGATGTATCAAAATTCTCAATAGATTCTGATGGTAACTTAAGATTTAATTCAGTATTAGATTTTGAAAATCCAGTCGATTCGAATACAGATAATGATTATGTAGTTGTAGTTAGATCAACTGATGGATCAAGTAATAATGTTGATCAGACAACTACTATTACTATTCTTGATGTTGATGAAACTCCAGCTCAAATAACAGGTTCTTCTGGTAGTGCAGGGGCTGCTACAAGTGCAAAATCCATACAAGAAAATGTTACAGGTGTGCATGGGTTTACTGCTAATGAAACAGTTACCTGGTCATTAAATGGAGGAGCTGATGCATCGCTATTTGAGATCAATTCTTCATCAGGAACGCTTTCATTTAAAACAGCACCTGATTATGAAAATCCCACGGATAGCGACTCTGATAATAACTATGTTGTAGTAGTTAGAGCCACCGAT
>ENA-OSEY01003286-OSEY01003286.1-marine-metagenome-genome-assembly--contig:-NODE-3286-length-10030-cov-2.428815_pt1 | contig 10030 bp, 10 predicted proteins | sample MGYA00248465_ERZ534230 | MGnify/ENA primary metagenome ERZ534230 (study PRJEB26409, sample SAMN06344110) | marine metagenome | isolation source: Sea water from surface | place: Atlantic Ocean:Southern...
ATGGTTTAATTCGTGTAAAAGACCAACCAATTGATTACAGACACAATTGGGATAACTCAACTGCTTTCACAGCATGGTTCTTTATTGAAATCGGCAGACAAGCAGACCATCACGACAGAGGTGAAACTCACTTCTGGGAACTCGAAAATGTCGGATGTCCAAACACAGGCTGGGGCTACTTTGTAGTATTCTTTATTGCATTAGTACCACCAATTTGGCACTGGTATATGAGAAAAAGATTAGCTGCATGGGATGAACACTTTGCAACTGATGAAGAAAGAGCAATCGCAAAAAGAATCAACGAAGAAGTTGGTTATGAAGGCACACCTTTTGCAGGCGATGTTCTACAAGACGCTGGAAATGTAGACTTAGGTCTTCGTTCAGCTAAAAAGTAATTTAATCTAAATACTTTTAGAATTGGGGCGTGAAGTACGCCCCTTTTCTTTTTTAGTCTTATAAATATAAGTATGGCAACTGAACCGACATCACTAAGTAGACAACCCACTAAGTTAGACTATGCAAGTCCTACACAGTTTCGTTTTCTCATAAATCAATTACCAAAAGTAGAATATTTTACTACTGAGGCAAACATACCTGGCATTACTTTGGGTGAGGGAACTTACGCTACACCATTAAAAGATATACCAATATTAGGCGATAAGTTAACATATGATGATTTAACAATTACATTTATTGTTGATGAAAATTTAGAAAACTATATTGAAATGCATACTTGGTTAACAGGTATTGGGTTTCCAAAAGACAGAAGTCAATTTAGAGATTTTAGAAGCACTACATCAAACATGTCTACAAGCACAAAAGGAACAAGTAAAGATATAGGTGATGTAAAAGCAACAACACCAGAAATGGCGATGACTAGTGACGCTGTAATGACTGTATTAACTAATAAAAATAATCCAGTTGTTGAGTGTCGTTTTAGAGATGTTTTTCCTACATTGTCTAACTTATACCAGCAGGCGATTGATGCATTGTCCAAGCGTGAAGAGTCTTCAGATTGGAATCCCTACACTTCTGGAGTGGAAAATGCGCGTATATATGGTCCAGCTCCGCAATCATATGGGCTTGGAATGGGCTCAGCACCTGAAGATTTTTCGGATGCTGGAAGGCGAGCAGCCGCAGAGGCTTGGTTGGAGGCAAGCAGCTACGCGATAAAAGGGGATCGAGTATATCAGGACAAAAAAGGTCTGAAAGATCGAGTTACTAAAGCTGATAGCTTTGTTCATCTTCAGGATATGCCGGAAACTGACCTCCTCCTGAGTGCTGATTATGCGGCACATGAAGCTGGTTTTGCAGCCGCAAAAAAATTCATTGGTGGTAGTGTTTCACTTTATCATTTGGATAATACGGATCCGAAAAACCCAACGTCTCGTACATTGGCGGAGGAAATTGCTAGAGTAGTCTATGCTCGAGCCTGTAACCCTAATTGGTTAACCGGGATGAAAAGGCATGGCTTTCGAGGGGCTGCTGAAATTTCTGCAACGCTTTTTCACATGTCGGCCTTCGCAAATTTGGCTGATGTTGTTGGGCCACATTTATTTGATAGCTATCACGATGCTACGCTTGGTAACGATGATATTGTCAAATTTATGTCCGAATATAATCCGGAGGCCCTAGCTGCAATGCGCGATTGTTTTGAGAAGCTTTATCATTCTGGCCTCTGGAAAACGCGAAGAAATTTTATTCTTGGCGATCTTGGGGTTTCGGCATGAACCGTCCTGCTGCAAAAGGTTGGTGCCCCTCTGTTCTTCGTCCTATGAAGTCTGGTGACGGCTTATTAGTACGAATTAAACCGAACTACGGTCTGCTGAACGCTAATCAGCTTTTGGTATTGGCTGATTGCTTGGATGATTTTGGAAATGGCCTATTAGATGTCACTTCTCGGACGAACCTCCAAATTCGAGGAGTTAAAGAACAAGGTTACTCCGACCTAGTTCTAAAATTACAAACTGAAGGATTAGTCGGTGTCAGCGAGAAACTGGATCGTTTAAATGTTGTTGTTCCACCGTTTATACAAAAAAATTCTCTTACATGGCGTTGCGCTAGCCAGATTTATTCTAGTGTTGAAAATTTACCTTTTTTGCCAGAAAAATTTGGGTTTTGCGTTGATTGCGAAGAAAGTCGTTACCTTTCTGATAATTCAGGCGATTTATTCATTGAGGGAAGTTCTGGCTCGGGACTCGTGTTGAGATGTGCAGGACTTAAAGAGGGTCTTTTTACGAGCGAGAACACTTTGATTGACGATGTAAAGAAAATTATTGGCTGGTATCTAGAAAAACAAAATGTTGAGGAAAATGGACGTCCAATTAGGATGCGAGAGTTTGTATCACAAAATAAATTTCCATGGAAAACGAGTAAAAAACTAAAAAAGCCTTTGTTACGGGAAGTAGTGATTGGTAGTTACCCGAGCCATTTTATTTTAGCTGCACCTTTTGGCCAATTAAAAAGTGAGCATTTGCGAAAACTTGCAGCCGTTAATAAACAGGTTCAGTTCACGATTAATCGAATGCTAATTGTTAAAAGTTTACCAGGCAAAGACCATGGGCTAATTGATGAGCCGCAAGATAGTCGGTTAAAGATGAATGTGTGCCCAGGGGCTCCACATTGTTCATCCGCGACTATAAAAACTAGACATTTAGCGGAAAGTCTAGCTTATCAGAAAGAATTCATTATTGGGAGAAAGGTTCATATATCAGGATGCACCAAAGGATGCGCATCGCCTAATTCTAAAGATATTTGTATAGTCGGCAATGAGGGTAGTTTTGATATTGTTGAAAAAGGTTATGCTTGGGATAAACCCGTTATTAGATGTTCTTCGCAAACTTCAGTTTTTGAACATCTAAGAGAAGCAGGGTCTTAAAGATTTAATATGCCACATAGTTACGAAAAAGATGGAGCAGCAATTTACGCTGAGTCCTTTGCAACGATAAGAAATGAAGCTGACCTTGCGCGTTTTAGTGATATTGAGGAGGTCGTAGTTGTGCGTATGATACATGCGGCAGGAATGGTTGACTTGGCTCCATTTGTTCAATTTACACCAAATTTTGCTGTTTCAGCTAGAGCTGCCTTGGAAGGAGGTGCTCCAATTTTATGTGATGCCCGCATGGTAAGTGAGGGTATTACCCGCTCTAGATTACCAGCGAATAACGAGATTATATGCACTCTCCAAAATCCTGAAGTGTCTCAAATGGCAAAAGATCTTGGGAATACGCGCTCTGCAACAGCTCTAGAACTATGGCGACCGTATCTTGATGGAGCCGTTGTGGCGATTGGTAATGCGCCCACTGCACTTTTCCACCTTCTGAATATGTTAGAAGATAAAAAATGCCCAAGACCAGCTGCTATTATTGGATGTCCAGTTGGTTTCGTCGGTGCGAGTGAAAGCAAAGACGCATTAATGAAATCAAAAGTGGTGCCTAGCTGTATTGTGAAGGGCCGTTTGGGCGGAAGTGCAATTACCGTAGCAGCAGTAAATGCTTTAGCGAGCCGACTTGAATGAAAAACCCCAGCTCAGAAATAGGAACAATTTATGGTGTTGGGTTGGGACCCGGGGCGGTCGATCTAATGAGCGTCAGAGCCAATAATTTGTTAAAATCTTGCAGTTTTATAGCATTTTTTAGAAAAGCTGGAAGGCCCGGTCATGCCCGTCATATAGTCTCTGAAATTTTACCCGAAAATGTCAAAGAATATCCAATGGAGTATCCTGTTACAACGGAAATTCCACTTTCTGATCCACGATATAAAAAAGTCATGGGATCTTTCTATGATGGGTGTTGTATGCACATAAAATCTGTAATCGAAAGCGGGGAGGATGTTTGCGTTCTTTGTGAGGGTGATCCGTTTTTTTATGGGTCTTTCATGCATATTTATGAAAGGCTTCGATTTGAAGCTCCTATTGAGGTTATTCCAGCAATTACCGGAATGTCTGCAGCATGGACGGCAACTGGGTTACCAATAACTTGGGGTGATAATATCCTAACTATTTTAACTGGCACACTGTCGAAAGAAGTACTAGTCGATAAAATTAGTACTACCGATGCAGCTGTAATAATGAAGGTTGGACAAAATTTAGATAAGATAAGAGCTGCAATTATTTTGGCTGAACGTGAGAGCGATGCATTTATTGTTGAATATGCCGCTATGTCAAATCAATCCGTTTGCAAATTGGTAGAATACACTAAGGCAGTTGCCCCCTATTTTTCGATTATTGTTTTGCATGGCGAGGCAAAATAAAATGGTAAAATTACTTACTATAGCTGGTTTAGGCCCTGGTGACTCAAATATGGTAACACCTAATGTGCAAGAAGCAATTTCGTGTGCAACAGACATTGTTGGATATATTCCCTATGTGGCTAGAATACCTCCACGTGATGGTTTGGTCTTACATGCTTCGGATAATAGAGTTGAGATTGAGAGGGCCGAACTGGCGCTGGATTTGGCGGCTTCTGGTAAAAAAGTTTTAATTGTTTCGTCTGGCGACCCAGGCGTTTTTGCTATGGCTGCAGCAGTATTTGAAATTTTAGATAAAAACCCAAGTCGATGGGCTGACGTAGAGGTTCAAATTCTTCCAGGTATAACGGCAATGTTGGCAGCTGCTGCCAAAATTGGTGCACCCCTGGGTCATGATTTTTGTACTTTAAATTTGAGTGATAACCTTAAACCTTGGGGGTTGATTGAAAAAAGACTTTTGCTTGGAATAGAGGCTGATTTTGCTATGGCGCTTTACAATCCCAGATCCAAATCAAGACCGGAGGGTTTCAATAAAGCTCTAACTATTTTAAAACGTGAATGTTCCAAAGATCGGCTTATTGTATTTGCGCGTGCGATTTCTACTCCCGAGGAAAAAATTCAAATTATGAACTTAACCCAAGCTAAACCAGAAATGGCAGATATGCAGACGGTTGTGATTATAGGATCTAGCCAAACAAAAGCTTTAATTCAAAACGGAAAAACTTTCGCCTATACACCGAGATACTCTAAACTTGGTTCAACCAATTGAGGACGGCATCTGTGTGGAAAACTTCTGTTCGACTGGGTATGTAAGGCCTGTCAATCATAACAACGGATACACCCAAAGTTCTTGCGACGTTTATTTTGGAATAAGCCCCGCTGCCCCCTGAATTTTTGGCCACTACTAATTCAATTTTGTGCTTTTTGAATAATGCTGTGTCATCTTTGACAGTAAATGGGCCTCTTGAAATATAAATAAAGTGATCTGGAAATTTGAGCGGCCTTTCAGGCGGATCGACTAGGCGCAAAATGTATTTATGTTGCGGTTGCGCGTAAAATAAAGATAAACTTTGCCTTCCAATAGCTAAAAGAATCCTTTTTTTTGGTATTTCCAAGTATTGGACAGCTGCTTCTACGTTTGGGACATTTATCCATTTGTCTCCGATTTCTTTTTGCCAAGGGGGACGGGTGAGCGCAGCCAGAGGTATGCTCGCCAAAGTGCATGCTTCTATTGCGTTCTTGCTCATTTGTGATGCGAAAGGGTGTGTTGCGTCTATTACATGAGTAATTTTTTCTAATTTAAGATACTCTACAAGCCCGGACACACCTCCAAAACCACCAATCCGTTTTTCGATTGGGGAAGGTCGAAGCCGACTTACCCGGCCAGCGTAAGAAAGTCTGGCATTTATACTAGTTTTAGAGATAATCTGTGCCAAGGCTGAAGCCTCGGTTGTTCCACCAAGTATCAAGAGATTTTTTTGCATGAACGATATTCCCTGGTTAACTATTATTGGCATGGATGCTGGCGGCTATGCAAGTTTATCACTTGAGGCCCAAGCGGTTTTGCAGGACACACCAACCATCATGGCACCACCACGGCATTTAGCTTCTCTTCCTCAACTTTCCGGAGATCAAATAGCTTGGCCGGTGCCTTTTTCTGAGGGAATTGAAAAGCTTCTTAAACTACGAGGTAGCCGTGTCGTCGTGATATTTTCTGGTGACCCATTTTGGTTTGGGGCAGGCTCTCAAATTATCCGAAAGCTTGATCGAAGAGAATGGTGTGCAATACCAGCACAAAGTTGTTTTTCGTTGGCAGCGGCAGAATTAGGCTGGCCGATAGAGAAAACAGTTCAACTCGGGCTCCATTCGGCTTCTTTTTCGAGGTTGCGCCCACACCTGGCTGTTGGTCAAACTCTCATGGTGACAGTGCGTGATGGAGAGGCGGTTGGCCCATTGAGTGAATATTTGATTGAAACTGGATTTGGCGATAGTGAAGTATGGGTTTTGGAGTCACTTGGTTCAGTCAGTCAGAAAGTGACAAAAACTCTGGCAAAAGGAAAAATAAACAGAGAATTTCAACATCCGCTGATGGTAGGGATAAAAGTTTTAGGCTCTGGCAAGACTTTGTCCCAAGCATCTGGCCTAACAGATGACTGGTTTACAAATGATGGGCAAATAACAAAGCAGCCTGTCAGAGCACTTACTTTATCTGCCCTAGCTCCCCAAAAAGGTGAACATCTTTGGGACTTAGGTTCGGGTTCAGGTTCTATAGCAATTGAATGGTTGCTTTCGGACTCCTCCATGAAAGCTACAGCTGTCGAAAAAAATTCAATCAGGGCAGAAAATATAAATTTAAATGCTGCAAAATTAGGCGTTGATTGGATCGAAGTTATAGAGTCAGAGATCATGGATGCTTTGAATAAACTTGATCGCCCTGATGCAGTCTTTATAGGTGGTGGATTTAGCGCTGAGCTATTTGAAAAAATATGGGAAATTATTCCCGATGGCACGCGTTTAGTCGTTAATGGCGTAACAATTGAAACTGACCGTTTGATTATTGAGTGTGCCGAAAATTTTGGCGGCCAATTGTTGCGTTTTGAGTATTCACAGCCAAAGCAGATTGGTGGAAAAAGTAGCTGGAAAGCGTCTTATCCTATTACGCAGTGGGTGGTTATACGCTGATGGCACTAGTCTGTATCGCTGGTTTTGGTTTTAGATCAATGGCAAATATTGATAGCCTTGTTAATGCTCTGAATAAAGCCAGTGCTCAACATAAGATCGCTGGTTTTTCTGCTCCCGAAGATAAGATTAATCATTCTGCATTGAGGGAACTTGCTCGAATATATGGGTTACCACTGTTTGCAGTTGAAAACGAATTAATGAAATCAATGGAAACAGTAACAAAATCAACAGTTGTAATTGAAAAACGACAGACTGGCAGTGTGGCAGAAAGTGCGGCACTAGCTTTTTTTAAGGGTCCAGCTAAACTTTTGGAACCAAGAAAAATTTCGGATGATGGGTTAGCTGTTTGTGCCATTGCTGAAGGGGAGAACTCATGACGGTTCATTTTATAGGAGCAGGTCCGGGCGCTGCCGATCTAATAACACTGCGAGGACAAAGGTTAGTAGCAACTTGCCAAGTTTGTCTTTATGCCGGATCCCTTGTTCCATCTGAGATACTTACTCATTGCCCAGAAGGTGCTCGTATTATCAATACTGCTCCACTCGATCTGGATGCTATTATAGAAGAATGTAAAAGAGCAACTGAATTAGGTCAGGACGTTGCACGGCTTCACTCGGGAGATTTATCCATATGGTCAGCGATGGGTGAGCAGCTTCGGAGACTTCGAGAAGAAAAGATAAATTTCACATTGACACCAGGGGTCCCAAGTTTTTCTGCCGCCGCTGCGGCTCTTGGTACAGAATTAACTTTACCTAGCGTTACGCAGTCAGTAGTTTTAACTCGTACTTCGGGTCGTGCATCGGCCATGCCTGACGATGAAACACTAGAAAATTTTGCCCTAACAAAAGCTACTCTCGCTATCCACCTTTCAATTCATAACTTAACTCAGGTCGTTGAAAAACTTATCCCATTTTATGGTGACGAGTGCTCAACAGCAGTAGTATATCGGGCCAGTTGGCCAGATCAAAAAATAGTTCGTGGCACTCTTGCAAGCTTTAAAGGTGGGCTGTCTGACGGCATCGAAAGGACTGCCCTAATTCTAGTAGGACCTGTGCTTGGAAATGAGACATTTGCTGAAAGCTCTCTATATTCCGCTGACTATGATAGACGTTTTCGTCCTCAATCTGCATATGAGGAAAAAAAATTATGAGGCAACCACCTGGCCTTTTGATATCGGCGCCAAGTTCAGGCACTGGAAAAACAACAGTAATGCTGGGCTTATTAAGGGCTTTGAGAGACAAGGGTTTGGAAGTGCAGCCATTTAAGAGTGGACCCGATTATATAGATCCAGCTTTCCACTTAGCAGCAGCTGGTAGGAATTCATATAATCTTGATAGTTGGGCTATGTCAGATGCGTTAATGGAAAATCTCGTGGCATTATCAGATGGTTCAGATTTAATTCTCACAGAAGGTTCTATGGGGCTTTATGATGGGGTTGCTAAGCGGGGACACTTTGGCCACGGCTCAAGCGCTGAAACGGCTTTAGTTTTTGGTTGGCCAGTAATTTTGATAGTCGATGTAAGTGGGCAAGCGCAGTCTTCGGCAGCAACGGCGCTTGGTTTTTCTTATTATAATAAAAAAATTAATATTGCTGGTGTAATTTTAAATCGTGTTGCTAGCCCTCGCCATGAGCGTCTTGCGAGGCTTGGATTTGAGAAGGCTGGATTGAAAGTATTGGGAAGTTTACCTAGGCGTGGTGATTTGGTTTTACCAGAAAGGCACTTAGGGCTTATACAGGCAGTTGAGCACCCAGATCTTGAACAAGCTATTGCTGACTATGGTGTTTTTTTAGCATCAAATGTCGATCTAGATCAGCTACATCAGTTAGCCCAGAGTGGGGTAAAATCAGCTAAATCTAAGTCACACCTGAACTTACCCAATCCTCCTGGCCAACGCATTGCGCTTGCGCGAGACGAGGCATTTTCATTTACTTACCCCCATATAATGCAGCACTGGCATGCAACTGGAGCTGAATTGAGTTTTTTCTCTCCACTTTTAGATGAAAAGCCTGATAAATCAGCCGATGTAATTTGGATGCCAGGTGGCTATCCAGAGCTTCACGCAGGAAAACTGGCGGCAGCAGAAAATTGTTTTTCTGCGATAAGGGATCATGCGCAAACACGGCCAGTTCATGGTGAATGTGGTGGCTACATGGTACTTGGTAGCCAACTCATCGATAAAGAAGGAACATCACATAAAATGGTTGGGCTTCTTGGACTTGTGACAAGTTATGCTAAACGAAAATTTAATCTTGGATACCGTCTGGCCGAGACGAATTCGCCTGTTGAAATTTTGTCAGCAAATAAAAAGTTGAGAGGACATGAATTTCACTATAGCAGCATTATTGAGCAGCCTGACGAGCCATTATTTTTTGTCAAAGATGCTGAGGGAAATGCGGTATCCGAGACGGGTTCGGTTCGTGGTAAAGTATCAGGTACATTTTTTCATATGATTGCCGAGGCAAGTTGATGGTAGGGATTGTAAGTTTTGTAAGCTCTGGGCCCGGTGATCCGGAATTATTAACACTCAAGGCAGTAGACCGCTTAAAACGCGCCGATGCTGTGCTGTTTGATGATTTATCTTCAGGTCCAATTTTGAGCTATGCTAAAGCCGGTGCAGATTTGATAGGCGTGGGGAAAAGGGCAGACCGAGCTTCGCCTAAACAACATGCAGTTACGCGACTTCTACTCGACTATGCTAAAGCTGGTGGACGCGTCGTTAGACTGAAGTCTGGTGATGGAGGATTATTTGGTCGACTAGAAGAAGAGCTAGTTGCCATGCGAGATGCGGGTATAGACTATGAAATTATTCCAGGTGTGCCATCTGCTTTTGCAGCTGCTGCAGTCGCTGGAATACCGCTAACCCGAAGATTGGTCGCTCGGCGTATTCAATTTGTGACTGGTCACGATACAAAGGGAAATTTACCTAAAGATATTAATTTGCCTGCTTTGGCTGATCCCTCTGCTACGACAGTTGTATTTATGGGGAAAAGAACTTTCAGCCAATTACAAAAAAAACTTGCAAGTCAGGGTCTTCCAGATGACACACCTGCACTTTTAGCGGAGGCAGTTTCGACGCCTCAGCAGACGTTGACTTTAAC
>ENA-OSEY01003288-OSEY01003288.1-marine-metagenome-genome-assembly--contig:-NODE-3288-length-10029-cov-3.249799_pt1 | contig 10029 bp, 12 predicted proteins | sample MGYA00248465_ERZ534230 | MGnify/ENA primary metagenome ERZ534230 (study PRJEB26409, sample SAMN06344110) | marine metagenome | isolation source: Sea water from surface | place: Atlantic Ocean:Southern...
GTAGTCTTCTTAGCTGCTGTAGTCTTCTTAGCTGCTGTAGTCTTCTTAGCTGCTGTAGTCTTCTTAGCTGCTGTAGTCTTCTTAGCTGCTGTAGTTTTTGTAGTAGTTGATGATTTTTTAGCTGCAGGAGATTTTTTAGCTGCAACTTTTTCTTTTGTTTCTTCGGCCATATGGCTTTATCTTGTATCTATAGTTATAGCCAACTAAAGAGAGTTTAACTTACCTGGGCTATCAGGTTAAATACGGGCGACAAAAGTAATCATATTTATGTAAAAAACAATATTCTAAGTTGATTAGAAACAAGATTCAACAAAAATCCATTACTTTATATTATATATGGAGGCTAAATACATGAAAAGATGTTTAGAGTTGGCTCGAAAAGGGATGTCTTATGTTGCTCCAAATCCAATGGTAGGAGCCGTTGTAGTCTACAATGATAAAATTATAGGCGAAGGTTATCATAAAAAATACGGGGAAAGTCATGCAGAAGTTCATGCTATTCACAATGTTGCAGACAAAACTTTACTTGAAAAATCAACTCTTTATGTAAACTTAGAACCTTGTTCGCACACGGGTAAAACACCTCCGTGCTGTGAATTAATATCGGCTTACAAAATTCCTAAAGTAGTGATAGGATGCAGAGATACATCTTCAAAAGTGAATGGAAAGGGAATTGCACATTTAAAAAATAAAGGTGTCGAGGTGAAATGTGGTGTGTTAGAAGGAGAGTCAATTAGGCTTAATAAGAGATTTTTTACATTTCAACACAAAAAAAGACCATACATTATTTTAAAATGGGCTGAAAGTGCTGATGGTTTTATGGATCGAAGAAGAGATAAAAATGAAAAAGGAATTAATTGGATTTCAAAACCTAATACTAAATTGATTACTCATCAATGGAGATCAGAAGAAGCATGCATACTAGTAGGAAGGAAAACAGTTGAAAATGATAATCCAAGTTTAACCACTAGAGAATTAAATGGACCCAACCCCATCCGCTTAATTATTGATCCTAATTTAAAGCTTAATAAAGGTTATGAAGTATTTAATGACGATGCTCAAACTTATCTGTTTAATAATCTTAAAAATCAAAGAAACGGTAATGTAGCATATATAAAAGTCGGCAAAGAAAATTTCCTATTGGATATGTTATCCTTTACATATGAGCAAAAATGGAATTCTATAATAGTGGAGGGTGGTGCATCTACTATTAACCAATTTTTAGAAAAAAATATTTGGGATGAAGCCAGAGTCATTGTTGGAAAACCCCAATTTAATGCTGGGTTAAGGTCACCTGTTTTAAAACAAAATGCATTTTCAATCATAAACTTTAATGGTGATATAGTAAAAACCTATTTGAATGATTGATATCTTCTATACTGTAATTACTTTTTCTTCTATGTTGATACTTTTCAAATATTTTGGTAAGTATCATGTTAACAATCTACAGGCTATTATAGTAAATTATTTTACAGCAGGTAGCTTAGCCCTGTTTATCGCCAACGCAGATGGTATTCCAATCGTTTTTCAACATATCATTTTATCAACTTACATTTTACCCTCACTTATTATTGGACTACTTTTCATCATCACCTTTAATCTATTAGCTTATGGCACACAAAAAATTGGAATAGCCATTTCTACAGTAGCCAACAAGATGTCTATGATTATTCCAGTAATTATTGGCATTTATCTTTTTAAAGAGGCTTTAGGAATATTTAAACTGATTGGAACTATTCTTGCTATTTCAGCTATTTACATGACATCTACAAAAGGAGGGAAATTATCATTTGACAAAAAATATTTACCTATTATTTTACTCATTTTTTTTGGACAAGGAATAGCTGACGGCACTTTAAGTTGGGCCCAAAAATTCACCATAACATCAGACAATACCCCTTTATTTTTTGCATGTACATTTCTTTCTGCTGGAATACTGGGGAGCTTGTTTCTATTATATGAACTTATTGTGAAAAAAATCAGATTCCAGCCTAAAAGCGTCCTTTGGGGAATAGCATTAGGCATACCCAATTATCTTACACTACACTTTTTTGTTAGGTCTCTTCAATCACCCATTTTAGAAAGCTCTCAGGTTTTTCCCGTAGTAAATATGGGGGTTATCATATTATCAGCTGTTGGCGGAATACTATTATTTAAAGAAAAATTGACCCCATTTAATTGGTCAGGGATAGCTCTTGCTGTAATAGCCATCTCACTAATTACCTTCTTCTAAGCCAAGGTGTCGTCAATATCTGCAACTAGTTTATAGAGCTTTTTAGCTGTTTCATCATTTATGTTTACTAGCGGGAGTCTCATATAGTCTTCACCGATATTAATCAGCTTTAATACATATTTAATCCCCCCTGGATTTCCGTCAGCAAATAGTTGTTGTATGATAGGGAAAAGTTCATAATGGAAAGATTTAGCTTTTTCCAAATCACCCCTTAAGGCATGAGAAACCATAGATGAAAATCGTTTTGGAAAAGCGTTGGCAACCACCGATATTACCCCATCTCCTCCACAAACAATATGTGGGAGTGTGAGTGCGTCATCACCCGATATCACAAGGAAATCGTTTGGCTTGCTGGAGATGATTTCCATAATTTGCTCCAAGTTCCCTGAAGCCTCTTTTACTGCAATAATATTGGATATGGAGTGAGCTAATTCTAAAGTAGTCTCTGAACTCATATTACTAGCCGTTCTTCCAGGAACATTGTATAATATGATAGGTTTATCTGTAGCATCAGCAATTTCTTTATAATGCGCAATTATTCCTTTTTGAGGAGGTTTATTGTAATATGGACTTACTGAAAGGTATGCATCAATTGAAGAGTGGTTTAATTTATTCATTTGACTTACTACACTTGCCGTATTGTTACCACCAACCCCTAACACGATTGGAAGTCGTTTCTTATTTATATCAATAACATATTCTAAAACAGCTAATTTCTCATCCTCATTTAGCGTTACAGATTCGCCTGTTGTTCCTTGAACAACCAAATAATTTACCCCGTTATCTATTTGAAATTCAACTAGTTTTTGTAATGCATTATAATCTACCGCTCCTTCTTTCCTAAAAGGAGTTACCAATGCTACACCAGTTCCTTTGAATTTATCCATACTAATTTGATTTTAAGCTATTATATTTTCCTACTCGTTGAGGGTCTAACTGTGATAGTAAGTTAAACATTTTAAGCTTCAACCCTTGCTCGGAAGGTTGGTATATTTTGATTAATTCTTCTGACTTGGCGTTGAAAAAAAGTAACATATTGAAAGAAGATGGCCTACTTCTATGAATTTCCATTAAATCGTTAACTGATGAAGCAATTTTTTGCAAACACTCATCCCTATTTAAATGACATTGATCTAAACCTTTTATGTGATAATTATAATATGACTTTCTTAGAGGTGCGAATTGAGGCTGAAGTAAATTTTGAATGAGCCAAAATCGATTATTATCGCTATCTCCTGCTTTCCATCCTGGTTCACCTCCGTTTTGACAAATACTAACTATCTGGTCTGCCTTATTGAAGTAAGGTGTCCCACCTTCAAAAGAAAATGAATCATAATCATAACCAAGAACGACATAAATGTAAAAGGCAAAAATATCCGCTAAATTATTTACATGTTGTCCTTCGTAATAAAGCAAAGGTGCATTTCTTTCATAGGTGAAAATCACATCCTCATCTAGATAACTAAAAAGATTGGTATTATAATCAGAACTAAAAACTGGCCTTTGAGAACTAACTTGTAACGTTGCTGTAAAGTTATTCCCTTCTCTTTTGTCAATTTTCAATAAAAAGGAAACGTCAATCTGCTCTCCTTTTTCAAATTGATCATTGGTCCAGGTGTAACCATAGTTAACGTATTCAATGATAGCATTTTTAAGAGAGGCAATAATCTCATTATTAGCTGGATTACTTTGAAGAGCAGGAGCAATTACACTTACATTGCAATTAAAAACCTGAGATATTAAATGGAAGGGTGTTAAGAAAAAAAGGACGATATAGAATAGTTTTTTTAACATCCTTCAATGAAATTTAAAATATCTACAGCTACCTCTTTTTTAGATTTAAGGGTATAGGTTTTCTCTTCATTAGCTGTGATTATGGTAACCTTATTAGTGTCATGACCAAACCCAGCACCAGTGTCATTTAAAGAGTTCAACACGATCGCATCTAAATTTTTATGAACTAATTTTTGTTTTGCATTTTCTTGCTCATTGTTAGTCTCCAATGCAAAACCAACCACAAATTGTTGTTTTTTATTTTTAACAATTTCTTTTAGGATATCGTCTGTTTTCACTAATTCTAAACTAAGCTCAGCATTCTTTTTCTTTATTTTTTCATCAGAAACAACTTTTGGTTTATAGTCAGCAACTGCAGCAGCCATAATTAACACATCTGAATCATCAAAATAATGAAGAATCGCATTTTTCATTTCTTCGGCACTAACTACATCTTTTCTATAAACTTGTTCTGGTGTAGTTAAATGAACTGGACCTGTAATTAATGTTACTGAAGCTCCCCTCGATGCTGCTTCTTCTGCTATAGCAAATCCCATTTTACCAGAAGAGTGATTTCCTATAAAACGTACAGGATCTATGAATTCGTATGTAGGTCCAGCAGAAACAAGAATTTTTTTACCTCTCAACGTAGCTTTTGACAATAAATAGTCATTTAAATAGACTACTATGTCTTCAGGTTCTTTCATCCTTCCTTTACCTTCTAAACCACTTGCTAATTCACCTTCATCAGGGTCGATAATATGTATTCCTCTTTTAGTGAGTGTTTCGAGATTAGCTTGTGTTGATTCATTTTTGAACATGTCTAAGTCCATTGCCGGAGCCACGAAAACTGGAGCGCTGCAAGATAAAAATGTAGCTAAGAAAAAACTATCTGCTTTACCTGTAACAAGGTTAGAAATAGTATGAGCAGTAGCTGGTGCAATTAACATCATATCGGCCCATTCACCCAAGGCTACATGATTGTTCCATTCACCGGTATCTTCGTTCTTAATAAAGTCCTTGGTTACTGGGTTTTTTGATAATGTTGATAGCGTAATAGGAGTTACAAACTGCAAAGATGATTCAGTCTGTATAACTTTTACGTATGAGCCCTTTTTAATAAGTTCTCTTACTAAATAGGTGGATTTGTAGGCTGCAATACTTCCAGTTACAGCAAGAAGTACGTTTTTGCCTTTAAGCATATTGGTTATTAATTGTCAGCTTCTTCTTCTCCTTCTTCTGTTGCTCTCCAATAGATTTTCTCCTGTTCTAATTCTTGCATAGCTATAGCACCAGACTTTGGTAACCTTTCATAGTATCTTGACACCTCAATCTGTTCCCTATTTTCAAATATTTCTTCAAGATTATCTGTAGAAGTAGCAAATTCATCTAGCTTTTGATCTAACTCTTCTTTCATTTCCACATTGATTTGGTTAGACCTCTTAGATAACACAACAATGGTTTCATAGATATTTCCAACGGAGTTTTCCATATCTTTAAGGTTTCTTGTTATTGTTGTTCTTTCAGCTGTACTATCTTTATATGCCATTGGATTCCGATTTTAGTTTTTCTAATTCTTTTAAACTTGATGAGTAAAAATTTTCAGCTTCCCTGAAATAATTACTATTTCTAAAAGAGTCCACAAAATTATGATAAGATTTGATAGTTTCCTCAAATCTTTCCACTTTTTTTGTAATTACGCTGTTTTCAGCGTACAAATAATTGGATTTCAATGCTAAAAACATAATATCTTCTTTAAAACGTGTATCAGGAAATTCAGAAAGTGCTGATTTGAAAGCGATTACAGCAGATCTGTATTTTTCCATTTTAAAATATAATTTCGCTTTTTCGAAACTTTTTTTCTCTAACCTTGATCTCAAGTCCTTAACTAATGTATTGCAGCTATCTACCCAAGGACTATTGGGGTATTTACTCATAAACAATTGAAATTCGTCAATAGCTTTGTAACTATCAGATTGATCTAAATAATAATCTGGTGAATTTCGCATCATACATATAGCTGCATTAAAAGCACACTCTTCTGCTTTGGCGCTTTGAGGGAAATTTTTTACGAAACGTTTAAAGTAATATCCTGCTAGGTAATAATCTCCCATGCAATACTGGGTCTTGGCATAATAATAGTACACTTCTTCTCCCTTATTAGTCATTCTGAAATAGGACATTAACTCATCTAGCAGAGGAAGGGTGCGGTAACATTGATTTTTTTCATAGTACTCCAAAGCCTTTTCGAATTTTAAATCATAATCCGAGCCTTTTAGTATTTTGTTATATTCCGAACAGGACAAAAACCCTACAAAAGAGACTAGTATTGTAAGAAGATATTTGTAGCTGTATTTCAATGTCTTTTCCTTTTAGTGAGCAAATATAAACTTATAAATACCTTGTACAAATCCAATGGGTTTAAAGAATGTGAATAGCTATGTTAATTAATTGTAAAACAAAACTTTGTTATGCACACAAAGAATTTTACTTTTACCCCCTTGTAATTATAATATTGATATGAGAGATATTTTTGATAAGATTAAGCACAACAGAGGGCCATTAGGTCAACATGCTAAAGAATCACACGGTTATTTTACGTTTCCTAAGCTAGAAGGAGAGATAGCCCCTATCATGAAATTTAGGGGTAAAGATGTTCTTACTTGGAGTATTAATAATTATCTGGGATTATCAAATTTACCAGAAGTAAGAAAAGTGGATGCAGATGCTTCAAGAGATTGGGGACTTGGTTATCCAATGGGTGCAAGAATGATGTCTGGACAAACGAAAGAACATGAACAGTTGGAGAGAGAACTAGCTGAATTCATGGATAAAGAAGCAGGATATCTTCTCAATTTTGGATATCAAGGTTGTATGTCTTCAATCGAAGCTTTAGTAGGTAGAAATGATGTGATTGTATATGATAGTGAATCACATGCATGTATGATAGATGGAGTACGATTACATCAAGGTAAAAGAAAAGTATTTTTACATAATGATATGGAAAGTTTTGACAAGCAAATGGCCATAGCCACTAAGCTTGTTGAACAATCAGGAGGAGGTATTTTAGTGGTAACAGAAGGAGTATTTGGAATGAGCGGTGATCAGGGAAAACTAAAAGAAATTATAGAATTTAGAAAATCTGGCAAGTATGACTTCCGGTTATTTGTAGATGACGCACATGGATTTGGAACGCTCGGAGATAAAGGACAAGGTGCTGGAGAATTCCAAGGCGTACAAGACGAAATTGATGTGTTATTTGGAACGTTTGCAAAATCAATGGCTAGTGTAGGTGCATTCGTTTGTAGCACAGAAGACGTCATCAATTATTTGGCATACAATATGAGATCACAAATTTTTGCCAAATCTCTTCCAATGCCCTTGGTCATTGGAGCATTGAAAAGATTAGAATTATTAAAAGCTAAAGAACAAAGAGACAAATTGTGGAATATCACCAATGCTTTACAAGGTGGACTGAAAGAAGCTGGCTTTAATCTTGGAAATAGCAATACCTGTGTGACCCCTGTGATGTTAAGCGGAACATTAGGGGAAGCCACAAATTTAACCTTTGATTTAAGAGAAAACTATAATCTATTTTGCTCTATTGTGGTTTATCCAGTAGTTCCAAAAGGAATGATTTTACTGAGACTGATACCTACCGCTGCACACAGCTTAGAAAATGTGAAGTACACCATTGATGTTTTCAAAAAAATCAAAGGTAAACTAGATGCAGGTAAGTATCATTCTGAACAAGTTCTTAATACCAATGCTTAAATGAATTCCGTGTATTGAATCTGATTTTCAATCACATACAGATTCTCATCATATTTTCGATTACGGTTTTTTCAGCCTTGTTGGCTGGATTATTTGCCTTATTCTCAGCCAAACTGTCCTTTTGGATAGCCAAAAATTTTTGGGCAAGAACCATTTGTTTCGTTTCTAGATGTCAAATAGTAGCCGAGGGCTTGAATGAACTGAAAAATTTAAATGAATCAGCCATTTTTTGCTCAAATCATTTATCAAGTTTCGACATCATCGCTATGTATATGAGCTTGGACAGGCCTATTTTTTTTATTGCCAAAAAAGAAATAAAGCAAATCCCATTTTTGGGTTGGTATATGTCCGTTGCTGGAATGATATTTCTGGATCGATCAAATCATGAGAATGCGATGAGAAGTATGAGAAATGCTGGAAACGAAATTAAAAAAGGAAAAAATATTATTTCTTTTCCTGAAGGTACAAGATCAAAGACAAATCAAATTGGTCAATTTAAAAGAGGTAGCTTCATAATTGCAAAAGAGGGAAAAATACCCATTGTCCCTGTGGCTATAAAAGGCAGTAATCAAATAAATCCAAGTGGAACATTAACAATTAGAAAAGGAATCATAAAGACGAAAATTGGGAAACCCATTTACCATAAAGATGAAGAAACAACAGAATCTTTTGCAAATAGAACACGTAAAGAAGTAGAGCTCATGGTAAATAGCCTATAATTTATCCGTCAAAAGAGCAACCTTATCCTTAATTTTTAGTTGTTTAAATAAAGATGGCACGATTTTTTGTAATATAATTTAAATTTAAATTACATGAGCGTTTTCGAAAAAATAGCATTTTTAGAAAGTTTTTTTAAAGTATTTGAAATTGATCAACATGTTCAATTGCATTCTGAAGTCGAAATGGATTATTTAATTAAACGGATAAATGACCAAATAAAGGTTTGGGACAACTTGGATGCTTCACACCAAATTGACGTAATGCCTGTTTTTTACAACTAAAATTAATCAAATAACTCCTCATCTCTAATTACCATCAGAATAGCAGAATGAGGAATTATGATATACTTTTCATCGTTATATTGAATTTCATAACCACTTTTTTGAAGATAAACCGCTAGATCTCCTTCTTCAGGTTGAAGCGGGATAAATTTAAGTTGTTCTGCCTTTTTCATCCATGGTTCGTCTACTTCCATCATATTAGGTATTGGGTAGCCAGGCCCAACTTTAACCACATAACCACTGTGAATTTTCTCATTTACTTCTACACCTGGTGGGAGATATAGCCCTGACTTTGTTTGTTTAGGTGGATTTTTGGGCTTTATAAGTACCCTATCACCTACCAAAATAAATTTATTTAAGTCATCTCCCTCTAAGTCTAAGGACATCGGCATGTTTATTTAAATTTGATAATTTCCGAAAAATAGAATGATTTTTTAAATTTACATGACTATGATCATGAAAAGAGTGCTAATTTTTCTTTTGTTTTCCCTCCCATTCTTGAGTTACCACGCTCAGTGTACAATTGATTACAGCTACACTCAACCTGGTATTTACCCTAATCCTTTTCCTACAGCATACGCAGGACAAGCTTATAATCAAGACGTAACATTTGTAATGCCACTAGACACCATGGGAGCAACTATTCAAAATTTTGAAATCATTAGTGTTGGTTTGCCGGTGGGCTTATCATGGGTTTGTGATAATGCAGCTAATGGGTGCAACTACAACCCTCAAAATAATCAATATGGTTGTATTAATGTATATGGAACTCCTTTAGTTACGGGACAGTATGATGTTGAAGTAAGTGTATTAGTAGATGTTACTTCTTCAGGTCAGAACATTGATAATGTCCCCGTTGTTTTTGATATGGACTTTACAGTAGATAATGCAACTGTTGGGAATTCAGGTTTCATATCGTCTCCATACATGGGATGCTATCCACTGCAAGTTAATTTTACGAACAATAACCCAGGTTTATTAGTATACGATTGGGATTTTGGAAACGGCCAAACGAGTACGTTAGAAAATCCACCAACTCAAACATATAATCTACCTGGAGAATATGTGGTAAATTATACTGCATATGCCAATTTAGACACAGTAGATGTGTACACGCTTACAGATGTAACTATTCACAATATAACTGGAGGATGGGGGCCTGAATACATTCCTTTTTTATAAATGCCCGTTAATTTTAAATGTGGATAATTTCTATTTCCAATTTTGTCATTATCTTCTGGGAGTCCT
>ENA-OSEY01003289-OSEY01003289.1-marine-metagenome-genome-assembly--contig:-NODE-3289-length-10028-cov-2.430911_pt1 | contig 10028 bp, 5 predicted proteins | sample MGYA00248465_ERZ534230 | MGnify/ENA primary metagenome ERZ534230 (study PRJEB26409, sample SAMN06344110) | marine metagenome | isolation source: Sea water from surface | place: Atlantic Ocean:Southern...
AGAGACGGGTAGAGTCGATTTTGATGAGGTCAGATCACTAGCTCAAGAGCATAAGCCTAAAATGATAATTTGTGGGGGAAGTGCATATCCCCGTTATGTAGAGTTTGATAAATTTTATGAAGTTGCTCAAGAAATAGGAGCATTTTTAATGGCAGACATTGCTCACCCTAGTGGTCTTATAGCTGCTGGTGTTCATCCATCTCCGGTACCATATTGTGATGTAATAACTAGCACTACTCATAAAACCCTTCGTGGGCCAAGAGGTGGTATCATAATGATGGGAAAAGATAGAGAAAATACTTGGGGTAAGATCGCACCAAAATCAGGAAGAACTAAAATGATTTCAGAACTTCTTGATTCTTCCGTAATGCCAGGAATGCAGGGTGGTCCGCTAATGCATATAATCTCTGCAAAGGCCATTGCTTTTGGAGAGGCTATTAAAGATGAATTTAAAGTTTATGCAAAGAGAGTTGTGGATAATGCCAAAGTAATGGCTCAAGAGTTTATTGAAATGGATTATGATATAGTCTCTGGTGGCACTGATACACATGTTGTATTAATGGATCTATCAAATAAGGGCATTTCCGGCAAAGCTGCAGAAAAAGCACTAGAAAAAGCTGGTATTACAGTAAATAAAAATATGGTTCCATTTGATCAAAGGAGTCCTTTTATTACTAGTGGAATAAGAGTAGGAACTCCAGCTATCACGACAAGAAATATGGGTAGTAATGAAATGAAAAAGATTGCTAGCTTTATTAACACTGTAGTAACTGATGCTGATAACGATGATACTATTCAAAATGTTAAATCGCAGGTTAAAGAGCTTTGTGATTCTTTTCCAATCTACGAAGAATCTTCTCATTAAAGGATTATCTTACTTACTAATTTCTTTATTTATATGTTCTTGCAGTCCAACACTGTATGTATTGGATAAAAATCCACAATTAGCTGGTAGAATATATAAAATTACATCCCTAGCGAAAGTAGATGAACGCTTAAAGAATAATCCTAATGATCTTGAAGCTCTTATATTGAATGTCGAATCATTGACAACATATGCATTTGGGTTTTTGATAGAAGAATCTGATAGGATGATGCTAGAAAATTACTCAAAGGCAAATAATCTTGAGCTTCAAGCTCATAATTACTTTGCTGAGGCTGTTCAATATGGTGATTCCGCACTTAGTTATATAGATCATAATTTTTATAAATGGCTTATTTCAAATGATGGTTCTGAAATTGTAGATATTTTAGAAATTGGACAAAAAGAGGAATATTTTAGACTGTTTTACTGGACTGCGGCAGCTTACGGTGGTGCAATTAGTTCTAGCGGTGGCGATCCCAAATGGATCATAAAGTTGCCTAGAGTGGGTAAATTACTTAATTCGATTGTTAGCGTTGACTCATCCTGGAATAATGGTGCTGCTCTGACAGCACTCATCTCATACACAATGAACAACCCTTTACTTGCGCCAAATGAAGCAGACTCAATATCAAAGAATTTGTTTCAAAAAGCAATTCAAGTATCAGGTGGAAAAGATATGGGGCCGTATCTTACGTATGCAGAATCGGTATCAAAAACGAGACAAAAAAAAGATGAGTTTATTTCTCTTTTAAATCAAGCTTTAAACATCGATATTAAGTCATCCAAAGAATTTCAGTTAACAAACACAATAAGTAAAAATAGAGCTGAATGGCTATTAGATAACATAGATGAGTTTTTTTACTAAAAAGGTGACATAGTATGAAAAAAATCATAGTTTATATTTTATTTATAATGATCAGTTCAGATTGGATAGAGGCGAGAAAAACTGTTATAAAAATGGCAACCTTGGCTCCAGAGGGCACCCCTTGGTATGCTCTCATTGCTAAAATGGGTGAAAGATGGAACGAAGAAACAAAAGGTAATATTCGATTAAGAATTTACCCAGGTGGGATAGTTGGAGATGAAAGAGATATGATCAGAAAGATGAGAATTGGACAGATTCATGGCGCGGCTATTTCAGCTGAGGGTTTATCTGAAGTTAATCCTCAATATACATATTGCTTTATACCTCTGTTATTTCAAGAGTATGAAGATATTGACTTTATAAGAGACCAAATCAAAGAAGATCTTGTTAGCGGCGCAGAAAAGAATGGTGTTAAGGTGCTTACAATGGTTGATGTTGGCTGGGTATATTGGTTTACCACAAATATAATCCATACTCCCAATGATTTAAAAGAACAGAAAATATGGACCTGGGCCGGAGATTATAAAACTGCTAAATTGTGGGATGAGGCAGGTTTTAATCCAATTCCTTTAGCTGTGCCAGATGTTCATTCAAGTTTACAAACTGGACTTGTTAATGCAATGCCATTTCCTCCGCTATATGTTGCTGCAAATCAATACTTTGGAATAACTAAAAATATGTTGAATATGAAGTGGGGGATTTTAACAGCTGCCTTAGTAATTGATTTGAAAGTTTGGAAAAGAATAAAACCAAAATATCAAAAGGTCATGATGAAGGTGTCAGAAGAGATAGGTTTAGAATATCAACTAAATAATCGTAAAGAAGAGGATGAAGCTGTAAATGTGATGAAGAATTATGGGTTACAAGTAAATAATTTATCTCAAGAACAGATTAATGAATGGAATGTTTTAGTTGAGTCTATGTATCCATTGATACGTGGAAATATTGTTGAAGAAGAAATTTTCGATAGGGTAATTAAATTAAAAGATAAAATGCCCTCAAGATTAAAATAGGTTTTTAATTGAAGTTATTAACTAAAATAGAGGACTATGCTGCTAGCATAATCTTTATTTTATTGGTAGCCTTACCTTTCTCAGACCTTCTAATTAGGGAAATATTTAAACCAATTTTCTCTGGGTTTACCAAAATACCAGCATCTCAAACGCTTGTATCACATCTGACATTATTAATTGGATTCAGTGGGGCTATTATCGCCTCAAGGGATGACAAACTCTTATCACTTTCAAACTATTCTCTTTTTGATGTAAATCAAAAAGGGTACATCATTTCTGCTTCTAGGTGGTTGGCAATTTTCATTACTTTATTGCTTTTTATTGGTAGCATTGATCTTGTAATGGTCGAACTCTCGTTTGGTCAGCACGCATATATTGCGCCATATCTTCCGCGATGGTTATTTCAATCAGCAATGCCTATCGGATTTTTAATTATATTGGTACATTTATTGTATAAAATAAAAGACGATATATTTTCTAAAGAAGGACTATTTGCAATAGCTTTTGCGTTTGTTTCCTTGATCTTTCATGATTTAATCAGAGAAAATTCATTTATAATTTATTTCTCAGTTGCAGCATTAATCATTTCAATTATAAAAGGAGCACCAATATTTATCATCTTATCTGGATTTGGAATTTTATTTTTTTGGTATGATTATGTTCCCATATCTGCTGTAATTGCTGAGTCTTACAGGATTGTAGTTTCTCCTCATTTGGCAACAATACCTCTTTTTACATTAGCAGGATATTTTCTTGCTGAGAGTAAAGCTTCAGATAGATTGATAAATGTTTTTAAAGCTTGTTTTGGATGGCTTCCTGGGGGTACTCCTGTAATCGTACTGTTGATTTGTGGGTTTTTTACGGCATTAACAGGAGGATCAGGCGTTACGATTCTAGCGTTAGGTGGACTTCTATTTCCTATGCTATACAAAGATGGTTACAAGAAAAATTTTTCATTAGGTCTTATAACAGCATCTGGCTCTATCGGATTATTATTTCCACCTAGTCTGCCTTTAATACTTTATGGGGTTACTGCAGGCATATCAATAAAAAGTATTTTTTTAGCTGGAATAATTCCAGGAGTGTTCTTAATAGTCATTTTGTCTATATGGTCATATTTGTCTGGAGATGCTAAAAAGATTCAAATAAGTCATTTTGATGGAGCAGCAGCAATGAAAATATGCTGGGAGACTAAATGGGAGCTGCTCATTCCTTTGATTGTTCTATATGGCATTTTTGGGGGGCATGCAAAATTGGTGGAAACTGCTGCATTTACCGTTGTTTATGTATTTATTATAGAAACATTTGTGTACAAAGATATCAAGGTGAATGATTCATTCAGGATTATTATTTCCTGTGCAACCTTGGTTGGAGGTGTGCTCATCATAATTGGGTCTGCTATGGGATTGACAAGCTATATGGTTGATGCTCAGATACCGATGAGCATTCTTTCGTTTATGAAGGAAATTATCCATTCAAAATATGTATTTTTAATTCTTCTAAATATCTTTCTTTTAATAATTGGCTGCCTAATGGATATTTTTAGTGCAATCATTATTGTAGTACCATTGATTGCTCCACTTGGTATTCATTATGGGGTTGATCCAATTCATTTGGCAATAATTTTCATTGCTAATCTAGAGTTGGGGTACCTAACTCCTCCTGTAGGAATGAATCTTTTTCTGTCCGCATATAGGTTTGAGGAAAAAATGCCTGTTATTTATAAATCAACGTTACCTTACTTCATTGTGCTTTTAATTGCTGTCATTGTAATTACTTATTTTCCTGCAATGACATTGTGGTTGGTTAATTGACCGTAATTTAGCAGGATAATCATACCTTGACATAATCTTTGTCCTTTGAATATATTTACTGCTCATTAAACAGGAGTACTATTATCAAATAAACGCTATTTTTACCTCATAAATTGAGGTTCAGTAATATTAAATTCACACTATCTAGGAGATCTTCCATGAAGCGTTTTATTGCAGTACTTTTTGTACTTCAAATTTTTATTAGCTCACTTACTGCTCAAAGCGAGGCAGGAGCCATATTTTTATTAATTGCACCTGGTGCTAGAGCAGGAGGAATGGGCGAAGCTCAGGTTGCAGTAGCTAATGATGCATACGCGAGTTATTGGAACCCTGCTGGACTAGGTTTTCTAAAAGGATCGGAAGCAGCATTAATGCATGTAAATTGGCTTCCAGGCTTAGCTGACGATATGTATTATGAATTCTTAGGCTTTAGGAAACACTATGATAAACTTGGTACTCTAGGTGGACATATTATTTTTCTAAATTTAGGTGAGCAGGTAAGAACAAGTGAAATTGGCGAGGAATTAGGAACTTTTACCAGTTATATGACAGCCTTTTCAATGTCCTATGGTGCATTAATTTCTGAGAAAAAATCCTTCGGTATTAATGCTAAGATCTCCTACCAACATTTAGTTGAAATTGGTGCTGGTAGTGAAAAAGGAAAAGGTACTTCTTTAGACTTTGGGTTTGATATAGGTTATCTGCAGAAGGATTGGCTGATTGATGATCTTACAATAGGATTTAATTTATCAAACATTGGTCCGAAAGTATCATTTATCGACCCTGACCAGGCAGATCCACAGCCAACTAACTTAACAGTTGGTTTTAATTATGGGATCGTTAATTCTGAGTTCAACAAGCTTAACATCGTTTATGATGTTGATAAGTTATTGGTTGCATCTTATCCTGATATGGATTGGGATGATAACGGCTACATAGGCGGATATGATGAAGATGGTAATCAAAGTCCAGGGAATGATTACAATAAAAAAGGTCAAATAGAGATTGCTCACACTGATCCAATTTATTTAGCTCTTTTTACATCGTGGGTTGATGACTGGTTCCTTGGAGGAGATATTGATAAGGCTATTTCAGGAGAATATGGTGATAAGATCATTGGAGGATGGACTTGGGATGAATCAATGGATCTTAATGGTAATAATGAACCGGATGCAAATGAGATGGTCCAGACAGATAATTTAAATCCTGGCGATGATGGCTGGGGGATATATAACGAGTGGGGTCAAAAAGAAGTCGGTAATAGCGATGATCGCAGTCTTTCAAATGAGCTTGATAAATTAGTACATAATTTTGGCCTCGAATATTGGTATGGTGAGTATTTCGCTATACGAACAGGATATTATTATGACAAAACAGGGAAAATAAGTAATCCTACTTTTGGTATCGGTCTGAGGTTTGCAGGTTATGGATTTGATTTTGGGTATACATATGGGGAGCCAGGACATCCATTAACGAATACCATGAGATTTTCCCTAAATATGGAATATTAATCTAGATTTCTGTGCAATTTAGTTCTGTTAAAAGCCTGGCTTTTATCATTGTCAGCTTACCTTTTTATTTACATTCCGAAATAACAGGCGATCTTAGAGTATGCGCTCTTATGGTTGAGTTTAAAGAGGATAATAAACAGAGCACGACAGGAAATGGAAAATTTCTTAACACCATTGAGGGTATTGATTGTGAATCATACCACATCGACCCGCCTCCCCATGATGGTGAATATTTTCATTCTCAATTAAAGGCTACTAATAGTTATTTCAGATCTGTTTCTTATGATGAATTTGGTATTGACACAATTTCTAGTATCATTCTGCCTATTGATAATTTCCCCTATGAGTTACCTTATGAAATGTCTTACTATTATCCATATGGACAAGATAGTATCGCTGATAAGAGGCTTACAGAGCTATATATTCACTCCTTAGAGGCTGCTTATGGCCAAGATGCGGTTAATTTTTCTGATTACGATTTGATCATTGTTTTTCATGCTGGGATAGGTCAAGATTTTTCATTGCCTTTTCTTGACCCAACTCCTGAGGACATACCTTCAACATTCATAGATACTGATATGATATATGAATCTATTGGCTCTAATAGTATTTCAATTGGTAATGCTACTATTTCAAAAGGAGTGATACTTCCAGAATCTCAAAATCATTTAAATTTTGATATATCTAACACTATGTTTGCTGGAGAACCAGATCCATGCGATTACCAATTTGGTTTAAATGGAACTTTGTCCTTAATGATTGGTTTTGCAGTTGGACTTCCGCCAATGTGGGATATTGATAATGGGAAAAGTAGAATAGGTGTTTTTGGCTTAATGGATCAAGGATCTAATAACGGTCGGGGACTGATTCCTTCACCGCCAGACCCCTGGTCTAGAATCTATGCGGGGTGGGACCATCCAACTCAAATATCATCAAATTCGCAGGTTACATTGCCGAAAAGAAGTAAAAATAATATTTTAAAAGTGGATATTAATGAGTTTGAATATTTTCTGGTTGAAAACCGGAATAATCATTACAAAACTGGTGTCAGTATAGATTCATTAAGATATAAGATATATAAAGAAACAGATGAATATCCATCTTTCATTAAAACTATTATAGACTCAATACCAATGTCTACTGATGACAATGGCGTTATTACAAAGTTTCAAAATTACGATTTAGGATTACCTGGCTCAGGGCTTCTTATATGGCATATTGATAATCGAAAAATAGATCAAGGTATATCGTCATATAAGATCAATGAAAATATTAATCATATGGGTGTGGATCTTGAAGAGTCTGACGGTGCTCAGGATATTGGATTTGATTCATTTTTCATGTTTGATGACCCCTCTTCTGGGTATTTTGGTGATATGTGGTTTGCAGAAAACAGAGAATACTATAGAGCTAACCCTCAAAATGAAGGAGAATTGCCCTCATTTACTTCTGCTACATATCCTAATACTAATTCCAATGATGGCTCAAGTAGCAATCTTTCATTTGAACATATAAGTTCCGCATCAGATACAATGTCGGTATCAATTTTGAATGATATGATGCCATATGGTTTTAATGATTCAACTGCCAATTATAGGCTAGCTTATTCACCACAAGACTCTGATAATGCTATTATCATTGGAGGAAGAGACTCTTTATGGTTTATGAGTGATATCCATGAATATAAAAAGACTAAATTTCATCATTTAAATTCTTACCTTGATGGAAGGGAGCATATTGAATTAGGAATACTAGAAAATTCAAATGGTTTACTTCTTCAGATTTATGAGAATGCAGCTGAAAGTGTAAACCTTACAGAATATAAATTCAGTGCGGATTTTAGTACAATTGAGTTTTATTCCTCAGCAATTATTGATTCTATCATATTTCCTATTTATAAGGAGGATTTCTCGCAAGTTTCATTTCTAAATTTATTTGAGGAGAACTCGTTTACTGACAAAGTTTTTTCTGATAGTCATAATTATGAAATTGATAAAAATAATAATAAGCTAATTTCCAGAGACCTAATAGCAAGCGATAGTGCTGTTTTAGATATTGAAGCTCCATCATCCTTAATTGGTATTGATTTAACAATGGATGCTATAGTAAACCCAATTTTAATTGATCAAAATGGTGTAATTACAGCCTATGATAGTGATTTGCATATTTTATCTGGCTTTCCTCTGGATAATAAGGTTTCAGGTATAGCTCTTTCTAAAGATATCATTGGCTCTGAGAGCCCTGAGATCATCGTGAAGTCGCAAGACTCAAGTAAACTATATATTTACGATAATAAAGGTCATTTATTGTTGTCCTATTCAATGTCTAAAAATGATGATTTGGTATTTATACATAACATGAATCAGAAAAATTATATTTTCACAAAATACAGTATTTTTGAATTTGATAAACAAGATAGTAATAATGGGAATAGTTGGACTACTGTAAACGGATCGCTTACCAATTCAAGAAAGGTTGATATTCCTTATACATCAACACTAAATAGTAATGATCTTATCATTAGATCTTATTGCTATCCAAATCCAGTAAGGCAATTACCATCGACCAAGATCAGAGTAGAGACCTTTGATGCAAATCATATTACGGTGAATATTTATGATTCAATAGGTTCTTTCATAAAAAAGTTTGAAAAGAGTGTTACATCAAATGGATTTCAAATATCAGAGTGGGATTTTATGATTGAAGGCCTAGAGGCTGGCATTTATTTTGGTAAAATAGAGGCAAAATCTTCTAATCCTGCACTTGACAATTCAAACAAAAAGCTTATTAAAATTGCTGTTATTAAATGATTCGTTTGCTCATTGTAATAATTTCTGTATATGCCTCGTTATCCGGGCAAGCAAAGTATAATCATCCAGAGTTAGAATGGTTTACTTTTGAAACTGAACATTTCAACATTCATTATCATGATGGAACGGAACGATCTGCAAGAGAAGCTGCAACTGTAGCTGAGACAATTTTCCCTAAAATAACCCAGTTTTATGACTTTGTACCTGAAAATAAAACGGATATAATATTGAGAGATGCTGATGATTATTCTAACGGAGCAGCGTATTATTATGATAATAAAATTGTTATATGGGCAACCCCTCTTAATTTTGAGTTGAGAGGCAGTCATAGATGGTTACAAAATGTAATTACACATGAATATGCTCATATTGTCTCTCTTCAAAAATCAATGAAGATGGGAAATAGGATTCCAGGAGCATACATTCAGTATATGGGGTATGAAGAAGAAAAAAGGAAAGATGTATTGTATGGATTTCCAAATTCTTTAGTGAGTTATCCAATCCCTGGAACAGTTGTTCCTCCATGGCTTGCTGAGGGTATAGCTCAGTATATGTACGATAATGCAGACTGGGATCATTGGGATACTCACAGAGATATGATCTTAAGAGATAGAGCAATTAATGATAATCTTCTTTCGTTTAATGAAATGAACACATTTGGTAAAAAAGGTATTGGGAACGAATCAACCTATAATTCCGGCTTTGCACTATCTAGATATATTGCATACAAATATGGATCTGGTATTATAAAGGATCTTATGGTAGAGTTATCAAACCCGTTTCAGTTTTCAATTAATGATGCGTTTTATAATGTTATAGATATTGATGGGGAGCAGGTGTATGACGAGTTTATCACCACACTTAAGTTGAGATATGAAAAGCTTACTAATCCAATTGATATAAATCATGTAAAGCCTAATATAATTATAGATAGTGGTACTACAAATATGTTTCCAATTTGGGCGCCTGATAGTAATGTATTTGCTTATTTGAGTAACAAAAATAATGATTATTTTGGGCAGACAGACCTATATGTCTATGATCTTGATAGCAGCTCAGAAAAGAAGATCTCAGGCACCGTTTATTCTGCGCCAACTTGGCATCCAAATGGTAACATAATTTACTATAGTAAAAAACCAAAGTTTCCAGA
>ENA-OSEY01003290-OSEY01003290.1-marine-metagenome-genome-assembly--contig:-NODE-3290-length-10026-cov-3.372399_pt1 | contig 10026 bp, 8 predicted proteins | sample MGYA00248465_ERZ534230 | MGnify/ENA primary metagenome ERZ534230 (study PRJEB26409, sample SAMN06344110) | marine metagenome | isolation source: Sea water from surface | place: Atlantic Ocean:Southern...
AACATCAATACCATACCCAGTGGCTATTGAGCTTTACTCCATTCTAATTTTATTCGCTGTTGTGGGTTTTGTTTCGATTGTTTGTTCTAAAATTGCTTCGAAAACTGTAAATCTTTTTATCTTATACAGTAACTGATAAATAATTTTCTATTTCTGATAATATTGAAAAAACTTTCTTTGGATTATCCTCTCTTACTAGTCTTTGCTTAAAGGGTTTAAGGTCTGGGATTGATTTAAAATAATTAGAATAATGTCTTCTGGTCTCAAAAACTCCTAGCTTGGGTCCTTTCCATGAAATTGCCATCTCTAGATGTCTTCTAGCTGTCTTTGTTCTCTCAATAAAAGAAGGCTTTTCAACGCTTGTTCCTTTGTTCAGAAACCTTTTAACTTGCTGAAAAAACCACGGATTTCCTATGGCCGCTCTTCCAATCATAGCTCCATCTAGTCCAAAATCATCTCTCATTTTTGCAGCTTTTTCAGGTGAATCGACATCTCCGTTTCCGAAAACAGGTATATACATTCTTGGGTTGTTCTTAACTTGTGCTATCGGCTTCCAGTCAGCGGTTCCTTTGTACATTTGTGATCTTGTCCTTCCATGTATTGATATGGCTTTAGCTCCAACGTCTTGAAGTCTTTCTGCAACTTCAACTATTTTTATAGTGTTTTCATCCCAGCCAAGTCTAGTTTTTACAGTAATTGGTATTTTTGTTCTTTTAACCATCTCTTTTGTCAATCGGACCATGTGTGGTATGTCTTTAAGAATTCCTGCACCAGCTCCTTTAGAAACCACTTTTTTGACTGGGCATCCAAAGTTAATGTCAATTATGTCTGGATTTGTTTTGGAAACTATGTCTACGGATTGAAGCATTGAATCAAGGTTTGCTCCAAAAATTTGTATTCCCACAGGCCTCTCTGCCTCGTAAATGTCAAGCTTGATTCTGCTTTTTGCCGCATTTCGAATCAGCCCCTCACTTGAAATGAACTCTGTGTATACAACGTCTGCTCCCTGTTCCTTGCAAAGAGCTCTGAAGGGAGGGTCACTAACGTCTTCCATAGGGGCTAACAACAAAGGAAACTCTCCTAATTCGATGTTGTCAATCTTCACCATGCTTTAATTTTTTTTTCAAAAATACTTTTTTTGTTAACACTTTCTGTTTATCTAAAAAGTCAAAGCTTATCTTTGTAAGGTATTTAGTTTTAGGTGAAAAATATTCGAAACTTCTGCATAATTGCACACATTGACCACGGCAAGAGCACACTCGCCGATAGGCTTCTTGATGCTACTGGCTCGGTAAGTGCTCGTGAAAAACAAGACCAGCTTTTGGACGACATGGATTTGGAAAGAGAAAGAGGTATTACAATAAAGTCGCACGCCATTCAAATGAACTATTCTCAAAACAACAAGGATTATGTTTTTAACTTAATAGACACTCCAGGACATGTGGATTTTTCATATGAAGTTTCTAGGTCTATTGCTGCCTGCGAAGGCGCTCTACTTGTTGTTGATGCCGCACAAAGCGTTCAGGCCCAAACAATTTCTAATCTTTATCTTGCTTTAGAAAACAACCTTGAAATTATTCCTATTGTTAACAAGGTTGATCTGCCTTCTGCTAATCCGGAAGAAGTAACAGATGATATAGTAGATCTTTTAGGGTGCTCTGCGGATGATGTTGTTTATGTCTCGGCTAAAACAGGTCTTGGAATTGATTCCCTTTTATCTGCTGTTGTGGAGCGTATTCCCTACCCAAAAGGTGATCCAAGCCTTCCTTTGCAGGCGTTAATTTTTGACTCTGTTTACAATCCGTTTAGAGGGGTTGAGACTTATTTTAAAATAATTAATGGAAAAATTTCTAAGGGTCAAAAAGTACAGTTTATGGCTACAGAAAAAAATTATTTTGTTGATGAGATTGGGGCTTTAAAGCTTCGGCAAGAGCCCAGAAGTGAAATGCTGGCTGGTGATGTTGGATACTTAATTACTGGTGTTAAAGACGCCAAGGAGGTTAAAGTTGGCGATACGATTACCTCTTTTGAAAAACCCACTAATTCGCCAATTGAAGGGTTTGAAGAAGTAAAGCCGATGGTTTTTGCTGGTATTTATCCCGTTGATACAGAACAATATGAAGAGCTAAGGAGTTCAATGGAAAAGCTTCAGCTTAATGATGCTTCGCTGGTTTTTTCTCCCGAAAGTTCAGCCGCCTTGGGTTTTGGTTTTCGTTGTGGTTTTCTGGGTATGCTCCATTTGGAAATAATACAAGAGCGGCTTGAAAGGGAGTTTGATATGACCGTAATAACCACAGTTCCGAATGTGTCTTATCGCGCTTTCTCCAAAAAGAAACCTAACGAAATAATTTTGGTAAATAATCCTTCTGACCTCCCTGACCCTTCTGTTTTAGATCGTGTTGAGGAGCCTTTTATCAAGGCTACCATTATTACAAAATCTGACTTTGTTGGGAGCGTTATGAGTTTGTGTATTGAAAAAAGAGGGGTTATTAAAAATCAAAGTTATTTGACTACTGAAAGAGTTGAGTTAAGTTTTGACCTGCCTCTAGCTGAGATTGTTTTTGATTTTTATGATCGCCTCAAGTCAGTTTCAAAAGGATACGCTTCGTTTGATTACTCCCCTCTTGGAATGAGAGAGTCAAAGCTGGTTAGAGTTGATTTGTTGTTAAACGGTAATTCTGTCGATGCTTTATCCGCTCTTGTTCACACAGACAACGCATACCGTTTGGGAAAAAAAATATGCGAGAAACTTCAGAAACTAATCCCTCGACAACAATTTGATATTCCCATTCAAGCAGCAATTGGAGCAAAAATAATCTCCCGAGAGACCGTAAAAGCTGTAAGAAAAGATGTAACTGCAAAATGCTATGGAGGAGATATTACAAGAAAACGAAAATTATTGGAACGTCAAAAAAAGGGGAAAAAGAAAATGCGTCAAATCGGTAGCGTTGAAATTCCTCAACAAGCGTTCATGGCTGTATTAAAACTAAACGACTAAGTGCGTTTGCTGTTTTTTTTATTATTGGCTTAATAAAGAATAATTTGATTATTTTTCAAGTCTAATTAGTTGATTTGGGAAAATTACAAAGAACTCTTTCCTTACCTGGGGCTATCGCTGTTAGTGTTGGCGGTATGTTAAGTGGTATTTTTGTGCTTCCTGGTTTGGCTGTTGGAATAACCGGGTCTTCTGTCTGGCTGGCTTTTTTAATTGCTTCGCTTTGTATTTTGCCCGCAGTTTTATCAAAGTCTGAGCTCGCTACTGCGATGCCTAAATCTGGTGGCACATACGTTTACATTGAAAGAGCTTTCGGTCCTCTTTTTGGAACAATTGCAGGAATTGGCCTTTGGTTGTCCCTGCTTTTGAAAAGTGCATTTTCCTTGGTTGGACTGAGTTTTTATTTATATGTGCTTGTTGAAGTTGATGAGTCGTTTACAAAATATATTGCGCTTTTAGCTCTTCTGCTTATTGTTGTTTTAAATGTCTTTGGTGTTAAAAAGGTTGAAAAAACTCAGCTTATTATTGTTTCAGTAAGCGTCCTCTCTTTAATTGCGGTTGTTTTTCTTGGTGTTAACACGTTTGATGCTACGTTGATGACGCCTGCGTTTTCCAGTGGTGGTTCTGGTTTCATTGCAGGGGTTGCTTTTCTATATATTTCTTACGCTGGTGTAACAAAGATTGCGGCGGTTGCTGGGGAGATAAAAAATCCAGAAAAGAACCTTCCAAGGACCATGATTGTTTCTCTAGTATTAATTACTAGTGTTTATGTTTTTGTTGCTCTTGTTTTGGTTGGTAACGTTGACGCTAGGGTTTTATCAACTGACATTAAGCCAATACATACTCTATTTCTTTCAGTTGGTGGTAAATATTTTGGCTATTTTGCTGCTGTTGTAGGTGTTGTTACCTTGATGTCAATGGCCAACTCTGGTGTTCTTGCCTCTTCAAGATTTCCTTTTGCAATGGCTAAAGACAAAATGATGCCGCAATTCCTTGGCGTGGTCAATTCAAGGTTTATGACCCCTGTGCTTGCTATTATAACTACCTCTTTGTTGATTGGGTTTGCTATTCTCTTTTTGGATGTTATCAAAATTGCAAAGCTTGCAAGCGCTTTTAAAGTCTTGATGTTTATTTTTAATGAGCTTTCTGTAATAGTTCTGAGGGAAACCAACGCTCAATGGTACAAGCCTTCTTTTAAATCTCCTTTTTACCCATACGTACAGCTGTTTGGAATAATAAGCGGGGTTGTGCTTCTCTCTTTTCTTGGAATAATGCCTTTAATTTCTGTTTTTGGTGTTTTTGTTCTCGGTTTTATAATTTTTCTAATATATGGTAAACAAAGCGACAGAAGCGGTGTTATTTCAAACTATGGTATTTTATCTTTTTTATTTAAGGGCTCCTTTGCTAATAAGAATACTATAAACCAAAAAAATGATTTTTTTGACGAGATTACCTCTGCTGATGCGGAAATTGTTGTTCCTCTGCTTGGAGAAGAAACTTCGACTGAAATGTTAGTAGAAGTGGCTTCTTCAATTAATGATAAATCAAAAATTAATACGATAAATCTTATTGAGATTCCAAATCAAACTTTTTTAGAAGCTATCGAGACAGAGTCTCCTATTTCAGAGTCTAGGAAGAGAAGGGTGTTGGCTCTAAAAAAAACAAAAGGAATTAATGTGTCATACGAAAGTCTTACTACTCACGATGTTGCTAATTCTATCAACAACATCACTGGGCAAAACAATTGTAAATGGCTTGTTATGGAGTGGGATGGTCGTGAGAGTTCAGGTATTTTTGTGGGTAACCCTATAGGCTGGTTGCTTCGAAATGTTAATTCAAGCCTTGCTCTCTTCAAAGACAACGGAATAAGGGGTTTTTCTAAAGTTTTGATTGCACTGCGTCCAGGAAGGAAAAATAAAAACTTTATTACTGTCGCGGATAAAATCTGCTGTCACTTCGATGCAAGTTTAACCCTTTTAAATATTGTTTCTGCGTCTGAAAAGAAACATAAAGTAAAAAGAATTGAAAGTAGTTCTAAAGAGTTGATTTCTAATACTCAATGTGTTTCCAATATAAAAATTATCGAAAGCAACAGTCCCGTTGAGGCTGTTTCTGAAGAGTCTGCTGGTTATGATTTATTAATTCTTGGTACACCGGAAAAAGACAACTGGATTCGTGTTCTTTTTGGGACGGGTGAAGACAGGTTCGTTAAAAAAGCTGCTTGCTCTGTTTTACGGCTTACTTTAAAATAATATGGAGCTTTACTCAATAAATGCTGGTAATTTTAGGCTTGATGGTGGTGCTATGTTTGGTGTTGTTCCAAAGTCTCTTTGGCAAAAACTTATACCTGCTGATTCTAACAACACCATACCGCTTTGTACTCGCTGCTTGTTGATTCAAGACGGTAATAAATTAATTCTTATTGATACGGGAATGGGTGATAAGCAAAGTGAGAAGTTTTTTGGTTATTATTATTTGTGGGGGGAGGACACTCTTTCTTATTCGATGAAAAAAAAAGGCTTTCATCCCGATGATGTTACAGATGTTTTTCTTACACATCTTCATTTTGATCATTGTGGTGGTAGCATAAAAAAAACTTCTGAAAACTCTTTTGAAACAACTTTTAAAAATGCTACTTATTGGAGTAATAAAAAGCACTGGTCTTGGGCCACTAGCCCAAATGCAAGAGAGGGTGCTTCTTTTTTAAATGATAACATTTATCCGATTGAAAAATCTGGTCAACTTAAATTAATTGAAAAAGACAACTCTAACTACTTGACAAAGACACCATTAGGGCTTGATGTGCTTTTTGTTGATGGTCACACAGAGAAACAAATGATCCCTTTTATAAATTACAACGGACAAAAAATTGCTTTCTCTGCTGATCTTATTCCAACTGCAAGTCACATTCCTCTTCCATACATAATGAGCTACGATGTAAGGCCTTTAGTCTCTATGAAAGAAAAAGAAAAATTTCTCTCTTTTTGCTATGAAAATAACGTACTTTTATTCTTCGAACACGACGCGAATGTAGAGCTTGGGATACTTAAAAATAGTGCTCGGGGCATTCGATTAAGAAACAAATTAAGGCTAACTGATTTATGAAATTTTTCTTTCTTTTTTTTACATGTGTATTAGCTTTTTCTCAGCCTCATCCTGGATATTGGCAACAGCATGTTGATTATAAAATGGATGTAAACATTAATGTAAAAACGTTTAAATACAGTGGTACTCAGAACCTCGTTTATACCAATAATTCACCAGACACTTTAAAGACTGTTTATTATCATTTATATTTTAATGCTTTTCAGCCAGGCAGCGAAATGGACGTCCGCTCTATTTCTCTTGTAGATCCTGACAAAAGGGTCGGCTCAAGAATTGGTTCTCTTAAATCTAATGAAGTAGGTTTCTTACATGCTATTTCTTTAAAACAGGATGGTGTAGATGTGACGTTTAAAGAAGAAGAAACTATTCTTGTTGTCTCATTAGCAAAAAATATTCTTCCGGGAGAGAGTACAATTCTTTCAATGGTCTTTGAAGGGCAAGTTCCAAAACAAATTAGAAGAAGCGGACGAAATAGTCGTGAAGGTGTAGCTCTTTCAATGACTCAATGGTATCCAAAAATTGCTGAATATGATTTTGAAGGCTGGCATCCTAATCCATACATTGGAAGAGAATTTCATGGTGTTTGGGGAAACTACGATGTCAAGCTTACTCTAGATAAAAATTATATAATTGGAAGTTCTGGCTACCTTCAAAACCCTGAAGAAGTTGGCCATGGGTACGGGGAAAAAACAATCAAAACTAAAGGAAAAAATTTGACTTGGCACTTCATTGCTCCAAATGTACATGATTTTGCTTGGGCTGCTGACCCAGATTACATACATGACATATATCCAGGTGAAAATGGAGTTGATCTTCATTTTTTATACAAAAACAATCCTAAAATTATTGAAAACTGGAAACGCTTACAGCCCGACACTGCAAAGCTTCTTTCTTTTTTTAATAAAGTTGTTGGTCCTTACCCTTACAAACAATACACTGTAGTACAAGGTGGAGATGGTGGAATGGAATATGCGATGTGCACATTAATTACTGGAGAAAGATCATACGAAAGCCTTTACGGGGTAACTTCTCATGAGCTAGCGCACTCATGGTTTCAACATGTCCTTGCTTTTAATGAATCTAAATATGCTTGGATGGATGAAGGTTTTACTACTTTTCTTGATGGGTTTGGAGAACAAGTTTTGAAAAATAACATAAACGCTTTTGCTCCAATATATGAAGACTATCGTGAGCTTGTTGCTTCTGGAAAAGAAGAACCCCTTACAACTCATGCAGACAGGTTTGACACTTCATTAGCTTATGGAACTGGGAGTTATGATAAAGGAGCTATCTTTCTAAGTCAACTTGGTTATATTATTGGAAGCGACGAACTCGTAAAAACACTTCAACTTTTCTATAAATATTTTAAATTTAAGCACCCTAATGATAATGATTTTAAAAGGGTGGCTGAAAAGGTTTCCGGAATGCAGCTTGAGTGGTATCTTAATGATTGGGTAAAAACAACCAAAACAATTGATTATTCAATAAGTTCTGTTGAACCTTTTGGAAAACAAACAAAAGTCTCATTAAAAAGAATTGGAGGAATGGCTATGCCTATAGATTTAGCTGTGCTTAGTAATGATGGTGTTTTTTCCATTCACTATATTCCCTTAAGGATGACAAGGGGTGAAAAAAAACCATACGTTGATAATTGGGTTGTTGAAGATGATTGGCCTTGGGCTAATCCAAATTATGACTTAATAATAGATATTCCTTTTGAAAAAATTGTTCAGATAGTTATTGATCCAACGAGATATATGGCTGATATTGATCTTTCAAACAATGTTTTCGAAAATTAAAAACGAGGTTGTTTCTCTAAAAGGAAACAAAAAGATTGAAGATTTATTCAATTCTTCTAGTTCCTTTAATGCTTCTTTTTTAAAACTTTTTTGTTACAAAAAAAGTTCTGGTTTTCTTGAGGTTGGTTTTGGTGTTTCTAAAAGTCGTTTTCCTAAAGCAGTTGATAGAAATAATATTAAAAGAAAAATGAGAGAACAGTTCAAAAAAATTAGAAATGAAGATTCTTATGAAATTTTCTTTGGTACAGGTTTTTTTGTTTATACTGGTAAAAAAAAACCTGATTTTTCCTCATTAGAAATTCCAATGAAAAAATTACTTACTTTTTGGAAATCCTTGGATTCAAATACATAGGTATATGAATAATTCCGTCTTCTAAATATTTTTTTCCTTTTTTTATAAAACCTAGTGATTCATAAAAACCTTTCAAATAAGACTGAGCAGAAATGAAAATTACTTTTTCTTTTGAAATAATATTTATACTTCTTCTCATAATTTCCCTTCCTATTCCTCTATTTCTAAATTCTTTTTTTACTACTAACCTTCCTATTACGTTAGGGTCTTCATTTAAAAAAACTCTTGTATAACAAACAATTTCGTTTTTAATTTTTCCAAAATAATGTTGAGAAAATATATCCTTATTATCTATATCCTGGTATGGACATTCTTGCTCAACAATAAATATTTCTGATCTTAGTCTTAATATTTCATATAGTTCTTGCTTATTTAATTCTTCCCACTTCTTAACCTTCCAAACTACAGACATTTATTAATTTTATTAATTCTTTTTTTGTGTCTTCCTCCTTCAAAATCAGTTTCTAAAAAAATCTTTACTATTTCCAATGCTTCTTCTTTTTTTATAAATCTGGCAGGTATGCTTAATATATTGGCGTTGTTATGTTTTCTTGCCAACTCACAAATCTCTTTATTCCATGCTATTGCTGATCTCACATTTTTATATTTGTTTGCAGTCATACTTGCTCCATTCCCGCTTCCACAAATTATAATTCCAATATCTGCCTTCTTTTTTTCTACATCTTTAGCAACGGGATGAATAAAATCAGGATAATCAACACTTTCACTTGAATTAGTTCCATAATTTTTTACTTTATATTCTTGTAATTCTTTTAAAATGTTTTGTTTTAATTCAACTCCTGCGTGATCATTTCCTATTGATATGTTCATTTCTTTTTAATTTACTGTTGAATACTTTTAATAATTTGTATTAAATATTAAATTGTTAAATCTTCTTATGATTTTTATTTTTTTTTTACTTTATTTAAAAAGTATATTAACATTTTTCATATAATATATTAACATTTTTTCTTTTATTTTTTTTTTATAAGTTATTATAATACAATTATATACTTATTTTTTTAACTATAAATGTTATTTATTAACATACAATAATCATTATTATGTATTATAAATTTATTTTAAATATTATTATTTAATAATATTAGATTAGGTTAATATCTTTTTCTACTCTTTTTACTATTACATTTGTATGATGAAGAAAAAGAAAAATTCTTCTAAAGCAATTTTTTCTATTGTAGCTTTTTTAGATCGTTTTCCTAAAAGATGTTTTAATTACAAACAAATATGTAAGCAGTTAGGAGTTGTTGATGCAAGTGGCAAAAATCACGTTATAAAAACCTTAAAAAAATTGAATGAAAGAAAAATTATAAATGAAGTAAGAAAAGGATACTTTCAATCAATAAGGAGTAAATCAATAAATAAAGGAATTTTTATAATTCACAGAGGAAAAACATCTATTATTTTAGGTGAAGATGAAAAAGAAATAGTTGTTTCTTCTACTCAAAAACATAAAGCTTTTTCTGGAGATTTGGTTTCTTATTATATATATCCATCAAGAGGAAGAAGAAAAGAAGAAGCAAAGATTATTGAAATAATTGAAAGAAAAACTACAACATTTGTTGGTACCCTTAAAATTTTAAATAATACAAGGTTTGTAATAGTATCAAATAGAAAAGCTAATGTAGATTTTTATATTAAAAATGACAATAGTAATGCAAAAAATGGAGATAGAGTGGTCATTGAATTTATTGAATGGAAAGACACAAAATCACCACGAGCAGATCGGAAGAGCACACGTCTGAACTCCAGTC
>ENA-OSEY01003291-OSEY01003291.1-marine-metagenome-genome-assembly--contig:-NODE-3291-length-10024-cov-2.935257_pt1 | contig 10024 bp, 11 predicted proteins | sample MGYA00248465_ERZ534230 | MGnify/ENA primary metagenome ERZ534230 (study PRJEB26409, sample SAMN06344110) | marine metagenome | isolation source: Sea water from surface | place: Atlantic Ocean:Southern...
ATTTTTACTTTAAAATATAAATTCAGATATATAAATATAATATAAGCTATATTTTATTTTCGAATTGTTTTGAATGTTTGTAAATAATTTGTCTAAACATTAATACTAAAAAAATCCATTATTTATAAAAATAGAAAAACTATGTGAAATTTTTCAATATTTGAGGAAATATTAAATGTATGCAGTAGGAATTGATGGATGTAGTAATGGATGGTTGGCAAGCTATTCCAAACCTTTTGATTTTGAAAATTGTTTTTGTCTTTATTCGAAATCTCTTGATGAACTAATATCAAAACTTCCTAAAAGAAATTTAATTATTGTGGATATACCAATAGGACTTGAAGAAAAAAAACATATACGAGAATGTGATATAAAAGCTAGGGAATTTATTGGTCCAAGACGTCACTCAATTTTTGCCCCACCATGCAAAAAAGCATCATTACAAAATGATTATGCATCTGCAAACAAATTAAATAAAAAAATAACCAGTTATGGATTATCTAAACAAACGTGGATGATTAATGAAAAATTAAAAGAGACACAAAAACTAATTGAAAAAGGATATTTATTAAATGAAGGTCACCCTGAGTGTAGTTTTCGTGAATTAAAAGGAGATTTTTTACAATTTGGTAAAAGTGGGCTTTTAGGATTTTTTGAAAGACTGAATCTTGTAACTAAACTTGGATTTGATCCAATTTCACTTAAGAAACAATTATCACATGATATAAAAGCAAAACCTGACGACTTATTAGACTCTCTAATATTATGCTGGAGTGCATCTAGACATATAGAAAAAAAAGGTATTTATTTAGGTCTAAATAAAAAATCTAAAAAGCTTGGTGATAAAAATAAAAGTTTGATTCTTGTCTAAAATATAAATAAATACTCAATTTCTGATAAAAAATTACCTATTATGTTAAATAAAACAAATAATACAAAAAACTCTATTTCTAATAAATATTCCAAGATTATTAAAGGTTTGGAAAATATATTCGAAAAGATAAAAAAAGAATTAGTAAAGAAAAAAGAATTAAGTCAGGATAATTTTAAGGTATGGGAGGAAAAAAATCAGCATCTTGTCCACGGTTTTGCTTGGATTGCTACTTATATAGAATCCTTAAGACAAATCAATAACTGGGGAATTGAGTTAGCAAATAAAAATAAATTAAATGAATTTGAACAATTAATCTTAGATATTTCTTTCATTGAATATATAAGGCAAATACTAAATGGCATACCAATGTCTCAAACTGAATTTATTAAAATTACTGATTTTGAGAGTATAAATAAAAATGATGAATTAAAGATTAGCGAAAATTTTAATTTTAGCAATATCAATGAACTAAAAGAACGTTTAGTAAAAATTGCAATTAATAAAGATAATATAATAGCACTTGAAAATACTGGTTTGGACACTGAATATCAGCAAATTAGAGAACAGTTCCAAAAATTTAACTCCTTAAATGTCCACAATAATTCGAATAAATGGCACCTTGAAGACAAACTTATACCCCAAAAAATAATAGATGACTTAGCATCACTAGGAGTATTTGGCTTAACAATTCCAGAGAAATATGGAGGACTCGGATTAAATAAACTTGCAATGTGTGTAGTTTCTGAAGAATTAGCAAGAGGCTATATTGGTGTTGGTAGTTTGGCAACCAGAACAGAAATAGCAAGTGAGTTAATTTTAAACGATGGAACAGAAACTCAAAAAGATTTTTGGTTACCCAAAATTTCTCAAGGTGAAACTATACCAGCTGCTTGTTTTACTGAACCAGATAGTGGATCGGATCTAGGGTCTATAACTACTAAAGCAATAAAAGATGATGGCAAATTTTTAATTTCAGGTAATAAAACTTGGATAACTCATGCATCCAGATCAAATCTCCTTATTATTTTAGCTAGGACAAATCCTGACATTTTATTGAAACATAAGGGTTTGTCTATTTTTCTTGTACCAAAAAATCAAGGTAAAGAGGATGAATTTTTTCCTAATAAAAGTATATCGGGAACAGAAATTAAAGTATTAGGCTATAGAGGAATGAAAGAATTTGAATTAAGATTGGACAATCTAGAGGTGGAAAAGATTAGTCTTTTAGGAGAAAATGAAAATAGTGGTTTTTCACAACTAATGAAAACTTTTGAGAGTGCTAGAATCCAAACTGCAGCAAGGGCAGTAGGTGTTGCACAAAATGCTCTCGATTTAGCCATATCTTATGCTTCTAATAGAAAACAATTTAACAAATCCATTATTAATTTTGAAAGGGTTTATAATAAGATAGCAATGATGATTATTGAAATCGCTTTAGGAAGACAACTTACATACTTTGCTGCAAAAAATAAAGATCTTGGCTTTAGATGTGATTTAGAAGCTGGCATGGCTAAGCTGTTATGTGCAAGAATTGCTTGGTCATGTGCAGATAATTCCCTACAGATACACGGTGGTAATGGATATGCACTAGAATATGACATAAGCAGAATTCTTTGTGATGCAAGAGTTCTCAGCATTTTTGAAGGCTCAGCTGAAATTCAAGCTCAAATTATTTCTAATCGAATACTAGGAAGAGGACCTAATTAATTTTTTAAACAGAAATTCTGCAATCAATTTTACAGAATCTTATCAATAAAGTGATCTAGGATAAAATGAATTTCTCATTAAACTTATGTTTATAAAAGAATTTTAAGGTTTTGAATTATTATCATTTCTAGAAAAAAACGAATATCTAAATTAATATATTACTAAATATTTTGGAAATAATATTATTTTTAAAGGTTATAAATGATAATGAAAAAAAATTATGGAGCTTCACATGACCCATTTGTTGTAAGTTCCAAACGTATTGAATTGAGTCCATATCTTAATAAATACTATACTAAAAATATTGTTCTCGGTATTTCTGCAAAGAGATTTTATCCATTATCCACCGAAGTAGATCCAACTGATTCATATTGGAATCTAAAGAAAAATGTAATGCTATATGACGTCCCTGAAAAACCACTGGAAATAAGTGGGCCTGACTCATTAATATTATTAGAAAATATATTCACTAGAAATATTTATGATCTTAAAATAAATAGAGCCAGATATGTAATTTCCTGTAATCATGACGGTGGAGTTATGATGGATGGAGTTCTGATTAGATTAACTACTAAAAAATTCTGGTATATTCATGCTGATGGTGATTTTGAAACATGGTTATTAGCTCATTCTAAGGGCTTAAGAGTAAAAATTAAGGATCCAAAATCTTGGGTAGTACAAATACAGGGTCCAAAAGCACTTAAAGTTTTAAAAGAATGTGTTCCCGAATTAGACATTAAAAATTTTAAATATTTTAACTGTCAGATACTAAATTTTAATGGCCAAAAGTTTTTAGTATCTAGAACAGGCTGGACGGGTGAACTTGGCTTTGAAGTTTACAGTAATGGTCCTAAAGATGATCATCTTGGTTTATGGGATTATATCATGAAAAAGGGGGAAGCTTATAAAATAAAAACAGCAGGCTTAGATTCAATGGGCATTAGAAGAATAGAAGCTGGTATTTTAGATTATGGTACAGATATGAATCGATTTAATAATCCATTTGAAGTTGGACTAGGAGCATATATTGATCTATCTAAGGATTATTTTATTGGTAGAGACAGTCTTCTTAAGTCAAATAAAAAAACAAAACTTTTCGGGATAACATCAGAAAATTTTATTCCTTTTGGTGGTTCTGAAATATATTATAAAAATAAAATGGTTGGTAGAACAACTGTTGGAGCTTTTTCACCATATCTTAATAAAGGCATTGGCTACGTATTGTTTAACCATAATAGCAATTGGGTAGAAAAGACCTTATCGATAAAAGGGAAAGAAAATAATTTTTATGATTGTAAAATCGTAAACTTACCTTTTTATGACGAATTAAAAAAATTACCAAGGGGAATAAATTAAAATACTTGAGAAATGCATAATGAATTATAATATATTTGGGTTTTATAGAATATTAACTTTTAGAACTTTAAAAAATAAGCAATGACTGTTATATCTTTGCATTAAATGATCAAGAATTTAATATATGTTTCTAACCCCGTCGGGTTTAATGAAAAAAATATTAAAAATATTTTAGAAACCTCAAATATAAATAATAAAAAAAATAAAGTCACTGGATGTTTAATATATCGTCAGGACCTTTATTTACAGTTCCTTGAAGGTCCCCAAAAAGAATTAGAATTTACTTACAATAAAATTTTAAGTGACAAAAGACACACAGATATTCATAAGTTAAGCGAGAACTCTACCAAAAGAAGGTTATTTACTAATTGGGCAATGCGAGGTGATCCATTAATGACTTCAATGTGGACTCATAAAGATATTAAAGATGGTAAAGTAAAAAAGTTAAATTCAAATGAATCTTTGAAATTATTTGAAAAATTTTCTAGAGAAATCGATCAATTTAATTGAAAATTTTAATTTTTCCCGAGTAAAGGTATTAAAATTATTCATATGTAATATAAGAAAGTTATGATTTTTTCACTAAGTAAATTTAAAGCTTTGGGCATGGTGCATCTTCATTTTTATTATCACAAAGAAAAACTTGAGAGACCAACTTCGACCAATCTTGTATTTGGATATCAGTTGGCTCATATCTCCATGCTTTTTGTACAACGTAAAGTGCATCGTTTCCAGCAATCGCTTTTACCATTGTAAATTCTGGTTTTTGTGTATTTGGATTTCTTCCACAAATTGTCATGAAATAATTGAATAAATATCCATATTCATCACCATCAGTTATTGTCAAACCTCTTCCATCTTCACAAATATCCACAATCATCTCAATGAAGTTATTTACAAAATTATCCAAATCTCCGATTGGATAATTAAATAATACTTGAATTGTTACCATTTCCGACCAATCCTTTATATTTTGCCCATTAGGTATCCATTCTTGAATATAAATATCTTTATTATTGCTATTGTATCCTATCTGATATCCATCAGGGAGACTAAAAAGTAGATTCTCTCCTTGAAGTTCTTCAGCATTGAGATGAATTGGAAATATTAAAAATAGCAATATTAATTTGATTTTCATTATTCAATATTAAGTATCAAAATTTCATTTGACAATTTATGTTATCAATCAATTTATTTTACTTTTAGTAAGGAGTAAATATATCGATCTTAGTAAAATCGATATTAATATTATTATTCCTCCTATTAGAGTATTAAAAGTTGTATGTTCATTCAAAAATAACCATACCCAAAATGGGCTAAGAGCAATTTCAATGAAAAAAAACAAAGTTACTTCTGCAGCGATCAGGTGCCTTGTGGCAAAAACAAAACAGCAATTAACAAAACCTGACAGAACTGCTCCCAATATAAAACAAAGGAAAAAATCATTACTAGATATTTGCAATGATCCCATTTTTTGAAATGAAGAAAATGCAATAGCAATCACACCTGACATTAACAAACATGGCAACATATCAGTATTCTTATTCATCCTCAAAATTATGGTAAAGATTGAGAAACAAATAGCAGCAAAAAGAGCAAGTATGTTCCCCCACAATGCCCCTATTAACAAAACACCATAGAACATTACTAATACCCCCCCAAATGCTAAAAGCATTGTAAAAATAGTAATTTTAGCTAATTTTTCTTTAAGAATTAAAAAGGAAAAAAAGGCAGTTAGGAAGGGTATAAGACTTATAGTAAAAACAGTATTTGCGACTGTTGTGGATGTCATTGATAAAATGAAACATATATTTGATAAACTTAATACAACTCCTCCAAGGAGCCCATAAAATTTAATTTCAATAATTTTTTTTAAAACGTCATTTCTGTATTTAAAAATCAGATACAAAAAAATAGCCATAGAAAAGGAAAAAGCTCGGTAAAATATTATTGTCCAGTCATCTGCTAAATCTATATTCCTAAGAACTAATCCATTAAAGCTAATAGCTATAGAACCAACGCTCATTAATAATATAGATAAAAAGTGTTTATTTTTAAAAGAATAATAACTTTTTTTTATAATCACTTTTTACTCTCTGTTAAAATTATATTTACATAAATTTATTAAAAAATAATTAAAGAATTAGATCGTATTAATAACTATATTGTTTTTTCCAATTCTCAATGCAATTATTAATTTGCAATAATCCATCAGTAAGTGCTGCTGGTCCAGGTTGTAAAATAATAGGAGATTTAATTTCAAATAAAAAATTTGTTTTAATAGCATTAATTGAATCCCAACCTTCCCTTTCTTTTATTTTTTTAAAATTTACCTTTTTACCACACCAAGATGCAAAAATAATATCTGGATTTTCATAAATGACTTCGTTAGAGGAAACCGATCTTACTTTAGATTTATGAGCCTTGCTTCTTTCTGCAAAAATATCAACCCCACCCGCTATATCTATTATTTCTGAGACCCATCCAATTGCTGAAATATAAGGATCATCCCATTCTTCAAAATATACCTTAGGTTTCAATTTAGTATTTTTTTTCTTGATTAAATTAATTTGATTTTCTAATTTTATAACTAAATCTATTGCCCCTTCTATATTTCCGACTAAAGATCCAAGATACTTAATCATACTAAAAATCTCGCTAATACTCTTTTGGTTAAAGCAAATTACATTAAATCCTTCTAGTATAAGTTGTTTGGTTAAATTAGCTTGTACATCAGAAAAAGTAAGAATTAATTCTGGTTTTAATTTTTTAATTTTTTCAATATTTACAGAAATAAAAGATCCTACTCTTTGTTTTTCCAGCCTCACCCTTTTGGGTCTTACTGCATACCCAGTTACCCCAACAATTCTTTTCTCTTCTCCTAAAAGATAAAGAGTTTCGACAGTTTCTTCTGTTAAGCAAATTATTCTTTTCGGTGGAAAATTAAGAACCATTTTAAGCAATATAAAAGTTATAATTATTTTTAAGATAATATAAAATGTTACCTTTTTAAAAAAAAATCACATTTTTGGAAATTAAAATGACTAAGATTTTATTTAGTTTTTATTTTTTTTATAAATTAAAATTGTTGGTACCATATTTATTACAGTTTCTCTATTTTGATTAATTCCAAAAATTTTTAATTTCATTATACCCATACTTGGTTTTGATCTAGATTCCCTTTTTTCTATTACTTCCCAGTATCCAGTTATCTTATCTCCAGGTCTTACAGGATGAAACCAACTTAAATTACTTATACCTGGGGAACCAAGAGTATTAGTACTATTAAGAAATTTATCACACATTAGTTTCATTATAACTGAACATGTATGCCAACCAGATGCTATTAATCCTTTATATTCTGATGCCTTTGAAAGTTTTGGATCAACATGAAAATACTGAGGATCAAATTTTTTTCCAAATTCTATAATTTCATCTTCAGTAAATTCGTAAGTTCCTAAATTTACTTCTTGATTAATTTCAAAATCTTCCCAGAAATATAAATAATTTTTCATTTTAAAAAGCTATAACCAAACTAAGAAGTTATATTGATGATTTTATTTAAATAGTTAATTATCTCAGGATTCCAATTTAAGAATTTATCAAAATTTCCAAAATCTTATAGTTATCATTATTGTTTTTCAAAATATAGGAACTCTTAACTATTATTAATTTCTTTTTCCAGAGCAATTATTTGTTTTTGATTTTCCTTTATCCGATCTTTTAAAATCTTTATCATTCTAATGCTTTCTTCATCGAGATCATATTGTTCCAAGTCATTTAGTGACTTTTCAAGGGTATATTTTGTTTTCTTTAGCTTACTTAAATACAGATGGTTTTGATTTTTCATAAAACTTTTTTATCATAATTAAATATAAATGGATACTTTTATTAATAAACTGAGATAGATTATTAAAAATAAATTTTTATCATGAAAAGAAATTTTCATCATCAATTTCAAAATCTGAAAGGTTGGCCTTAGTTGGAGTTATGGATCTGGGTAACAGTGATAGCAGCACTTTCACAAAGTATAAGAAGTGCCCAACAAAAAAGGCTTAAAAATATTTTAGGAGACGTAGGTACCAGTTATGTAAGATTTTTGTATGCTATTCCATTTGCTTGGTTAGGTTTGCTGGGTTACTCATTAATATTTAATGAAACATTACCAACTCTAAATTATATTTTTCTTTTATGGGTTACAGCTGCTGGCATTTTACAAATAATATTTACCGTACTTCTAATAAAACTATTTTCTTTGAAGTCTTTTGCATCAGCAACAGCCTTTTCAAAAACTGAAGTTATTCAAGCTATTTTTTTTGAAAGCATCATTCTAGGTACAATTACAACTATGCAGACTAATGTAGCTATATGTCTGGGTTTTATAGCAATTATTTTACTTGCTGTCGCGAAAGGCCAAATAAGTCTCTCAAATATAATTATTTCTTTATCTACAAAGCAAGTTATTTTAGGATTATTATGTGGTGCGTTATTAGCATTATGTAGTGTTTTTTTTCGCGCAGCAACAGACTCACTAGAAGGAAATAATTTATTTATTAAAGCAGGTACTACATTAGGAGTTTCAGTTATAATCCAAACATTTGTAATGGGAACCTGGATGATAAATTATACTTCGTCAGAATTTATTTTGAGCCTTAAATATTGGAGAAGCTCAATTTCAGTAGGTTTTTTTGGAGCTTTAACAAGTTTTTGTTGGTTTTATGCCTTTTCAGCCAATGCAGTTGCGCCTGTAAGAGCGGTAGGTCAAATTGAACTTATAATAGCTATTTTCTTTTCAATTTTTTTCTTTCGAGAAAGACCAATATATAAAGAAATATTGGCAATTTTATTGTTATTAATTTCTATACTTATGATTCTTTTTGATTAAAATTACTTAATTATTAATCAGTGTATTGGTTAACAATTTAGTAATATATTCTGATTATTTCATTTACTCGGTATTTCTGACAAAAATTTAATTATAGTAGAGATTAACTGGTAATTATTTTTTGTGTTATATAAAAAAGAATTACTGTAATTAAACAACTTACTATTAGAGAAATTATAAAACCTAAGCCTTTACTAAGAAAAAAAGGTAAAGTAAGAAACATAGGTAAACCAGGAATTACAAACCAAAATATTTGTTTACTAATAGTTGATATTTGTTCTACATCTTTTGTTTCAACCCAAATCCATATAAGTGAAATTATAGAAACCAACGGCAGTGCTATAATAATTGCAGCAATGGTAGTTGATCGATTGCTAACCTCTGTAGCAACCAAAATAATCATCGCTGAAATAATTACTTTCACTATTTGTAATGTGGGTATCATTATATTATAATTATTTTAGTAGAATTTTTTGGAGTTTAAGGTAGGAAGATTATCAAATTAAAATTTTAAATGAAAATATCATTAAATGTGCCTTTAATTTTTAGAACCAAAGGCACATATACAAACAGGTTTTTACATACATTTTTACAAATGGAAGATAAATAACCATCTATCTACTATCATAAATCATGCCAAAATGAAATATAAATTATAAAAACTTTAAAAAAATAATATCTATATTAAAATAGTACCCAATTATACAGACTTAAAAATTCGTGACTCAACGTATAAACTATGCGAGGCAATATAAATGTCTACTTATGAACCTGTTTTATTTCCTAAAATGCCTAAAAAAAGTGAAAAGGAAATCAAGGCATTAACAAAATCCCTTTATCAGATTTTTTCTTTTAGAAGAACTATACGAAATTTTTCCCAAACACCTATTTCAGAAGAAGTTATACAAAATTGCATTAAAATAGCAGCCATGGCACCAAGTGGTGCAAATCATCAACCTTGGCATTTTGTAGCAATATCAAGCAGTACAATTAAAATGAAAATTCGAAACGCGGCAGAAAAAGAAGAAAAAAAGTTTTATTCTAGTCTCAATCATGATGAATGGCTCAGAGCACTTGAACCTATAGGCACTGGTCCAAACAAGCTACATCTGGAAAAAGCACCATGGCTCATAGTTATTTTTGCTGAGAGATATGGAATAAAAACTGATGGATCTACTTATAAAAATTATTATGTACCTGAA
>ENA-OSEY01003292-OSEY01003292.1-marine-metagenome-genome-assembly--contig:-NODE-3292-length-10022-cov-2.533736_pt1 | contig 10022 bp, 8 predicted proteins | sample MGYA00248465_ERZ534230 | MGnify/ENA primary metagenome ERZ534230 (study PRJEB26409, sample SAMN06344110) | marine metagenome | isolation source: Sea water from surface | place: Atlantic Ocean:Southern...
GAGAGTCTTACCTCTCCTGATGATGGAATTATTCACGCAGCAGCTGGTTATAGAAGAAACGATGCTACAAGGTCACACTTTGGTAGTGATGTGAATTTAGAATATTTCGCCACCGACAAATTAACTATGTATGCAAATATGTCATGGCTAAGCCAAGTTTCATGGATACCTGGAGAGAGTAATGATGATGGCCTTGAATTCAGAAGTGAATTACAAGCTCCGAAATTTAGAGCCAGAGCAGGAATGACGTATTCTGGAGATAAAGGTATTTTTGCAAATTTGGCATACCAACATGACGACAAAATTTATGGGTATGAAGGGGTTTATACTGGATGGGTACCTGTTAAAAATCTTGTAGACTTTTCAATTGGTAATAGGTTTGACAATTTCACTTTACAATTGTCGGCAACAAACCTTTTAAATACTCCATACCGTTCATTTGTTAACATGCCTGTGATAGGTAGAAGAGTTTTGATGACAGCAAGAATAAATTTACAATAAGTCATACAAAAAGAGTTTTATTATTGGTAAAGCTTTGGTTACAGAAAGAGCAACTTAAGTTGCTCTTTCTTTTTTAGTTATCTTATGCTTATATAACAAAAAAATATCAGCTACTGCTATTTTTATTTAATTACGTAAGGTTTTTTGTATAATTTGTTGTTTAAGAATTATTAAGACTTTATTTTTAACACCCTAATCTATGTTAATGTTTCCATACATAAAAATCTACTCAAAATAATGAGATATTTTACAGAAGAACACGAATTATTTAGATCCAGCCTAAGGGAGTTTCTAGAAAGGGAAGTTAGGCCAAATATTAATGCATGGGAGAAACAAAAAAAAATACCTAGATATGTATGGGAAAAAATGGGTGAAATGGGATTTCTTGGCCTTTCCTATCCAGAGGAGTACGGTGGGGCAAATCTTGACTTTTTCTATGAAGTTATTTTCAATGAAGAAATTGGGAGAATGAATTCTGGGGGTTTTGCAGTCACTCAACAGTCAGTTCAGTATATGGCAAGCCCCTACATATTTAAATACGGTAGTAGCATTTTAAAAGCCAAATATTTGCCAGGAACAATAAATGGGAAACTCATAGGATGTATAGGAATTACAGAGCCAGATGCTGGTTCAGATGTAGGAGGCTACAGACTCTCTGCAAAATATGACGAAGCTTCAGATGAGTGGGTTCTGAATGGGACCAAAGCTTGGATCACTAATGGTGGGATAGCAGACATACATGTGGTTATTGGGGTTGTAGATCCTGAACTAGGGTCGAAGGGGCATGCTAGTTTCGTTGTTCCCCCAAACACTCCCGGTCTTTCTCAGGGGCAAAAGTATAAGAAGCATGGTATCCGTGCCAGCCACACGGCTGAGGTCGTCCTTGAAAATGTTAGGGTTCCCGGTAGATGTTTATTAGGTGGGAAAGAAAAACTTGATGAGCGTCTTGCGCGTGTGAGAGAGGGTAAACGAGGTAACGCTCAAGCAGCTATGCAAACGTTTGAAGCTACAAGGCCAGCAGTTGCAGCGCAGGCTATCGGTGTCGCTCGTGCAGCATATGAATATTCTCTCGAATATGCCAAAGAGCGTTACGCGTTTGGTAGGCCAATAATTCAAAATCAGGGAATTGCCTTCATGCTTGCTGATATGGCAACAGAAATTGATGCTGCAAGGATGTTAGCTTGGCGTGCTGCATGGCTTGGAAAGAATGGGCAATTCGAGAATGCAGAGGGTTCTATGGCTAAATTAAAGGCCGGAAGGGTCGCTACTTGGGTAACCGAAAGGGCAATACAAATATTGGGAGGCTATGGCTACACAAGGGAATATCCAGTTGAGCGATGGCATAGAGACGCAAAAATACACGACATTTTTGAGGGAACTGAGCAAATTCAACAACTAGTTGTCAGTAGGGCAATCTCTGGGATGCGTATTGAATAATGCACTCCCAGCAGTTTCGTTATCAGCTGTACCGTCTCGACGTAGAGCTACGCTTGACCTAGCAAGCGAAATAGAAAAGAGAGGATTCTCAGGAATTTACTGCCCTAGCTTCGGGGATGCAATGGGTCTTTGCCAGAGCATTGCAGAAAACACTGAAAGTATTCCATTTGGAACCTCAATCGTAAATATTTATACACGCCACGCCCAAGATTACGCTTCTTCAGCCTCCTTCATACATGAAATATCAGGCGGACGCTTTCGTTTTGGAGTAGGGGTTAGTCATGCACCAATGAATGACCGGCTTTCGGTTTCTACGGGTAGACCTCTTCAAGATACCGAAAAATTCATTCACACATACAAGGAGGCAAAACGCGTAGGGGAATTACCTCCCATAATTATTGCTGCCATGCGAGATAAAATGATGACGTTAGGTGCCCAAGAATCTGACGGCATTGTCTTCGCAAATGCTGCGAGAAGCGCTATCGCAGGATCTTTGCAGCGAATGAACGAGAATCAAAAACCTCAAAGTGATTTCTTCATCGGCGGCATGATTCCAACCTGCATCTCCACGGATAGAGAAGCAGCTGCGTCGGTCAATCGAAAGACGCTTAGCATGTATGTTGGCCTGCCAAACTATCGCAACTATTGGAAATCAGTCGGCTATAAGGATGAGATGGAACGAATAGAAGTAGCGTTATCCGTGAAAGATTATGCCTCCCTGCCAAGTTTAATGACGGATAAGTGGTTAGAAGATGTATCTCTCTTTGGCTCGTCCTCCGAAGTCAAAGAAGGCATAGAAAAGTGGTATGAAGCTGGTTTGGAAACCCCAATATTGGTTCCTTCTTCAACAGATGGAGGACAGTTCAAAGCCTTTGAAGAATTATTTGATCTCTTTACTTAGTCAGGGACCCGCCTGCCCACCATTGCTCAAATCTTGGAAGCATTGCTCTGGAAACTAGCTCAATGATGGTTCCATTCTGTGGGGCTACATAGGTGTACCCTCCGTAGCCTTCTTCCGGAGAGGTAGAGGCTGCAAGCAAAGTCCATCCGTCTTTAAGAAAACGTTCAGTCTCATTGGCGACATTATCTACCCAAACACCGACATGGTGGACTCCAGAATTTTCGCTCCCGTCCCATACTGAATTAGTTGGCCCTTCAAGGAGTTCAAGATGTTGTGGACCTTCACAAGAATAGACAAATTTAAGCGGAAGCTTTTGTTGCCCTTCAGATGGAGTCCAAACTGATTGAGCTTCTGTGTGTACTGGTTCTGCCCAGGTGATGTCAAGAGATGAACCCATTTCATGCATAGCTTCCTCGAGGTTCGGGACACGAATACCTATGTGGTAGATATCTTGAAAGTTGAACATGTATTACCGTTCTAGATGAGGTTCCAAAACTTGATCCATTAGTAACTCATTAGGAATGTTTTGGTAGCCAATCTTTCTGTCAATTTCCTCATGAAGGTGCCAGATTCTTCGCTCTTGATAATTGATTGGTACTCCAGATAGTGCAGGTGATTTCAAAGACTCCCACATGGGCGCCATATTGTATTTATCTTCATCCATGATCTGATCAAATTGTTTTGCTCGCTTTTGCCAGTGCTCCGGTATCGCATCCCCTTCCCAATCTGCAGGACCGTAATACCACCATTCAAGAAGCGTGGTTTCGATATTTATAGGCCAAAAAAGAAGTACAGGGTAGCCAAAAGAACCAAGAGGAATGATTGTGTTAGGGAAATAGCTAACTGCTGTGCTGGTGCAATCTAACATGTCAAGATACTCCTGACTTGTTGATTCCAAAGTTTTAAAGTCGCCGTTGTCTAGCGGTTTCCAGTCGTCCCACGCCTGCATCCCAGTCAAGTTAACGTGTTGATCTGAATAACCAGTTATCATTCGACTGTGTCCACCGGCGTATAGACCCATTGCTGCCCTTCGGCTATCAAGAGTTGCCCAACCTTCTTTATTTGAATGAATGTGCTTGAAATGGTAAACCTCAAGAAACGCTTCGGCGGTTACCTTCCAGTTGCAAGGAATTACGATACTTTCACGGTAAACCTCTTTTAAGGATAGATTATCTAGTGGCTTTAACATCTCTGCAGCTGTTCCAAGAGATGTGAGAAGCGGTTCTGCATTGGGGTTTTTATTCACAAAGATAAATCCCTCAAAAGTTTCGCAACTAACTTTTGGCAAACACCGTTGCGTTTTATCTAAATCTACGAAGTCATGTTCATCAGGTACGGCTACCAATGAGCCATCAGTTATGTCATAGCTCCAAGAATGGTATTGACAGCGTAGCCGTTTTGAGGAGCCGGCCTCGTCTCTGACCACTGGTGCGCCTCGGTGCTGACATGTGTTGTAGAAACAACGAATTACGGCGTCTTTTCCTCTAATTAGGAGCATCGGCTCTCCTAGTTTTTTGAAAGTGAAAAAATCCCCTACATTTGGAATCTGGTCTTCTCGTCCTGCGACAACCCAAGAATCAGAAAAGACATGCTTTTGTTCTAGGTCATAAAATTCTTGTGATGTGTATCGACCTTTTGGAATGTCATGGAATTTTGGAAACCCTTCAGGAGGTTCGGTGCGGCCTACCTCGTAGTGAATCTTACTTTTAATCTCGTTTACTTTTGTAATGTCCATGAGAGTGCTTCCTTAAGCTGTTGATCCACCATCAACTACTAGGGTATGTCCGGTGATAAAAGAAGATAAATCTGAAACTAAAAATATTGCTGCCCTGGCAATGTAGTCTGGATGCCCTGCTAATCTAAGCGGATTTGATGCGATTGCGTTCTCAATGTCCAATCCGCCTGCTTTCAGGGGAGCTAGTTGATCTTGGACTCCGGGGGTATCAATAATTCCGGGAGCAATCGCATTAACCCTGATGCCCTTTGGTCCAAGTTCCTGAGCAAAGGATTGTGTAAGTCCAATAACGGCGGCCTTTGACGTACTATACGCACTTATGTTTGCTCCACCTCTAAGAGCTGCAATTGAAGCAATATTGACTATTGATCCGCCTTCTCGAAGGTATTTTGAGGCTTCTCTTGATGCGCTATATTGTGCTCGGACATTCACCTCGAGCATCCTGCTCACGAATTCGTCAGTTACGTTCTCTATTGGGCCTGTGGTGGGGAAAATTCCAGCGTTGTTCACAATAAAATCTATCCCTTGATGATCCGCCGCTGATGTAATTGCTGAAACAAGATCAGTGGTCTTTGTAACGTCGCAATACTGAAAGGTCATGAGCTCAGTATTTGAGCAGTCATTGATTGAAGGGTCAGAGTCGGCTATCAAAACTTTAGCTCCGCATTCAACCAAACGCTGCGTGATAGCTTGACCAATGCCTTTGAGCCCTCCCGTTACGATCCCATGTTTGCCAGATAAATCAATTAACTCAGATACGCTCAGGAGTTGCCCCATAGAGAGAGTTTACAAGAGATAAATCTCCAGTACTAACGCAATTTGGATTCTAGGACTACTCTTAACTTATGACCCGTCTGAGGAAAAGTACTTTTAGTTCAGCAAAATCTTTCTTTGTGAAGTCACTTCTTTTGCTTCTAGGGTTCATTTTTGTTGGACTCGGTTTTATTGGGATCATCATTCCTGGAATGCCGACTACGGTTTTCATGATTTTAGCAGCGGCCTGCTTTGCGAAATCCAGCCCGAAATTTGAACAGTGGATCCTAGATTTGCCGGGGATAGGACGATTGGTTCAAGATCACAGAGATGGACTAGGAATGCCACAAAAGTCTAAGGCGATAGCAATAACGATGATGGTACTAGCTGTCACTCTTAGTATTATTTTTGCAATTACGAGTACCCTCATTCAAATTTTAGTTGGCGTCGTTGGAATTATCGGTGTTTGGTATGTTGGAGTTCGGGTTCCCACGAAAGAGAAAGTTTTAGCTCTACGCGATACCGAACAGAATTACTAATTACGCAGGTACTAGATAGAGCTAACCCAGACATCCTTAAACACCAACGACTCTGCTTATTCAGCGGTATCAGATATTGCTTCTGCAGATGCAGCAGGTCCGGCTTGGGGGAGGTCGATACCTGCTGTAACTTTTGAAGCCATTACTTCCACAACTTAGTTAAGTCTCAACAAAAGCGAAAGAATGCAAGGCCCAAATACCGGTATTATTTTGTAAGGATATGGATAGCATTTAATTTGGAGGTCTCCAATGGGTAATGCTGATCTTAAAACAGCGATTAGAAGTGCAGAAGTCATAGTAAATCAAGGCCTGAATTACTTACGAAAAAAAGATAGCCCCGAACAAGATCAGGTATTCCTTTACGAGTTAGCTCACGCCCGCTCGGCTCTCTCAATAGCACAAGGTTTCTCAGAATTTGCTGAAAAGGGAGATAATGAAAAACTTTTGGTCGAATTATTCTGTGCAGATACCTTCAAGTCACTTTCTGATATGTGCTTTGGTCGCGAAACTTTATGGGAAATTCCTATTGATGACATACAGTTGCTTAACCGGTATGTCGCAAATTATGGATCGCCAATGCAATATTCCTCAGCGGCGAATTTACCAGTTCAAAATCATTTGAATGAAGAATTACAACTCGTAGCAGAAACGTTTCGCCGCTTTGGCAAAGAGAATATTGAGCATCATGCTGAAAGCGTGCACCGCGAAGACCTTGATGTTCCCGAAAGCATAATTTCAGGCCTAGCTGAACTCGGGTGTTTCGGCCTATCAATACCCGAACGCTACGGTGGAACTGCAACGGGTACCACCCTCGACAATTACGGAATGGTTATTGCAACAGAGGAACTTTCAAGAGCGTCACTGAGCATTGGAGGTTCTCTTATTACACGTCCAGAGATACTGGCACGAGCTATTGAAAACGGAGGAACCGACGACCAGAAGCAACGTCTCTTACCTCTAATTGCATCAGGGGAATGCATGTCGGCGGTTGCCGTGACTGAACCAGACTTTGGTAGTGATGTCGCTGGCATTACTACCAATGCACGACGGCTCCCTAACGGAGACTGGGAAATTAATGGTGTGAAAACTTGGTGCACATTTGCTGGTAGAGCTGATCTATTAATGGTCTTAGCAAGAACCAACCCTGATACTTCGGTAGGGCACAGAGGATTAAGTATCTTCGTCGTAGAAAAGGATAGAGCCAAGGGGCATAGCTTCACCTTTCGACAAGACCATGGGGGGAAGCTGGAGGGAAGAGCAATACCTACTTTGGGCTACCGAGGTATGCATAGCTTCGAAATTTCATTCCAGGATTGGAGAGTTCCTCCTGCTTCACTTATCGGGGGAGAGTCGGGCGAAGGAAAAGGGTTCTATCTGCAAATGGCAGGATTTGAGAATGGAAGATTGCAAACAGCTGCCCGCGCAGTTGGAGTTATGCAAAGAGCTTATGATGAAGCTGTTCTCTACAGCCAAGAACGAAATGTCTTTGGAGAAACCTTATTCGACTATGAGCTTACGCAAAGTAAATTAGGGCGCATGTCCGCAATAATTCATGCATGCAGAGAATACACGTATAGAGTCGGCGAGTTGATGTCCAGAGGCGAAGGAACGCTAGAAGCAGCGATGGTTAAAGCCTATGCCTGCAAAGCAGCAGAGTGGGTGACGCGTGAGTCTATGCAAATACATGGGGGTTTCGGGTATGCCGAAGAGTATGTTGTGAGTCGCCTCTATGTAGATGCCCGAGTGCTCTCAATTTTTGAAGGCGCTGACGAAACTCTCTGTCTAAAGCTTATAGGAAGAAGAATCTTGAGTTCTTAGCCTAACCCCTTCCGAGCAGGCGGTAAATCATCAAATTCTGGCTCTTCCCTTTTTGTTTGTGCTTCAAATACGCTAGCCATATCTTTCGGCTGATACATTCCAGCTTGCCAAGTAGCAATGAAATTTAAACTGTCAGCAACTGAGTGGTCTCTGGTGTAATTTATGCTTTCTTTTGTGCCCCAGATCGCTAATGGTGATTTTGTTGCGATTTCTGAAGCAATTTCTAAAACAGCATCAACCATTACCTCATGGCTTGAGAAGACTTCGTTCACTAACCCTACTTCCATAGCACGTTGAGCCGTCATTCTCCTTCCAGTGTATGCCAGTTCCCGAGCTACCCCCTCAGGAATAATTTTCGGTAGTCTTTGTAGCGTTCCGACGTCTGCAGTCATTCCTATATTTATTTCTTGAATGCAGAACCATGCATCTTCTGTTGCATATCTCATGTCAGCCGCAGTAACCATGTCAACTGCCCCGCCTACGCAACCACCCTGAATAGCAGCTAGAACTGGCATTCTTGCTCTTTCAAAACATGTGAAACTTTCTTGGAGATGAAGTGCAGATTCACGAGTCAATGCGTTACGTCTGCCCCGCTCAGTCTTTTCGCTATCGCTCAATCCACCTCCAGTGAATACAGCTAAATCCATACCTGCACAGAAATGTTTTCCAGTTGAGGAAATTACAATTGCTCTGGCTTTCCCTTCATCACTGATTTCATTTATGATCTCCGGAAGTTCACTCCAAAAGGAGGGGATCATTGTATTGAGATTAGGTCCGCGATCAAGCTTTACGTGGGCGACCTTATCAGCGATTGAGACATCAAAACATTCATAAGCCATAATTAGCGACTCCTATCTATCTTTCCAGTTCCATGAACACCGTAATCCAGAAATTTTAACTGGTGCAATTGGGCTACGACATCTATTAAGAAAATAGGGTACATTCTCTTTATGCTTGAAACTAAAAAAACGTTCTGTCGTATCTGTCATGCAGCTTGCCCGATGGAAATAGATGTAGAAGATGGCAAGAGAATCGTTGCTGTGCGTGGCGATCGCACAGATCCCTTGTTTGAGGGGTACACATGTATAAAAGGTAGACAATTAGCTGATCAGTTCCACAGCCCAAGCCGACTTCGTTCCCCGCTGAAGAAAACAACAGCAGGAACTTTCGAGGAAATAAAATCCGAAAAGGCCCTTGACGAAATAGCGGAGCAATTACAGGCCATTACGGACAGGTATGGTCCGAGATCGGTGGCAACCTATATTGGAACAGGAGCTTACCAAAACAGCATTGGTGTACCTGTAGCTTCAGCATGGCATAGGGGTTTTGGCTCGCCATCCTTTTACACTTCACTAACAATCGACCAACCTGCACATCGAAGTTCATTACTTCGACTCGGTTCTTGGGAAGCCGGATGGCAGAACTTCACTGATGCCGATGTATTACTTGCGGTGGGATACAACCCTCTAGTTTCAAGCTACGGTCCTGCGAGCGGACTTCAGGGAACCAATCCCTTTATCAAGCTCCGTGAAGCTAAAAAACGAGGATTAAAACTTATCGTTATCGATCCAAGAAGAAGTGAGTTAGCAACGCAAGCTGATGTATGGCTTCAGGTAAAGCCGGGTGAAGACCCTACTTTGATCGCCTCAATGATCGGGCATATCCTAAAGAATAATCTGCACGATACGAGTTTTTGCGAACAATATGTAGACCAAGTCCAACTTCGTAAGTTAAAAGAAGCTTGCTCTGCCTTCACACCGGATTATGCAGCCGAGCGTTGCGAAGTGCCATCGAATCACATAAAGCTAGCAGCCGAGATGTTTGCATCAGGGCCTAAAGGAACAGCAGGCTCTGGAACTGGCCCTAACATGGCTCCACACGGAACGCTAATGGAGTCTTTAGTGCTTACTTTAAATGTTCTATGCGGACGTGTTCTCAAAGAGGGTGAAACTCTTGAAAGCCCCTACATGCTTACACCAGGAGATACAAGACGGGCACAAGTAATTGCCCCTAGTAGCCCTACTCCAGGCGCACCTCATAGAGTCAGAGGTCTATCAGGATTGCCAGGAGAGATGCTAACCAACGCATTAAACGATGAAATTCTATTACAAGGAGATGGTCAAGTGCGGGCGCTGATTGTTTCAGGAGGAAACCCAGTTCAGGCTTGGCCTGATCAGCTTAAAACTCTAAAAGCATTAAGTGACCTTGAGCTACTAGTTGTGATTGATCATCGAATGACAGCTACCGCACAACTTGCAGACTTTGTCATAGCACCCCGACTTCAACTTGAACGTGAAGATGTCCCAAATGTAATGGATCGGCGTTTCCCCGCTGTTTA
>ENA-OSEY01003294-OSEY01003294.1-marine-metagenome-genome-assembly--contig:-NODE-3294-length-10014-cov-2.899165_pt1 | contig 10014 bp, 8 predicted proteins | sample MGYA00248465_ERZ534230 | MGnify/ENA primary metagenome ERZ534230 (study PRJEB26409, sample SAMN06344110) | marine metagenome | isolation source: Sea water from surface | place: Atlantic Ocean:Southern...
CATTCTTGCGAGAGGCAACGATCAAATTTCTCGTGCTAAGAATAGAGCTAGGAGTTAATGGCCTTGGCCCGTCTTCCGCTTGAACATTAGGAAGGACGGTCCAACCTATACCCAAATTAACCATTTCTTTGAGAACTTCAGGTTGCGGTGAATCAGCTACTACTTCAACAGAGGACCCTCGTTCCTTAAGCGCCGCGGAGATTATCTTTCGCGTATTTGAGCTTTCAGGAAAGAGCACCCAGGGGCCCCATTTACTTGGTGGACCCAACGGTCCTCCTCCCGGTTTATATATAGACAGAGTTTCTGTCAATAGAGGCTCGATTTGAATACCTTTAATTTCATAACCAGGTTCAATACATACCACCAGATCCAGCTGTCCCCTTTGCAGCGCATCGATTAAGGGTCGAGAGGGACTGACATTCAAGTGAAAATTAAGGGATGGGTGTTCGGTTCTAAAATCTTTCAAAACGCTTTGGAAATAGTTCACCGCTGCTATGTCAATCATCCCTACTCGGATAGTGCCTTCGTGCGCGTTCCTCATTCGGTCTGACCATTTAGCCAAATCACTTGTTAACGAAATGACCTGCCGGGCATGATCTAAGAGAATTTCAGCGTTTGGATGGAGTATCCGCCTTCGTCCGACTCGGTCAAATAACGATACCCCTACTCTTCGTTCCAATTCTGCGAGCCCTTGTGAAAGGGCTGATGGTGTAACTCCGACAGCATCTGATGCATCAGCCCATGTATTTTCTTCGGCCACAGCTATTAAATACTCAAGTTGTCGTATTGAGAGGTCAGGTAAGTTAAGCATGCTCTTACAATATACTTTAGATTTACTTAACAATACTTGTTTAATGTTTATTATTGCTAATATCAGTTCATGACTTCAAGAAACATAAAATCATCGCAAGGAAAACTAGGCATCCTCACACCGGGAATGGGAGCTGTCGCTTCAACTTTCATAGCAGGTGTTCTGGCTGCGAGAAAAGGGTTAAAGCCACCTATTGGCTCTATCAGCCAAATGGCTCATATTCGCCTTGGAACAAAAGAGGAAGGGCGAAACCCATTGATCAAGGATTTCGTACCTTTAGCAGAATTAGATGACCTTGTTTTTGGTGGCTGGGATCCAATTTCTCCTAACGTGCTTGAAGCGGCTCGAACCGCCGGTGTCCTCGAAGGCGATGATCTCTCTGAGATTTCGAGCGACTTGGAATCTATTATTCCGATGGAAGCTGTTTTTGACAAAAAATGGGTTTCACGTTTAGACGGTGTTCGCGTAAAGGATATTGAGAGCAAATGGGACCAAGCAGAAGCTCTGATACAAGACATAGCGAATTTCAAAGAAGAAAACGACTGTGACCGTCTCGTGATGGTTTGGTGCGGTTCAACGGAAGCTTTTCAAGAACCAAGCGAAGTTCACGCTTCTGTCGCGGCGTTTGAAGAAGGGCTAAGAAGTAACGATCCGAATATTTCTCCAAGCCAAATATACGCATATGCTGCATTGCAGAGTGACGTTCCGTTTGCGAATGGTGCTCCTAATTTAAGCTGTGACCTAGATTGCATTGTTGAACTCTCAAAATCTCGGGGTGTTCCTATAGCTGGTAAGGATTTCAAAACAGGTCAGACGCTAATGAAAACGCTGTTAGCACCAGGATTCAAAGCGCGAATGCTTGGGCTTGAAGGCTGGTATTCGACAAACATTCTTGGCAACAGGGACGGAGAAGTACTTGATGCTCCAGAGAACTTTAAATCCAAAGAAGTTTCCAAATTAGGAGTTCTAGATACCATCCTGCAACCTGAACTTTATCCTGACCTCTATGGAGATATCCATCACGTCGTGAGAATCAACTATTACCCACCCCGAGGCGACAACAAAGAGGGTTGGGATAACATCGATATCTTTGGCTGGCTGGGTTACCCCATGCAAATTAAGGTTGACTTCCTCTGCCGAGACTCTATTCTAGCCGCTCCAATTGTCCTTGATCTTGCGTTGTTTATGGATCTAGCCCATCGGGCTGGTGAATCTGGAGTCCAAGAATGGTTAAGCTTCTATCTGAAAGCCCCACAGTCCTCGACAGACAGCGGACCTGAGCATGACCTATTTATCCAGCAAACAAAATTAAAAAATACTCTTCGTGAATGGATGGGGGAAGAACCCGTTACGCATAGTGAAGCTGGCTAAAGGAAAACCAGACTTCAAGAAACTGAACCACCAGCTTTAACCCAGCTAGAAACGACACTTTCCGCCTCCTGGGGGTTGTAGACGTCCTCTTCGTAGCTCCATTGACCATTGCCCGCATAATGCAATATGACATGGACATTAAAGGAATACTCCGCATTCCCTCCAGTTGGGTCAGGAAGACAATTTGGTATTAGAGCGATAACACGATTTCCATCAATAATGTAGTGGTCCACAGGGAAAGTCATTTGTGGGAAAGGGCCCATTGCTGAAGTAATCCATTTCTTAATTGCGGCCTTCCCATGGAATTTCCCGTAATGATGCTCAAAATATCTTGCATCTTCCGTAAATTGATCTGCCCATGGAGACCAGTTCCCTGTCTGGACAGCGACTTCTCCCCTACGAACATACTTTCTGAATTCTTCCTCTACTTCTTCTCTTGAAACAATAATGTCAGGGACTTCTGGGGCCCAGTCCTCAATTCCGCGCAACGTATTATTCGGTGGGGTATCAATTCGGCCACCGTCATTAAACCATTCTTGCCATACACGCTCTGCATCAGCTGGATTATAGAAATCTTCTTCGTAATCCCAAAGCCCATTCCCTGCGTAGCGCAAATAGGTTGTGTTAGGGAATCCATAACGCTTTCCTGTACCAGTGGGATCTGGTAGGTTATTCCAGATATACAAAGCTACCTTATCTCCATCGATTGCCCACCATTCGATCCACATAGAGATATTGGGGTACTGCTTCATAGTAGAAACAATCCATTGAGAGATTTGCTCCCTACCGTTAAATTCCCCCAGGAAGTGCTCTATGTATTTAGCTTCGAGAGTGAATAGAGATGCCCAAGATTCCCAATCATGGTCAATAACGCCACGTTTTCTGTATTCATCAAACGCAATGGCGATTTCATCATTATTGGACCTATTCATGCAATACGCTCGCTCTCCTAATATCAGTAAGATTTTCACAACGATAACAAAAACTCAAGATTGGTATCTGTTGTTTCGGCAAAGACTGAAAATGTGATGTAAAAATAGAAATATGATTATTGTTGTCTCACCCGCAAAAGCATTGGACTTTGAGTCTCCTTGGGCGACTCAGAAAAGTAGTAAACCCTCCCTTCTCAAAAAAAGTGAAGAACTTGTCGGTGTGCTTTCTCAAAAGTCCCCTGACCAACTTGGTTCACTCATGTCGTTATCGGATTCACTTGCTGAGTTAAATTTTGAAAGATATCAGGATTGGAGCACTCCGTTTACTAAACAGAACTCTCGTCCAGCAATACTTTCTTTTAACGGGGATACGTACACGGGAATGAACGCTTCGGAGTCTTTTTCTGAAGAAGACTATGACTACGCACAGGAAACTTTGAGGATACTTTCTGGTCTTTATGGAGTGCTCAGGCCTCTGGATTTAATCCAACCCTACAGGCTTGAGATGGGAACGAAGCTGGAAACCGAATATGGTAAGAATCTTTATGAGTTTTGGGGAAACTCTCTAACCGAATCTCTAAATAAAGCTCTAGGTGAAAGTCCTGGCGAAAAGGTTTTAATTAACCTTGCGTCTAACGAATATTTCAAATCTGTTCATGCAAATGAATTAGAGTTTCCTGTTATGACACCAATATTTCTTGATAGAAAAGATGAAGGGGACTACAAAACCGTGAGCTTCTATGCAAAACGTGCGAGAGGGTCAATGGCTTCTTGGATTATTCGAAATAGAGTTTCCCAATCTGAGCAATTTCAAGAGTTCGCAGAAAATGGCTACGAATTTTGCTCCAAGCGCTCAAAAAATCAGTCTCCGGTCTTCATTAGAACAAACTCATAGCTAAGTCATTAATGACTACAAAAATTGGCATTAACGGCTTCGGAAGAATAGGTAGACTAGTTGTGCGGGCGCTTGCCCATCATGAGCAACTTGAATTAACCCACATAAATGAACTTAACTGCGATGCAAAAACTGCTGCGCACCTTATGCAATTCGATACTGTCCATGGGACATGGAAACGTGAAGCCCATGAGTCGGAAGGAAATCTCATACTGGACGGGTCTTCGGTTAAGTACTCTCAAATTGGAAGTCCCGGTGATGTCGCATGGGAAGAAACAGACGTATCAATCGTCCTTGAGTGCACAGGGGCTTTTAGAACTGCTGAGGCATTGTCCGTTTATTTTAATCGAGGGATTAGAAAAGTTGTTGTAGCTGCTCCGGTCCATGACGAGACCGTTCTTAATGTTGTCATGGGTTGTAATGATCACCTTTATGATGATCACAAATATGACATTGTGACAGCAGCTTCATGCACAACGAATTGTATTGCTCCAGTTGTAAAGGTGCTTCACGAACAGGTTGGTATTGATAATGGAATGATAACTACTATCCATGCACCGACCAATACACAAGTGGTAGTTGATAAGCCTCTTGCTGACCCCAGACGGGCGCGTTCCTCTTTAAATTCTTTAATTCCTACATCAACTGGTTCAGCAACTGCGATAACTCGCATCTTCCCTGACCTTGAAGGAAAGCTCGATGGCCTCGCAGTTAGAGTACCTGTCCTTAATGCTTCGTTAACAGATTGTGTCTTTTCATTACAATCGGAAGTAAGCGCCCAAGAAACAAACGAGCTCCTTAGGCAAGCCTCAACTACAGAGCTGGAGGGCATCCTTGGATATGAAGATAGGCCACTTGTTTCCGCCGATTTTGTCAATGATTCACGGTCCGGAATTGTAGATGGTTTATCTACCTTGAAACTCCCGAATGGGCTTGTGAAAATTTTGGTTTGGTACGATAACGAATACGGTTATGTCCATCGAATGGCTGAGTTGGCTGCGAAGATTTCCAAAGGCCTATGACGAGAACGAAATGAAAATTAAAAGCTACGGTCTGGTAACCGGTGCTTACTGGAGCTTGACACTCACCGACGGTGCCTTGCGTATGGTTGTTCTCCTCCACTTTCACGAGCTTGGTTTCGGACCACTGGAACTTAGCTTTCTTTTCTTGGCCTATGAATTCATGGGTGTCTTAACTAACTTGTTTGGCGGAATCGCTGGATCAAGATTTGGGCTTGAACAGACTCTGAAGGCTGGTCTTCTGATTCAGATTTTTGCCCTTCTTGCGATTTCTTTCGTAGATACAAACTGGGGGAAGATCTTTTCTGTGGCCTTTGTAATGTTTTGCCAGGCCTTCTCAGGTATTGCGAAAGATTTGACGAAAATGAGTTCTAAAAGCGCCGTGAAATTTGTCGTTCCGGAGGATGGGTCTTCAAAACGACAAACTCGCCTATTTCGTTGGGTCGCTGTTCTTACTGGTTCGAAGAATGCACTGAAAGGTGTCGGATTTTTCGTTGGTAGCGCATTGCTATCGCTTTGCGGTTATAGGACCTCGCTTCTGGCCCTTGCAGCGATTGTTGCAGTTGCGTTGGGAGCGGTTTTAGTCTTCCTTGATGAGAGTATAGGTAAATCGAGTAAGCCCATTCCTAGGCGCATATGGGCATCTACTTACCCTGCCGTTAACAAGCTATCGATTGCCAGATTTTTTCTATTTGGTTCGAGAGACATCTGGTTCGTAGTGGCTCTCCCTATTTTCTTGGATGAGAGTTTAGGTTGGTCTTTTGAGGGAATCGGAGCTTTCCTTGCGGCTTGGGTTATTGGTTATGGCATTATTCAGTCGGGTGCCCCTTCTGTGATCAGGCTTAAAGATGCAGCAGGGGAAATTCAAGCCTCAACCCGTCTCTGGTCATTTACCTTGATGATATTCACTATTTTGTTGGCCGTTTTGGTTGCTTTTGATATAGCCAAAAGTTTCACGGTAATCGTCGGATTACTATTATTTGGCGTTTTGTTTGCTTTAAATTCTTCGCTCCATTCATATCTAATTCTTGCTTTCACGGAGGACGATAGCGATGTAGCTGTTAATGTTGGTCTTTATTACTCGGCCAATGCGTTTGGGAGGCTATTTGGAACTCTTCTCTCTGGCTTGACTTATCTCTGGGGCGGCTTATCGGCAGCATTGTTTACCTGTTGTGGCTTCTTGGCTGTCAACTGGCTAATTTCCTTCTCATTTCCGAAAAGAATTAAATCCGGCTTACAGTGAGACCCTTTTGTATCAGAACGCTACTTCGAGTACTTTGAACTCAGAATCGTGGTCTGCCAAAAAGAATTCCATTGATGGGAGGAACCCATATGGAAAACAGATTGCATCACCCGAACTTACGGTTTCTTCTCGTTCTTCAACTTCTATTTGCGCAGATCCCTGCTTAATAAACCATAGAAAAAAAGAGAGGGGTTTTTCTGGACTTATAGACGTTGGAGTTAATCTTGTGCCCTCTGATACAGAACCGTGGATTTCGTTCACCCAACCTTGATTCCCTGATGCTTCATCTATTGAGGTCCCATATGCGGTCAAGGAGGTTGAATCTTTATAAGTTACCGGCTCTCGTGAGTTGGGCGTATCGTGAGTAAATTGTTGACCATTAAAATTTCGTGTACGCGCTACGGTGCTGTTGGGCAACTCCATGTTGAAGTCGGAAAACGTTGCATGGTCTGCAGGAGTTGTCACTTCAATGACCTCAAGGTCATCAAATGATTCCAACACCTGGTGGCGGATGCCTGGCGGTTGGAGAATACAGTCTCCCTCCTTAAACATAAAAGGCTCACCTTGATCTTCGTATACCAATTTCGCTGAACCGTTAATGCAAAACAGTGTTTGGAAGGAAACATCATGATAATGCACCCAGTCAGCCACTTTCCCGCTTCCTGCAATTCTTATTTGAGATGCCACGGAGATTTCGTTGTGGTTACCAGTCAAAGATCTATATGACATCCCTGCTCTGCCATGCACCCATTTAGTATCGCTTATCCGCGATACATGAACGATTGGCTGCAGATCTATTACCTGATTTTGTCGCTTAATGACAGGAACATACTTCACTCTGGTGCCGTTAGGGCCAATTAGATCCGTTCCGATGAGGGATTGATCCTCTATTGGAATTTCAATCGATAGTGGTTGTGCTTTTGCACTTTTATCTAACGCTATGGTGAATTGATCCCTATTCAAGATGGCATAATTAGGGTTATCTGCTGGTGAAATCATCATAATTTTGAACCCAAGTTTATTTACAAAGAACTCAAGCCCTGATTCAAATTCAGGTGCAGCAACTAGTGACCTTATTGATTTCGTCTCATCAGTAGCGTCAACAGTGAATTTCATGAAAACTATTTCCTTTTATTCTTTCAAGACTAGGGTTCAAAGTTACTTAGTTACTTCTAAATACGATACCGTTGCATTCGGACAATGAATTTTAAAGCTGAAATTGATTTATGGTGAACCCAAAACCCCTTATAGGTATAACTGGACGTCGGCGTACTGGAGATAAATTACGTGGCAGTCTTGAGGTCATGAATCACCTTTCCTTTGAGGTGTATTGGGTTGACTATGCCCAAGGCATTATCGCAGCAGGTGGGATTCCTGTTTTCCTTCCTCTTAGCCTTGACCCATCAGAAATCATTCCTCGACTGGATGGCATACTCATGAGTGGCGGGGCTGACATAGATCCCGAAAGGTACGGTGCAGACCCTGAGCCTGAACTGCAGTCAATAGAGCCGGTGCGTGATGATTTTGAATTGAAAGTACTTGAGAAGGTGTACGAGAATGAATTGCCTGTTGCTGGGATTTGCCGAGGCCTACAAATTCTTAATGTCCACGCCGGAGGAACGCTATTTCAAGACGTTCCTCCACACGCTGCTCGAAAGGAACCCCCCTCAAGTCGGGTGCATGAAGTTACCTTTGATGATGGATCTTTATTTTCAGGTCTCTACGGATCATCAATACAAGTGAACTCTTTACATCATCAAAGCATCGATAAGCTGGGTAAGGGATTTCTGGCTACTGGGGTCTCAAATGATCAAGGAGTTGAGGCGATTGAGCATGTTGAACGACCTATTATCGCTGTTCAGTGGCATCCGGAAATGTTAGACACGCGAGATAGCGATCCACTTTTTCAGTGGCTAGTCCAGCGCTCTTCGGAGCGACTTTAGGTATTCTGGGGAAAACCTAAGTCGACTTGACTGCTTGTTGGGTCAGGCCAACGACTTGTGATAACTTTTTGCTTCGTATAGAAACGCATTCCTTCTGGGCCATACATTGCTGTATCTCCAAATAGAGAATCATCCCAGCCACCAAATGAGTGGTACCCCACTGGAACAGGTATTGGAACATTAATTCCTACCATTCCGGCCTGCACATTTTTTTGAAATTGTCTGGCTGTGCCTCCGTCTCGAGTGAAGACTGCTACTCCGTTGCCATATTGATTCTCAGCTATGACATCCAATGCGTCATCAAAGGATTGGACTCTTACGACCGAGAGGACTGGGCCAAAGATTTCGTCTCGGTACACCTCCATATCTGTTGTCACGTTATCCAAAAGAGTCGCGCCGACATAGAATCCCTTTTGCTCAGGCGAGTGCATTCGACCATCACAAACAACGGTTGCGCCTTCTGCTTCACCTGAGTTGATATAGTCAACAACTCGGCTGCGATGCTCTTCGCTTATTAGTGGACCCATCTCTGAATCAGGCTGCATTCCTGGCCCGATCTTTAGATTATCAATTCGATCAGAGATAGCTTTTACTAACGGTTCTGCTACTTCTCCGACCGCAACAACAACTGAAATTGCCATGCAACGCTCACCAGCTGATCCATAAGCGGCGGAAACTGCGGAATCTGCTGCAAGATCAATATCGGCATCCGGAAGCACAACCATATGGTTCTTGGCGCCCCCTAATGCCTGAACCCGTTTACCTCCTGCTGTTGCAGACTCGTAAATGTGTTTCGCTACAGGCGTGGACCCAACGAAACTCACAGCGTCAACATCATCATGGGATAGAAGTTGGTTAACTGTTTCTGCTCCTCCATTGATTAGATTAACTACACCTTTTGGAAATCCAGCCTCATTCATTAACTTGATTATGAACTCCGGCGCTGACGGGTTTCGGTCTGATGGTTTAAGAATAAAAGTATTTCCACAAGCTATTGCTATTGGAAACATCCACATTGGAACCATTGCTGGAAAATTAAATGGAGTAATCCCCGCTACAACTCCTAATGGTTGCCTAATCGACCAGCTATCAACATTAGTACCAACGTTTTCAGAAAATTCCCCTTTTAATAAATGTGGTATACCACATGCAAACTCAACTACTTCGAGACCTCTTGTTAACGAGCCTCTTGCATCCTCAAAAACTTTTCCATGCTCAGAAACTATCATTTTTGTTAATTCCTCAGAATTTTTTTCGATTAATTCTTTAAACTTAAATATAACTCTTGCTCTTTGAAGAGGTGGTTTTAAAGACCAAGTTTCAAATGCTTTTTTTGCAACTTCAACCGCTTCATCTAAATCAGATTTTGAAGCTAGTCTAACCTCTGACTCTTGTTCTCCAGTTGCTGGATTGAAAACTTTTCCTTTTTTATCTGAAGATCCCGGAATTATTTTTCCGTTTACGAAGTGCTCAATTAAATTCATGGATACGGTGTTTTAGATCAAAATTGCTTAATAGTCTATTTAAACATTTGCTGTTGCAAGCATTTTTTTTATCTCTGCTATAGCTTTTGCAGGATTCAAGCCTTTCGGGCATGCATTTGTACAATTTAATATAGTATGACATCTGTAAAGTTTTAATTCATCAGCAACTTTTTTTAATCTTTCTTTCCTCTCTTCATCTCTACTGTCTATAATCCATCTATAAGCTTGTAAAAGAACTGCAGGTCCTAAATATTTATCTCCATTCCACCAATAACTTGGACAAGATGTTGAACAACATGCACACATAATACATTCA
>ENA-OSEY01003295-OSEY01003295.1-marine-metagenome-genome-assembly--contig:-NODE-3295-length-10013-cov-7.732790_pt1 | contig 10013 bp, 14 predicted proteins | sample MGYA00248465_ERZ534230 | MGnify/ENA primary metagenome ERZ534230 (study PRJEB26409, sample SAMN06344110) | marine metagenome | isolation source: Sea water from surface | place: Atlantic Ocean:Southern...
GCTCGTGCTAAGTCAGCTGACTATCAGCGTAAGGCAAAGGATAGACAGAAGAAGATCGCACAGAATCTTAACAAAGAAAAGAAAACAGAAGCATATGATGGTGCTAACATTCTTAACTTTATGTTAGAGCAGATCGAAGATACTAACACCAACCCTACAACATACTTCTTCTATGATGATAGTGAACTAGAAATCACTGTTAAGGAAGCAGCATATGTAGTAACTAAGTTTATGGAATTAAGTGATGACCACAAAGAAGCATGGATCGACAACGTTGGAAACTCTAAACAGTTCCTATCAGATTTCATCGACATGTAAGTTTGGCAGGATGAAGAACATCCTGACAGAAGAAGAGAGACAGAGAGCAGTAGATATAATACACAGTCTAGATAAATGTTGGTTGAACCGTAGTGGTGGTCAACCACACACCCCTCGTGTTCCGTTCTGGACTCTAGGAGCAGTCACTTATCTCGATGGTACAGAGAACATAGGCATGTACCATAGACATAGGAAGGCAATCAATCCAATACTAAAGAAGAAGTTCACTTGGTTGTACGACATTCTGTGTCGTAGATTCGAGGAGGAACTAGGGGATCCTTGTGTCATTGATGATAAACTAGGTCATCCTGGTTTCCATGTGTTCGGTCAGAAGAAAGGGATCTCTATGACTGATAAAGAATGCTATTGGTTATCACAACCACTTGCTAGTATCCACACAGACATACAATACAAGGAGCACAACTACTACTGGAAGACGTTCAAGGAGTATGACCTAGAGAATACACTGAACTTTACTCTGGCACTAGAGATGCCTAAGTATGGTGGTGGACTGTACATCTGGGACTGGGTGGACATGGATCAGGACTTCATAGATAACTTTAACTTCCAACACAACGATGACAAGAACAGTCAGCTGAAGAACAAGTTCCTCTATGACAACGGAAGCTATAAGTATAGTAAGTCTGGACTCAAGGGTGAGATATGTTTCAACTCTGGTACAGCAGAACTTAAGAGGATGGATCACGAACCACTGTTCGAGGAGTACATAGAGAAGAACCTAGTATATTTCACAGGTCATATCGTACATCAGATAGCTCCCGCCAGATATAAGTGTATGCCAGACGACAATCGTATCACCTTACAGGGTCATGGAATCAAGTGCGATGGCATTTGGAGGTTCTATTTTTAAATAGTAATAAATAACTATTATGGAAAACATTAACACCGCCATAATAGAAAGACTCGAAAGAGTTGTTGACTCACTGTCTGAGAACTCTCAGAAGATGGGTCAGCTCCTTGCTGTACATAACGAGAAGTTAGAGAAGCAAGATCGTATTGATGGTGTGTTGTTTGAGAAGTTGGAGACTCTTAATAAGGATTTCAACAGAGAGACAAGTGCTATAAAGAAAGGATGCGAGAGAGATATACGTAAGGTAGATGACAGACTCAGGATGATGGAGAAGAAGATGTGGAGTATCGCAGGAGGTCTCACCATCGTATCATTCCTTGTAAGTCCAATAGGTCAGAGGTTTATTAGACCATTGACAGAACAATCAAACACTGCTAACATGGTACACAGTGTATCCTTAGTAGATGTCGATAGACAATCAGTTCGTATTTAATATATCTGGTTCGCTAGAACAATTTAAAAAGAAGAATAAAGGAACCTATAACTTCCGCTGTCCTTACTGTGGTGACTCACAGAAGTATAAGAACAAAGCGAGAGGTTATTTTTTTACTGTCAAAAATGATCTAGTATATAAATGTCACAACTGTGGTGTTGGTAGGAGCTTCGGTAACTTCTTAAAGGAACAGTTCCCTACTCAGTACGACATGTATGTGATGGAAAAGTACAAGGCAGGGTTGACAGGTAAGCACAGAAGTGTGTCAAAACCTAAGTTTAATTTTGATAAACCAACATTCAAAAGACGCATACATCTTGAACCACTTTCTTCTCTAAATAATTCTCACTTGGCATTAGCATACGTCATGGGAAGAGGTCTTCCTCTTGACAAATTAGATGAGTTATATTATTGTCCTAACTTCAAGGTGTGGACAAATACACACAAGCAAACATTCAAATCTACTAAGCATGACGAGGAACGTATCATCATTCCCTTGAATGATAAGGACGGAAACCTCATGGGATTTCAAGGTAGGGCATTCCATCACCCTACACAGATGAGATACATCACGGTCATGTTGGAGAAGGATGCTCCCAAAGTATACGGACTAGACAAAATCAATGAAAGCAAACCTATCTTTATTGTCGAAGGACCCTTCGACTCGCTCTTCTTGGACAACTCGGTTGCGATGGCTGGGTCTGACCTTGATCCTAGGTCGTTTGGTTGGAGCGATTATATTTGGGTTTATGATAACGAACCTCGTAACAGAGAAATCGTCAACCGAATCGAGTCCACCATTGACAGAGGAGATAAGGTAGTCATCTGGCCGTCAGGTATTGATGACAAAGATATAAATGACATGTACAACAGTGGCATTCATCCACAATCCGTGGTAGAATCAAACATCTATCAAGGACTACAAGCAAAATTAAAATTAAACAACTGGAAAAAAATATGAGCAGCATAAACGTACTCAAGAGAGATGGAACCCAAGAGGAACTCAATCTTGAAAAGGTACATAAGATGGTAGAGTTCGCAGTAGAAGGACTCGCAGGAGTATCAGCATCACAGGTAGAAATACAATCAGGACTACAGTTCTGTGATGGTATTACATCTAATGATATTCAAGAGATCTTAATTAGATCAGCAAGTGATCTTATCAGTGAAGAACATCCTAACTATCAATACGTTGCTGCTAGGTTATTGCTATTCGGACTTCGGAAAGCAGTACATGGACACCCAGAGATACTTCCCCCGCTTTTGGAGCACGTCAAGGGGTGTATTGACAAAGGAGTATACGATGGAACTATCGTGAACCGCTATAGTGAAGAGGAGTGGGACAGGATTAACAGTTTCGTCGAGCATGAAAGAGATTACTTATTTACCTACGCAGGACTGCGACAGGTTGTTGATAAGTATTTAGTACAAGACAGAAGCACTGGTGAACACTATGAATCACCGCAGCAGATGTATATTATGATCGCTGCTACACTCTTCGCAAACTATCCAACAGAAACAAGACTCGATTATGTCAGACGCTACTACAACGCAATCAGCACACACAAAATCAACATCCCAACACCAATCATGGGGGGTGTCAGGACACCCATTCGTCAATTTGCATCTTGTGTTCTGGTTGATATTGATGACACCCTCGATAGTATCTTTAGCAGTGATATGGCTATTGGCAAATATGTCTCACAGAGGGCTGGTATTGGGATTAACGCGGGCAGAATCCGTGGCATCAACAGTAAAATCAGGGGCGGTGAAGTACAACACACAGGTGTTATCCCCTTCCTTAAAAAGTTCGAGGCAACTGTTAGATGCTGTACTCAAAACGGTATCAGAGGAGGGTCAGCCACTGTCCACTTTCCAATCTGGCATCAAGAAATTGAGGACATCATTGTTCTCAAGAACAACAAAGGAACGCAAGACAACAGAGTAAGGAAGCTTGACTATAGTATTCAACTCAGTGAACTATTCTATCAGAGATTCATTGAGGCAGGAGAGATCTCACTGTTCTCTCCTCATGATGTACCAGGTTTATACGATGCCTTCGGTACAGAATACTTTGATGAACTCTATGTAAGATACGAGAACGATAAGAGCATACCTAGGAAGACTATTGACGCACAAGAACTGATCCTTGATCTACTCAAGGAGAGATCAGAGACAGGTCGTATCTATCTGATGAACATAGACCACTGTAATAGTCACAGTTCATTCAAAGACAAGGTAAGTATGTCTAACCTATGTCAGGAGATCACTCTACCCACTGACCCTATTGATCACATTGATGACGCAGGAGGAGAGATAGCACTGTGTATACTGTCTGCTATCAACGTAGGTAAGATCACACAACTAGATCAACTAGAAGATCTATGTGACTTATCTGTCAGAGGACTAGAAGAACTCATAGACTATCAACAGTACCCTGTAGCTGCTGCCAGACGCAGCACACTGGCACGTAGATCACTGGGGGTAGGGTACATAGGGTTAGCACATTATATTGCTAAGAATAAAGTTAAGTATGATGACCCACAAGCATGGAAATTAGTACATGATTTGTCTGAAGCATTCCAATACTACCTACTCAAAGCATCTAATCAGATAGCAAAAGAGAAGGGGGCATGTGAATACTTTGATCATACTAAATATTCAGACGGGCTACTTCCTATTGACACGTACAAGCAGGACGTAGACGACATCGTACCAAACGTATTGAACTATGATTGGGATACTTTACGCAATGACATCAAGACCCACGGTCTTAGACACAGCACATTGTCAGCACAAATGCCATCGGAGAGTAGTTCCATTGTGTCTAACGCAACCAACGGAGTCGAACCACCAAGAGATTACGTGTCCATTAAGAAGTCAAAGAAAGGACCTCTTAAGCAAGTTGTTCCAGGTTTTCCATATCTAAAATCTAACTACACATTGTTGTGGGATATGCCAAGTAATGAAGGGTACATCAAAGTTATTGCTGTCATGCAAAAGTTCTTTGACCAAGGTATATCAGGCAACTGGAGTTATAATCCTGAGAACTATCCAGATAATGAAGTGCCAACCTCTGTCATGGCACAAGACTGGTTGACCACCTACAAGTATGGGTGGAAGACATCATACTATCAGAACACGTATGATGCTAAGAAAGATGCAGAGGAACCTATTGCGGAAGTAGCACACACTGATCTCAATAGTTTACTAACAGATATTATGGAGTCGAATGAAGAAGAGTGCGAATCATGTTCAATCTAATAACGAAATGGCAATCCCCGATGGAATGACTGTCTTCAATACTGAGGACGTTGATACCAATAAACAACACATGTTCTTTGGTAAACCATTAGGAGTACAACGATACGACAAGTACAAGTACCCTGTATTTGATAAACTAACACAGCAACAGTTAGGATATTTCTGGAGACCAGAGGAGGTCTCCTTACAGAAGGATAGGTCTGACTATCAGACACTATCTGATCAGCAAAAGCACATATTTACTAGCAACCTTAAGTATCAGATCTTACTTGACTCTGTACAAGGTAGAGGTCCTGGCATGGCATTCATTCCTTATGTCTCCTTGCCAGAACTGGAGTCTGCCATGTTAGTCTGGGAGTTCATGGAGATGATACACAGTAGATCTTATACATATATTATTAAGAACGTGTATTCAGATCCTAGTGATGTCTTTGACAAAATCTTAGACGATGATAAGATAATAGCACGTGCTGAATCGGTAACGAAAGCATATAATAATCTGATCAATGCTGCTCAGAACTGGGGTACCAGTAACCTATACAAAGATGGTCACAAAGAAACCTACACCTCCTCCTATGAACTCAAAGAACTCAAGAGACTACTCTACCGTGCCATCGTCAACGTTAACATTCTTGAGGGCATTAGGTTCTATGTATCCTTCGCTTGCTCGTTTGCGTTTGGTGAACTCAAACTTATGGAAGGATCAGCTAAAATTATCTCTCTCATCTCCAGAGATGAAAGCCAGCATCTTACACTTACTCAACAAATCCTCAAAAAATGGCAAGAAGGAGACGACCCCACGATGGTTGATATCGCAAATGAGGAAAGGGAAAATGTTCTAGACATGTTCCGTAACTGTGTAGATGAAGAGAAGGATTGGGCAGACTATCTGTTTTCTAATGGTAGTATGATCGGACTCAATGCTAAACTACTACACAAATACGTGGAGTTCATTGCTAACAGGAGACTCAGAGCATTAGGATTAGATCCACTCTATGATATTCCTATCCGCAACAACCCACTGCCATGGACAGAGCACTGGCTTAACTCCAAAGGGCAGCAGAACGCTCCACAAGAGACAGAAATAGAGTCTTATGTAGTAGGAGGTATCAAACAGGATGTTAAGAAAAATAGTTTCGCAGGATTTAAACTCTAATGCCTAAGATAAAGTTTGAGAAAACTTTATATATTGGATCAGGTGTTGTAACATGGTGGATGAAAGCAGAACGATGGATCAAGAAGCAATTCAAGAATCCATTCGTTCAGCATCTTGCCCTCGGTGTGTTAGAATACTTGAAAGAATTGTGGATTGATGCTAAAATATATAATACCATGCAGGACGTTGACCGTCAGGCAGAAGAACTGAAGAAACACTGGGAAGAACATGACGAACCAATCACCCCACACGTTGTGGAGACAGGAGTATTTGGAGATGAAGGCTGGTCTATCGAAATCACAAATCCGATTGTTGAAAGAGGGACCCCAACAATTAGCACAGGCATGGTTACTCCAAGCAATGCACAACGATTGGAAGAAGATGAAGGGGATAAAGGAACCACCTAGTAGAGAGTCAGGTCACCAGACTACACTGAGGGAGTTCTTCCAACGACATGATTGATCAATATATTAGAGAGTACTGGGGTGACCCAGAACAATGTGATAAATTAATAGAGTTTTATAAAGAAGCACATAAACAGGGTAGAACTAAGGTAGGTAACGTAGGTAGTATAGATTGCCCACAGGGTAAACCACAGTTAGATAAGAAGAAGAGTACAGAGATGCCTTTCGAGGACATCTGGAACGGAGAGATGGGTGATGATGTCTGGGGTCTACGTGACTACATGGACTTCGTAACCGACTGCTACTCAGATTACTGGGAGCACTTCAAGCTACCACCACCTATAGGGATCAGAGTCTTACCACAAATACAATACTATAAACCTGGTGAGGGATACTACTTCCCACATATAGATGCTGAGTCAGCAGTTATGAGTCGGGTGTTAGTTTACATAACTTATCTTAACGATGTTCCTGATGGTGGTACTATTATGGTGAACAATGATGGGTTCACTATCCACGCAGAGAAGGGTAAGACTGTAGTATTCCCTGCGACTTTCACGCACAAGCATGTAGGAGAGATATCACAGACACACGAGAAATATATCTGTACTGGATGGGTGGAGTGGTTATCCGTACAAGGTTAAGGTAACATAAAGTTGCTAAATATGTGTAGGTATGCTAACATACCTTTACGTTCATCCAATGATTGAAGTAGCACTACTCGCAACACTTCTGTCTGAACACCACCCTTCCCACTGGGAAATGTCATGCTCAGACTGGAACCGCAACAGGATTGAGATACTTAGCGATAAGGATCTAAACTCTGACGCACACGAGTACCTAATTGATTACCTTCGGACGAAAGTTGAAGGTGAATGTGATGCTTTCATCATAGGACGCAAGTAAGCCGACTCGGAACGGATCGTTCATCCCTCTGGTAGGGGGACGCAAAAGCCGACTGAAGGAACGGGGCTAATAATCCCTACTATTTCAGGAGAAAATCTCATGGCACAAGTCACTTATCGTGGTGTTAAGTACGACACCAATAATAAGAAAGCTCAGCAAGCAAAAGAGGTCGAACTAACTTATCGTGGTATTGCTCACGCTAAGTAATGGAAGTACTATGGATCTCTGCTGCTTCAGTAGTTTTCCTATCACTAATCTATGCTGAGACTATGCTTCTCTATAGAGAGAAGAATGCTTAAAAGTATTCCCCGCTACATATAGTAGTCGGGGATTTTTTTATGCAGCGAAACAGACTCAAGCAACTGCTTGAACAACTTGAAGAAGTACTAGCAGAACTAAAGGTAGAGGTATATTCTGATGTCGATAAGTATCGAGATGAAGATGGTTATTATGTAGGTGAAGATGACGATGATGGATACCCCGATTGATTATGAAAATCCCTGGTTATACAAAGGTACAGCTTTCACTTCTGATGATATTGGCGATCTCTTCGGTTTCGTCTACCGCATTACAAATCTCAGCACGGGCAAACAATATATCGGAAGAAAATATTTCTGGCAAAAAAGAAAACCCAAAGGAGGAAAGCGTAGAGTCACTTCTGAATCAGACTGGAAGCGATACTTTGGAAGCTCTGAGGAGCTTAAACGAGACATTAAGGATCTGGGCAGAGAGAATTTCAGAAGAGAAATCCTCTCAGTCCACAAGACCCTCGGAAGAGTCAACTATGAAGAGACCCGACAGCTCTTCCTCAACAACGTGCTCACCGAGTCAGTAGATGGCTTGCCAAAATACTATAATAATAATATACTAGGTAGGTATATGCGTAAGGATTATTTTGATGCTGACAACTGAAGAGTTAGACATCATATACGAGTGGGGTATGACAACTGAACTACCCTACAAGAATGCTCCCACTGCTGAGGGATACTCGAACCAACCCATAGGTATGTGTTGGTTGAAGGGTACAGGTAAAGCATTCTCTGGTGTACGTACATCATTAATAGATGATAAGAAGGTCATTGACATTCTATCTAAGGATGAAGTATTATTTGCTACAGGTGCTATGTTCTACTCAGGAACTAAACTACCCAAGCATCGTGATCCTCCTGTTTACCCTGATAGATACAGGAGAATACACATACCTCTCGTCGTACCCTGTGACAAATGCTGTTACATGGTGTGGGATGGAGAGAAGAAACCATGGAGGTCAGGTGAGTATGGAGTGTGGGATGTACAAGACGTAACACATGAAGCATACAATGTATCTGATGCTGACCTAGAACTTATCTTTATAGACATCAAAAAATGAGAGAGAAAATGATTAGTGCTCTCCTTGCTCATGCTCAAGGAGATATACAAAAGCACAAGATGAACGTAGAAGTATACCTATCCAACCCTGTTGGTATCGGTGAACATTCTAATGTCATGGAAGCAATCGAAGAAGAACTAAACATGATCGCCAAGTATGAAGATCAAGTTACAGTGATCAAGAAACATTTTATCATCAAGGACTAATGAAACAGTACGACGTAGAAACTGTCTGTACCTACAGGACGTGGGTCAGAGTTGATGCTGACGATGAGAAGGCAGCAGAGAGAAAGGTAAAGGACATGGCATGGGACATGACACGCATCCAGTATCAAACCATGGTAGAGTCTGCTCCAACAGGAACAGTGAGGGATGTTAATTAGATCATATCTAGATGTACATACACCTAATGTGAACTGTACCTTACAGCACAACTGTAACTCGATAGGTCGTAAGAACTATTGGTTAGGTAAGAACGATGCTCCAAGAAATTTTATCGAAGAGTATCTACACCAGTGGTACTATGCTTTCCTTACTGGTGACTATAAAGGTATGGAGTATTGGGTATACAGATCAGAAGATGGGAATAGTTTTGATCCTTTCCACTTTGATAAGGACGAGAGAGATCCACAGATCACACACCCTAAGTGGTCAGCTTGTATCAACATGACTCTTGATAAGGGTGCGACTTGTATAAGTGACATGACCTATGGTGACATCAAACCTAGAGAGTGTATCTATTCATACGGTTCAGAGGGTAAGACTACGATCTGGGATGGGAATGTAGCATGGTCAGACATGGCAAGTTATGAAGACTGTAAATTATATGTAAACGTGTGGACAGACAGGAGACCCAAAGGGTTGACCAGATCAAAAGAGATGCCATACTATCCTTACAGTATGATCAAAGGCATCTATGATAAGTGTTCTATTATACCATTCGAGGGAGATAATTATGTTACACACACTCACATGTGTGGTGATTTGTTCGATCATTTTGTCATCAAAGAACCCGCAGAGAGAAATTTTGGAGAGACATATCGTGTGACAGATGTTGTTGTGGCATGAGGACCTTGACACAATCCCAAAGAAAGTGTATACTAAATAACATTACAACGGGATCGAAAGATCGTGCCCCTGCGTAGAACCATCACTCCATGTCGGGAGTGGTGTCATCCGCAAGGGTTTTTTCTTTGCGAGAGACTATAAAAAAATTCATGTCTATTAAATCAACAATCGCTGCAGTGGCAGCATCTCCATTCCTTCTAGCTGGTGCAGCATTTGCTGGTCCTT
>ENA-OSEY01003296-OSEY01003296.1-marine-metagenome-genome-assembly--contig:-NODE-3296-length-10012-cov-19.149774_pt1 | contig 10012 bp, 10 predicted proteins | sample MGYA00248465_ERZ534230 | MGnify/ENA primary metagenome ERZ534230 (study PRJEB26409, sample SAMN06344110) | marine metagenome | isolation source: Sea water from surface | place: Atlantic Ocean:Southern...
TAGGAAAACAAGTTATTGGTGTTTGTAATTTTCCTACAAAAAATATAGCTGGCGTTGTATCAGAAGTTTTAGTACTTGGAGCTATTGAAAAAGACGGAAAAGTTGTCTTAGTGCACCCGTCTCAGAAAACTGATAATGGTTTAGATATTGCATAATGAGTTCTGAAACATTTAATTGGAGTTGTAGACATACATGGTCAAGAAGTGCCAAAAATACATTTTGGTGTTTACTTGGATGCTCTATTGGTGATTTTGGAACTATTTTATTTTTTCAATTAACTAAAATTCCCTTTCCTGTTTTAGCAATAATGACTCTAGCTATAATCAACGGAATTATTACAAGTATAATTTTAGAAACGATTATCTTATTAAGACAAAATTTTTCTTTAAAATTAGCTTTTAAAACAGCTGTTGGAATGAGTTTAATCTCAATGGTAAGCATGGAAATTGCTATGAATGCTACTGATTATTTTCTTACAGGAGGAGCTATTTTAACTTGGTGGGTTGTGCCGATAATGTTAGCTGTTGGTTTTGTTACGCCTTGGCCATATAATTATTGGAGACTTAAAAAATTCAACGAAGCTTGCCATTAAGTAATCTTTTTTAAGATTTTATCCTTAAAAACAAAATGATGAACAATTACCGCAAGTATATGCAGACTTACAAGTGCTAAAAGTAAGTAATTAGAGTAAATATGCACTTCATAATAAGCATCAGCTAAAGCAAAATTATCTTTTTCAAATCCGTATTTAAAAAATATGAAATTAAGCGTTTCTCCCATATAAAGTTTTTTAAGAATTCCAGAAATAGTTATGGAAAAAATAGTTACATAAAGCAAAAAATGATTAGCCTTTCCAATCAAGACTTGCCCTTTAAAAAAACTTTTGCTTTCAGTTGGGCTAGGGTTAAAGAATTTCCAAATTAGTCTAAATAGAGTTAAGTAAAAAACAGTAATTCCGATTAATATATGAATATTTTCTAATTCAATTCTCTGATCAGAAAATTCCAATCCTACTAAATAAAAACCAAAGGGAACTTGCACCAAAAGGACAATAAAGGTAATCCAATGAAACAATTTAGCTAGTAGACCATATTTGTCAAAACTGTTAAAAAATTGCATACTAAATTATTAATTATATATGTTTAAAATCAAAACGATAGTTGTCGCAACATTTATCTTAATTTCACAGCAATTATATGCCGCTCAGTCTGTTGAAGAAATAATAAAAGGTAGAAAAGCAATGTTTAGTGAAAACTACCAAAATGCAAAAAAAATATCAATTCTATTGAAATCTAAAAAAATTGAAGAAGCAAAACCTTTAATGAAAAAAATTTCAGATAACTACAAAAAACTTTTAGATTATTTTCCTGAAAATACAAAAGAAGGTTTTAAAACAGAAGCGCTACCAAGCATTTGGGAAAATAAAGACGAGTTCAACGCTTTAATGCAAAAAGCTTCAGATGATATGTTAAAGCTAGCTAAAGCAATAGATACTGCAGATGACCTTCGAGCAGTTCAAAAAGAACTTATGTGGAGTAATTGTTCGGCTTGTCATAGTAGATTTAGAGCACCACATTAAATTTAAATGCAACTTCTACCCCTAATATTATTCGGTATAGCTACAGCTTTCTCTCCTGGGCCAAATAATATTATGACATCTTATACAGCTTTTAATTTTGGATTTAGAAAAGCCATTCCTACAATGCTAGGAGTTATAATTGGATGGACGCTTTTAATTATTCTTTTGCAACTAACTTCTGGAGCTATTTTTCAAAAGTATGCATTTATTCAAACTACAATTAAAATATTAGGATCTATTTACTTGTTATATATGGCATACAAATTATCTTTTGCAGGACAAACAAAAGATAAAAAAATTGATCCAAAACCAGTAACTTTTTTGAATACTTTTTGGTTTCAATTCGTTAATCCTAAAAGCATTATAGTTGGATTAACCTCAATTTCTTTATTTATTGATACACAAAATAATTACCTAAGAGACTCAATTGTTTTAACATTTGTTTGGTTTTTGATGGCTGTAGGAAGCCAAACAACCTGGTGTTTAATGGGAAAATATATGAGAAAATTCGCCACAAGTGATAAATTTATAAAGAATTTTAATTATACAATGTCTTTTTTACTTATCGTTTGTGTAATTTTGTTCTATGTATAGCCAATGAAATTTAATAGTAAAAACACATTTAAATCATTAGATAGCATCTCATCATCTGGTAAAGAGTTTAAAATTTTTAGTTTAAAAAAAGCAGAAAGTAACGGACTAGACGGGATTTCTAAACTACCAATATCTCTGAAAGTCTTACTTGAGAATCTATTAAGACACGAAGATGGAGTTTCAGTTGACGAAAAACAAATTTTAGCAATTAAAGATTGGTTAAAAAATAAAAAATCAAATACAGAAATCGCCTATAGGCCAGCAAGAGTCTTGATGCAAGATTATACTGGAATACCTGCAGTCGCTGATTTAGCTGCCATGAGAGACGCTGTAAAAAATAAAAATAAAGATCCTGAAAAGATTAATCCTCTTTCGACAGTAGATTTAGTAATAGACCACTCAGTGATGGTAGATGAATATGCATCTGGAAAATCATTTGCAAGAAATGTCGAAAAAGAATTTTCTAGGAATGGGGAAAGATATTCATTTTTAAAATGGGGACAAAAAGCATTTGATAACTTTAGGGTAGTCCCTCCTGGTACAGGAATATGTCATCAGGTTAATTTAGAATATTTATCCAAAGTTGTGTGGTCATCTAAAAGTGATGGCGTTTTATACGCTTATCCAGATACATTAGTAGGAACTGACAGTCATACTACAATGGTAAACGGATTATCAGTTTTGGGATGGGGAGTTGGTGGTATTGAAGCTGAAGCCGCAATGTTGGGTCAACCAATATCAATGCTAATACCTGAAGTGATTGGTGTGGAGCTTAAAGGAAAATTAAAAGAAGGTACAACTGCAACTGACTTAGTACTTACTATTGTTGAAATTTTGAGAAAAAAAGGTGTAGTTGGAAAATTTGTAGAGTTTTATGGGGAAGGATTAAAAAATCTTACATTAGCAGATAGAGCAACAATAGCTAATATGGCTCCTGAATATGGAGCAACTTGTGGATTTTTCCCTGTAGATAATGAAACTTTAAAATATTTAAAATTATCGGGTAGAGATGATCAAACTATATCTTTAGTTGAAAATTATTGTAAAGAGCAAGGATTATGGGCAAATAACGATATTTCGTTCACTGACGTTGTTAAATTAGATGTAAGCACAGTAGTCACAAGCATATCAGGACCTAAAAGACCTCAAGACAAAGTTCTATTAACAAACTCTGCAACTGATTTCGCTAAGGTATATAAAGAAAATACAAAAAGAGATAAGCAAGTTACAGCAAAAGTTAAAGGAGTCGATTTTGAAATTACTGATGGTGATATCGTAATTGCTGCAATAACATCATGCACTAATACATCTAATCCAAGTGTTTTAATAGGAGCAGGGCTTTTAGCAAAGAAAGCTTATGAGAAAGGATTAAAAGTAAAACCTTGGGTCAAAACTTCTTTAGCGCCAGGCTCACAAGTTGTAACTGATTATTTGGCGAAAGCTGGTTTAAACAAATATCTAGATGAATTAGGATTTAACTTAGTTGGGTATGGGTGCACTACTTGTATTGGTAATTCCGGTCCTTTAAATAAAGATATTTCTGATGCAATAAATCAAAACGATTTATATGCAGTCTCAGTTTTATCTGGCAACAGAAATTTTGAGGGTAGAATAAGTCCAGATGTTAAAGCAAATTATTTAGCTTCACCTCCGTTAGTAGTTGCATATGCGATTGCAGGAACTATGAATTTCGATTTATATAAATCATCTCTAGGAAAAGATAAAAATGGAAAAGATGTTTTTCTTAAAGACATTTGGCCAAGTAATAAAGAGATTGAAGAAATTATGTTAACTTCTTTAGATTCTGAAATGTTTAAAAAAAGGTATTCTAATGTCTCAGAAGGCCCTAAGGAATGGAGAGAAATAAACACTGTAGATAGTGATATTTATAATTGGCAAGAAAATTCAACTTATGTGAAAAGGCCGCCATTCTTCGATGATCTTCCTGATAAACCTGAGGGATTTAAACCAATAAATGATGCTCGAATTTTATTAGTTCTAGGAGATACGGTTACAACAGATCACATATCACCGGCTGGAAGTATAAAAAAGGAGAGCCCTACAGGAGATTATTTTGAAAAGTATCAAATTCAGCAAAAAGATTTTAATTCCTATGGTGCTAGAAGAGGAAATCACGAGGTTATGATGAGAGGAACTTTTGGTAATGTTAAAATTAGAAACGAAATGGCTCCAGGCACAGAAGGCGGGTTCACAATATTATATCCAGAGGGTAAACCCATGAGCGTTTATGAAGCTGCGATGGAATATAAAAAGAGAAATGATGATTTAGTTGTAATAGCTGGTAAAGAATATGGAACTGGCTCCTCAAGAGATTGGGCAGCAAAAGGAACAAAATTAATTGGAATAAAAGCTGTTTTAGCAGAAAGTTTTGAGAGAATACATAGATCAAACTTAGTTGGCATGGGTGTTTTGCCTCTACAATTTAAAGATGGCTTTGATAGAAAAAAATTAAATATAACAGGCGCTGAACTTATAACAGTGATTGATATAAAAGATGGGGTAAAGCCAAGAGAGGAAGTAACTTGTGAGATTAAATATAAAGATGGAACAAGTAAAAAAATTCAAGTGTTATGCAGAATCGATACAGCAAATGAAGTTGAGTACTATAAAAATGGTGGAATACTTCAGTATGTTTTAAGAAATATGCTTAATTAACCTATTTTAAACGCAGAATTTTTTTTCCAAGATCATTGGCACTTAACCAAGCGCTTTCAACTTTAGATCCAATAAACCAATCTGCGCATACTCCAATTCTTGTTTTTCTATCCCAATAACTTTTGTAAGGCGAACCTTTTGAATTATAAGAGTATTTCCAACCATGAGTTTTCTTAAATATTATTTTATTTTTTTTTACTCCTGTAAAGTTGATGAATTTAGAAATTAATAAGTTTTCAACTTTATTATTTATTTTATAAATATTAATTTTCTTTTTTGCCCATTTTACTGTTGATTGTATTGTCCAAAGACCAACTGATGACCTAAACCTTTTTTTACTATTCTCATAGGCAATCCATGCTAAAATATCATCATTGAATTTGATACTACTAATTGGAATATCTTTTTGATTTTTAACAGCAATCATAGTTGTTATGTTTGGCTCCATATCTACCTTAAGATTCAAAATTTTTTTATCTAGAAATTTTTTGGCTAAAATTTTTAATTGAGGAAAAGGGCATGTAAAAATAATTGATTTTGACTTAATCACTTCATTATTTGTTAATGTAATTTCCCAAAAATAATTATTATTAAAAATATTTTTCACCTCAGATTGATATTTTTGATCAATGCCTTTTAAGTAATATTTAGAAATTGCATTATTACCAATTCTTCCTATGAATTTTTGATTATTATCTTTTTTTTCGAAGGTAAAATCTAAATGGTTTCCATCCCAAATTTTTAAAATTTTTTTTTTATTCAGTTGATTTATAAAATTTTTAAATTTTTCAGTTTTTGGAGATATATATTGAACGCCATGATCAAAACTTAAATTATCTTTAAATCTTTTGTTTGAAGCTCTCCCACCTGGTCCTCTTGCCTTATCAAGTATTTGAACAGAGTATTTTTTTGAAAGAAGGTTGGCTATCGTAGAGCCAGAAATACCTGACCCTATAATACAAAAATCTAACATTATAAGAATAAAAACTTATACTTTTCGTTTATTGAAAGGACTTCATAGCTTACAAGTCCTCCAATAATTAATTGAATTGAAATTATTAAAATTACAAATAAGCCTAGATAACCAAGCCACATATGTTTTTTAATATATTCAGCAAAAAAACTTGCTAGGGTAGCTATTAAAAACACTGATAATAGTAAACCTATCACCATTAAATGAAAATTACCCTTAGAAGCTGCAACAACAGCAATAGTATTGTCAAAACTTAATGTAAGATCTGCAATTAAGACTTGATAAACTCCCATGCTAAAACTTTTAGTTTCAGAGGACTTAAGTTGTGGTGTCTTAATTTTATTTTTTCCAAAAAAGTCTTGTCTCAAATTGTTAATAACCCATAAAAGCAAAACGCCGCCAAGGATTTTAATCCAAGCAAATTCAAACAGATAATTAGCCCCCGAAGCAAATACAATTCTAAACAAGAATGCTGCAGCAACACCCCATGCTATAATTTTTCTTCTATTTTCTGTTGCAAATCCTGCAGCGATTAAACCTATTATGATCGCGTTATCCGCAGCCATAACTATATCTATGAGGATTATTTGTATTGAGATGATTACTTGCTCTAACATTCGAGATACAATGTATATAAGGTTCTTAGGATATATTAAAGTATAAAATGGAACTATTAAAAAGCTCTTCAAAATTTTCAAAAAAACAAATATTTTTGTTGTCCATACCGGTTTTTTTTTCAAACATAGCTATACCACTAGTTGGAATGGTTGATACTGGGTTAATGGGAAATCTTGGTGAAACTAAATATTTGGCTGCAACTAGTGTTGCCACTTCAGTAATGACGATGATTATTTGGAGCTTTGGGTTTTTAAGAATGGGAACAGTAGGTATAGTTGCTCAAGCTTTTGGGAGGAGCGATTATAGAGAAATAGTTAAAACATTACTCAGAAATTTCGTAATTGCTTTAGTAGTTGCTTTTATTATCCTTATTTTTACTCCTTTGATTAAAAGTTTGATAAACCATTTTTTTTCTACTTCAAATGATACTGAAGTTTTAATTAATACTTATTTAAATGTAAGAGTTTTTTCTGTTCCAGCGGAACTTGTCATTTATATCTTAATTGGATTTTATTTAGGAATTCAAAAAACCAAAATCTCAAGTCTTTTAATAATTATAATGTCGATATTAAATATTGTCTTTAGCTCCTTGTTAGTTTTGTCTTTTAATCTAAACGTATTTGGAGTTGCTTTAGGTACTTTAATAGCAAGTTATATAACTGTTACAATTTTTTTAATTTTTACTTACAATTACATTATAAAAAAATTTAAAGTAATACCTAAGTTTGATAATTTAATTATTAGATCAAAACTTTTAAAACTTTTTAATATAAATTTAGATATTTTTATAAGAACTTTATTTCTTACTTTTTCATTCTTATGGATCACTTATTTAGGATCTAAAATAGGAGAAGATTATCTTGCAGTAAATACAATTTTACTACAATTCATAATCCTAGCAGCATTTTTTTTAGATGCGTATGCTTTCTCAACTGAGGGAGTTGTAGGTTTTGCAATAGGTAGGAGAAATGAAAAATCTTTTTTAACTGTAGTAAAAAATTCAATGCAATTAAGTTTTATTACTGCAGTAATAATTTCTCTATTTTATTTAATCTTTTTTAAAGAGATAATATATATTATCACCGACATTGAAATTTTAAGATTTATTTCTTTTCAACATATTTTATGGGTCATAATAATTCCTCCAGTTGCATGTTTTTGCTATCAATTAGATGGTATATTTATTGGGGCCTCTCAAACAAAAGAGATAAGAAATGCGATGATTGTTTCCGTGCTAGGTTACATTGGAGTTTCTATTTTACTTACTAGATACCTCGGAAATCATGGTATATGGTTTTCTCTTTTACTGTTTATGATATTTAGAGCAGCTACTTTACAATTTTATTTTAAAAATATTTTAAAAAAATTTTAAATGTATTTTTTGTATAAAATTCCTGGATATATTTTACTTTTATTTGGAGGTTTTTGTTTAAGTTGGGGAGGATTTATTGTTAGGTCTTTTGAACAATCAACTGTATGGGAAATACTTTTTTTAAGATCATTCTTTTTTTTATTAGCACTCTCAATATTTTTAATAAGTATTTACAAAAAAAATACTTTTAAAATTATAAAAGAGTCTGGATACCCTGCAGTTTTGGGTGGTCTTATTATGTCTTTTAGCTTTGTAGCTTTCGTTGTAGCCATGACTAATACCACAGTTGCAAATGTTGTTTTTATAATTAGTACTCAGACAATGTTCTTAGCTATTTTCGGATATTTTTATCTTAAAGAAAAAGTTTCATTAATTGGAACTAGTTCAATTTTTTTAGCTATGAGTGGAATATTAATCATGGTTGGTGACTCAATATCAACAGGTTCTTTGTTTGGAAATATCGTTGCATTAGCAATACCTATTAACTTTGCCATTTATGTAATGATAATAAGAAAAAATTCTAAGATAGATATGGTACCTGCTATGTTTTATTCTGGAATATTTAGTTTAATATATGGTTATTTTTTATCCGAGTCTTTTCAATTTACTCAACATGATATCTTTATGGGATTCTTATTGGGAGTGCCCCAATTAGCGTTGGGATTTATTTGTATAACAATTGGATCTAGGACTACACCTTCAGCGACAGTAGGTCTTCTTATGTTAATGGAGACACTTTGTGGCCCGCTATGGGTATGGCTATTCCTTAATGAAATTCCTCCAATTAGTGTATTTCTTGGAGGAACAGTCATCATTTTAGCAATAATATTAAAGAGTTTTGATAAAAAACGTAGCAAGACCTGAATAATTTGCATTTGACTTTTTACTATATTTAGAGGAGAGTCCGCTTCGTAACGGGAGAGACCATTTTGGCGCCGAAGGAGCAACCACCCCGGAAACTCTCAGGCAAAAGGACCGTTACCGTAATAACTCTGGAAAGCAGGCGAAAGCCTCACCGAAGGATTAAATCTCTCAGGTACATAGACAGATGGGGTTAGATAAGAGTTATTATGGAAGTACAAAAAACAGCTTTATACAATTATCATAAAAATTTAGGAGCAAAGTTTGTTCCGTTTGCTGGCTATGAAATGCCTATTCAATATAAAGATGGTATTGTTAAAGAACATATTTCTACAAGAACACACGCTGGATTTTTTGATGTCTCACATATGGGGCAATTTTTTTTAGAAGGGGATGAAACATTAATAGAGTCATTAGAGAAAATTATACCAGCAGATTTAAAAAATTTGAAAATTAATCATTCAAAATATTCTTTTTTACTTAATAATGAAGGTGGAATAATTGATGATTTAATTATTACGAGAACAGAAAAAGGTTTTTGTATAATCTTAAACGCAGCTTGTAAGGAAAATGATATAAAACAAATTTCTCAATTTTTAAAAAAACATCATAAACATCTTTTAAACAACGATTTATCTTTAATAGCGTTACAAGGACCTAAATCTGTAGAGATTTTAGAAAAATTAATTCCAGGCGTTGCTAATTTAAAATTTATGACAGGAAACAATTTTGAGTATGAAGGTGAAAATCTTTATGTAACAAGATCTGGATATACAGGTGAAGATGGTTTTGAAATCTCAATTTCAAACACAAAAGTTGAAAAGCTTATCGATTACTTAATTTCAAATGAAGTTAAACCGATAGGTTTAGGAGCTAGAGATACATTAAGATTAGAGGCAGGTCTGTGTTTATATGGTCATGATTTAAATGAAAAAATAAATCCAGTAGAGGCTAATTTAAAATGGGCTATAGCAAAAAAAAGGAAAGAAGTTGGCGGCTTTAATGGATGGGAAAAAATAAAAAATTTATTAGCAAACGGAAGTGAAAAAATTAGAGTTGGTATAAAGCCAGATGGAAAAGTTATAGCTAGAGAAAATACGAAAATCTTTTCGTCAGATAATAATGAAATAGGATTCGTTACTAGCGGTACTTTTGGCCCGAGTGTGAACGCTCCAGTTGCAATGGGATATGTTAAATCAGAATTTTCTGAAATAGGTACATCTATTCAGCTTGAAGTAAGAGGAAAAAAATATGGGGGTAAGATTTCTGAACTTCCATTTTATAAAAAAAGTTATGTTAAATAAGGGGAAACAAATATGAGTGAAAAAAAATTTTCTAA
>ENA-OSEY01003297-OSEY01003297.1-marine-metagenome-genome-assembly--contig:-NODE-3297-length-10008-cov-3.908267_pt1 | contig 10008 bp, 6 predicted proteins | sample MGYA00248465_ERZ534230 | MGnify/ENA primary metagenome ERZ534230 (study PRJEB26409, sample SAMN06344110) | marine metagenome | isolation source: Sea water from surface | place: Atlantic Ocean:Southern...
GAAGCAGAAAATATTAAGAAACTCTATCCTAATTGATCTTGGCTCATATCTTCAGGATTAATACCTGCAACTTTAACAGGTTTTTTCATAGCGTCTCTTCTGAATGGTTCACCTAATTCTTGATTTAAGATAACTTCTATAAAAGTTGTAACACCATTTGCTTGCTCATCGCATGCAATTCTCAAAGAGTTGGTTAGTTCGTCCATAGATTTGACTGTAACTCCTTTAAGGCCACAACCCTCAGCAACTTTTGCATAGCTTAAATCTGGGTCTAATTCAGTTCCAACAAAATTATCATCATACCAAAGTATAGAATTTCTTTTTTCCGCACCCCATTGGTAGTTTCTAAAAATTACCATTGTAATAGCTGGCCATTCATCTCTAGCACATGATGTCATTTCATTCATACTGATACCAAATGCGCCGTCGCCTGCGAAGCCAACAACTGGTATATCAGGGCAGCCAATTTTAGCACCTAATACAGAAGGAAAGCCATAACCACAAGGGCCAAACAGCCCAGGAGCAAGATATTTTCTTCCTTCCTCAAATGTTGGATAAGCATTTCCAATAGCACAATTGTTTCCAATGTCTGATGATATAATCGCCTCTTTTGGGAGCCCATCCTGAATAGCTCTCCATGCCATTCGAGGTGACATACGGTCAGAATCTCTTTCTCTTGCATCATTATTCCAAGTTGTTCCAGGATCATCATCTTCATGATCCATACTACTTAATGTTTGCAACCATGCTGATTTTGTTTGATGAATAAGAGCTTTGCGTTCTTCTCTATTTTTATTTCCTGCATCCGAAGATAAATTTTTGAGAATTTGTTGCGCAACAAGTTTAGCGTCACCACAGATACCAACTGATACTTTTTTTGTTAATCCAATTCGATCAGAATTGATATCGACTTGGATTATAGATGCATCTTTAGGCCAGTAATCAATTCCATAGCCTGGCAAAGTCGAAAAAGGATTTAGTCTCGTGCCGAGTGCCAATACAACATCAGCTTTAGCAATAAGTTCCATCGCAGCTTTTGACCCATTATATCCTAAGGGTCCCACAGCAAGAGGATGACTACCTGGAAAGCTATCATTATGCTGATAACCAGATGCAACTGGGGAGTCTAATCTTTCAGCAAGTAATTTACAGTCCTCAATGGCATTTGCCAAAACCACTCCCGCACCTGACAAAATAACTGGAAAACTAGCATTTGATAATAATTCAGATGCATTCTTAATGGCTTCTACTCCTCCAGAAGGTCTTTCAAATTTTATAATTGGAGGAATTTCAATATCGATAACCTGTGTCCACATATCTCTTGGAATATTTATTTGAGCAGGAGCTGATCCTCTGAAAGCTTTTGATATTACACGGTTTAGAACTTCTGCAACTCTTGTTGGATCTCTTACTTCTTCTTGATAGCACACCATATCTTTGAATAAAGCCATTTGTTCAACCTCTTGAAAGCCACCTTGACCTATAGTTTTGTTTGCTGCTTGCGGAGTCACCAAGAGCATTGGAGTATGATTCCAATATGCAGTTTTAATGGGTGTAACAAAGTTCGTAATCCCTGGTCCATTTTGAGCAATGCACATCGACATCTTACCTGTCGCTCGTGTGTATCCATCAGCGATAATCCCGCCATTGGTCTCATGAGCAACATCCCAAAAAGTAATTCCTGCTTTTGGGAACAAATCAGAGATTGGCATAAAAGCAGATCCAATAATGCCAAAAGCATGTTGTATACCATGTTTTTGAAGAACTTTTACAAAAGCTTCCTCAGTAGTCATTTTTGTCATCCGAAAACCTCTTAATTTAATATCTTATTACGCTCAGGATCATAAAAACATTTTCTTGAACCTATAGCTTTATACTTAATACCAGCTACTTCAATTTCAAATTTTTGCTCATTGATCATTTTGTCTATTGCATCATCATTAGGACCAGAAATATATCCCATTGCCAATGATTTGTCTAAATAGAAACCATACATTCCAGAGCTTATTTCTCCTACCCGATCTCCGTTGAAGTAAATAGGCTCATTATGATAAAGAAGTACATCTCGAGTTTCTAAAGAAAAATTGAGTTTTCTTCTTTTTAGACCATCCTCTAAACTTTTCTCAATTGCCTCCTGACCATGAAAAGGATCTTTTTTATTCAAGTTTACGCAAAAACCTACACCTGCCTCATAAGGGTTTTCTTCAACAGTAATGTCATGACCCCAATGCAAGTAACCTTTTTCCATTCTTAGTGAATTCAAAGCATGGTAACCGGCCAACTTTGGTTTCAACTGACTTCCATTTCCGTAAACTGAATTAAATAAATTAACTAATTGATCAATTGGTACATAAATTTCAAAACCTTGTTCGCCAACGTAAGTTAATCTATTTAATCTACATTCAATATTCTTTATTCTTACCTTTTTAGAGAATCCAAAGGGTATACTTTCATTTGAAATATCATCATTGGATAAAGATTGTATTAGCATCCTAGCATTAGGACCCATTACTGAAAGGCAGCCAAATTTGTGAGTAACATCATTTAAACTAACATCTCCAAATTTTTTTGATAAATTCATCATCCAGTATAGGTCTTTATTGTGAGAGGTTGGTGATGTTATAAATAAAAATTTATCTTTTTCTATTCTGGTAATTGTTATATCTGCTTCAGTTCCACCTAAATGATTTAACATTTGTGTATATACAATTTTTCCAACAGATACATTCATCTCGCTTACACAAACGTAATTTAAAAATGGGAGGGAGTCTTTGCCTTCAATAATAAATTTAGAAAATGAAGTTTGATCAAAAACACCTACATTATTTCTGACATGATGACATTCTGTTCGTACATTTTCAAACCAGTTTTGTCTACCATATGAATATTTGTATTTCGCTTTACTTTTGTCTTCTGCATACCAATTTGCCCTTTCCCATCCAGCTAATTCTCCAAAACATGCACCATGGTTTTCCAAGTCTGTATGAAGAGGTGATTTAATTTGATCTCTTGAAGTCTCATACTGATAAAATGGCCAGTGAATTTTGTATAAGAGACCCAATGATTCAGTGCTCCTTTCTCGTAAATAGTTATCATTGTCTTGAAAGTCTAATACTCTCGCAATATCAACGTCCCACAAGTCAATATTGCTCATGTCATTTATAATCCATTCTGCCATAACCTTACCAACGCCACCCGCTGATTGAACACCAATTGAATTAAAACCAGTTGAAACAAAAACATTATCCTTGTAGGGAACTTTTCCTAGGTAGTACCGATCATCAGGTGTAAAGCTTTCAGGTCCATTAAAATATGTTTGAATTCCAATTTCATTTAAAATTGGGAGTCTTTCCATAGCATTCAACAATGTTGGACCAAAATGATCTAGGTCGTTTGGCAAACTATCAAATTCAAAATCTTTTGGAATTCCCTTCATGCCCCATGGCTTTGCCTTCACTTCAAATGCTCCTATTAATAATTTACCAGCATCTTCTTTGACATAAATTTGTGAGTCTGGGGCTCTAAGAACAGGAAGATTTTTTATAATATCTTCTGAAAACTCGGTAAGCGCATAGAAATGTTCACACGCATGAAGTGGAATATTTACACCACACATTTTTCCAACTTCTCTGCTCCACATACCTGAGGTAATAACAATTTTTTTACATTTAATTTCTCCTAACTCGGTAAGAACTTTAGTAATTTTATTTTCTTCCTGCTCGAAACCCAATACTGCATTGTGTTCAATTATTTTTCCGCCCATTTTTTTTGTTTCTTTAGCAAGGCACATGGTTACATCCACTGGGTTGATCTGGCCATCTTTAGGGAGATAAAATCCACCTTTTATTCCTTTAAGATCAATTAATGGATACTTACTTTTAATTTCATCTAAACCTACCTCCTCAACCTCAAGTCCAAAATGTCGACCCATTGAAGCTGATCTTCTCAATTCCTCAAGCCTTTCTTCATTCTCAGCAATTGAAATTGATCCATTCTGAACCATGCCCGTAGATAGATCTTTTTCTTGATCAAGTTCACAATAAAGATCTGTTGAATACTTAGCCATCATTGTTAAATTTTTTGAAGATCTTAATTGACCTACAAGTCCTGCTGCATGCCAAGTAGTTCCGCATGTCAGAGATTTGCGTTCTAAGAGAACTGTATCAATATTTTTTTTTGATAAATGATATGCAATGCTACAGCCTACAACTCCTCCTCCAATAACGACAACCTCAGCTTCATGAGGAAGATTAGGCTTAGAAGTCATATTTAATATTTTACTAGAACTTCCTTTATTCTTTGAAGCATTTCATCTATATGTTTTTCTTCAGCAATTAGAGCGGGCGCAACAATACCTGCATCACCTGTAAATTTTATATGTACGCCATTAGCGAATGTTTTCTTTTGAGCGTCATATCCTCGAACACCCGGATTTTTATCTACAGCTAAATCAAAAGCTGCCATCATGCCGTCACCTCTTACATCAGTTACTATCGGTATATCTTGAAACGCATCAAAGACAGCATCAAGAAAATATGATGACATTTTTTCTGCTCTTGCAAAAACATCTTCCTTTTCATAAATGTCTAGCGTTGCATGAGAAGCGGCAACACAAGCAGGATGTCCTGAATATGTATAACCATGAAAAAATTCAACACCATGTTCTGGGCCATTGTCCACGATTGCATTGTATATTTTATCTGAAACCCCGACCGCTCCCATTGGCTGAGCGCCGTTAGTAATTGCTTTAGCCATAGTTATCATGTCTGGTTGAACATTGTATTTATCAGCGCCAAATGCTTTTCCAGTTCTTCCAAAACCAGTGATTACTTCGTCAAAAACAAGAACTATTCCAAACTTATCACAAATCTCTCTTAGTCTTTCGAGGTAACCTTTTGGAGGGACAATAGTTCCAGTTGATCCAGCTATTGGCTCAACAAAACAACCGGCTATAGACTCCGGACCGTACATTTCGACAAATCTTTGAAGATCTTCAGCTAAATGTGCTCCAGACTCAGGCTGTCCTTTTGTATACTTATTCTCTTCAAGCCAAGTATGTCTAAGATGAATAACTCCAGGCATAGTCGCTGTAAATATTTCTCTATTTTTTATCATTCCACTTAGAGATGTGCCTCCAATATTAACTCCGTGATAAGCTCTCTCACGAGATACAAATCTTACTCGTTGAGATTGGCCAATTGCATGCTGGTATGCTTGTATAATTTTTATTGCTGAGTCAATCGCCGTTGATCCACAGATTGTAAAAAAAACATTGTTGAGGTCACCCGGCAATAATTTTGCAACTTTTTCTGCAAGTGAGAATGCAGGTAAATGTGAAACTTGGAAACTTGGTGAATAGTCGAGCTTCAAAAGTTGTTGATGAACAGCTTCTGCAATCTCTTTTCGACCATGGCCAAGTGGTACACAAAAAAGACCTGAAGATGCATCGATAACTTGATCACCTTTATGGTTCCAATAATAAACACCCTCACCTCTATCTAATAATCTAGGTTCTTTCTTAAAATCTTTATTAGCAGTAAAAGGTAAAAAATAATTTTCAAGCGAATTAGTTGTGGGTGTTGTATTGGCCATAAGTTTCCTTTCGAATAAAAAACTGAATTAAAGATTATAGTACTATTATTTATGCTGCTTGACTAGATTTACCACTGCCGTGAAAATTTTCATTTTTGGCAGCCATGTCCCTCAGAAGTTTACATGGAGTAAACCTTTCACCATATTTTTGAGCAAGTTTGTCAGCTTCAGCAACAAACTCTTTTATCCCTATCATATCTATGAAAGATAAAGGTCCGCCAGTCCACGGAGCCATACCCCAGCCAAGAATTGCCCCAACATCCGCATCTCTTACATCCGTAAGCACGCCTTCTTCGTAACACTTGGCAGTTTCTAGTGCTTGAATATATAGAAATCTCTTTTTTAATTCTTCAGCATCAGGCTGTTCATCTGCCTGCTTGCATAAGTTGGATAATTCGGGCCATAAAAACTTCTTTCCATTTTCTGGATATTCATAAAAGCCTTTATTATTTTTCTTTCCATAGCGCCCTTGTTTTTCGACCATCTCCTCAAGTATTTTGTGCATCGGTGTTATCGGGTACTCTTTACCCTCAGCTTCCATATCTTTTTGTGTTTGAGTTGTAACTTTCCAAGCAAGATCAAGAGCTACAGCATCTGATAAAGCTAGAGGAGCCATCGGCATACCAGTCATTTTACCCGCATTCTCAATTAGTGCAGGATTGATACCCTCTGTTAACATCGCAACTCCCTCACCAGTATATGTTCCAAATACCCTACTTGTGTAAAAACCACGACTATCATTAACGACAATTGGTGTTTTTTTAATCTTTTGAACGTAGTCCATTGTCTTAGCAAGTGTCTCTTGAGAGGTTTCTTTTCCCATTATAACTTCAACTAGTGGCATTCTTTCAACCGGTGAAAAATAATGAATCCCAATAAAATTAGCAGGTCTTTGAGATTTTTCTGCAAGCCCAGATATAGGAAGAGTTGATGTATTTGATCCAAATACTGCATCGTCTGCAATCTGACTTTCAGCTTTTGCAGTTACATCGGCTTTAATATCTCTATTCTCAAAAACAGCCTCAACGATTAAATCTGCTCCTTTTAAATGAGCGTAGTCTGTTGTTGGCGTTATTAAACTTAAAAGTTTTTCTTTTTTTTCTTCTGTAGTTTTCTTTTTGCTCAATAATTTGTTAAGAATATTTTCTGAGTACTCTTTACCCTTATCTGCAGCCCCTTGATCAACATCAATCAAGACAACCTCTATTCCAGCTTTAGCGGTTACATAAGCTATTCCAGCTCCCATTAATCCTGCGCCAAGTATTCCGATCTTTTTTACGTCATATTTATCAAATTCTTTAGGTCTTCTTGCGCCCTTACTTAATGCTTGCATGTTCACAAATAAACTTCGAACCATGTTTTGTGCACGTGGATCCATAACAACTTTTGTGAAATACCTCGCTTCAATGCGTAGTCCTGCATCGATTGGAACTTGAACTCCTTCATATACAGCAGACAAGATTGCAGTTTGAGCTGGATAATTATTATAAGAATTTTTTCTAAGAGAAGATGAGGCTGCCGCCCAAAGCATCATTCCCTTAGGTGTATATGGAAGTCCTCCAGGAAATTTGTAACCCTTTTCATCCCATGGCTGAACTGCTTTACCACCATCAATAATATATTTTTTTGCAGCATCAATAAGGTCTTTCTCATCAACAACTTCATTTATTAGACCTGCAGCAAGTGCTTTCTTCGGAGTAAGAGGTGTGCCAGCAAGAAGAAAACCCATCATTTCTTGAGTAACACCAGCTAGTCTTGGTACTCTTTGAGTGCCACCAGCGCCAGGGATTAATCCCACTTTTGCTTCAGGCTGACCAATTTGAATTTTATCATTGTCAATTGCAACTCTATAATGACATGAAAGGCAAATTTCAAACCCCCCACCTAAAGCATGACCATTAATAGCGGCGACGAAGGGCTTACCAGATGTTTCCATGTTTCTGAAAAGCATCTGCATTTCCATATTTCCATTATAAATTTTTTCTGCAGCTTTTACTTTATCTTCATTGACTTTATCAAATCCAAACACATCTGACGATGTAAGATCTGCCCCAGCTATAAAAGCATCCTTAGCACTTCTGAGAACAATACCTTTAACATTGTCATCTTTGATACATTTTTCGATAATTTCTTTATATTCTGCAATTGATCGAAGATTAAGAACATTCATTGATCTATCTTCTAGATCCCAGGTAACAACAGCAATGCCATTGCTGTCTATTTCGTAACTTACATCAGCCATATGTCTTATTCCTTATTTTAAACGCGCTCTATAACGGTAGCAGTTCCCATACCGCCACCAACACATAACGTTGCTAAGGCAGTAGATTTGTTTGATCTCTCAAGTTCATCAAGAACTGTTCCAAGTATCATTGCTCCTGTTGCACCAAGTGGGTGGCCCATTGCAATAGCTCCACCATTAACATTGATGTCAGAGTGATCAATTCCCATGTGGTCAAGGTATCTCAATACGACAACCGCAAATGCTTCATTTAGCTCCCATATATCAATGTCACCTTTATTCATGCCAAGATTCTTCAATAACTTATCAGAAACGTAACCTGGTCCAGTAAGCATAATGCTTGGCTCAGATCCAATTGAAGCAAAACCTTTTATTTTAGCTCTCGGCTTCAAACCATGTTTCTCACCCATTTCTTTGTTGCCTAATAAAATACCCGCAGCTCCATCGACAATACCAGAAGAGTTTCCTGCAGTATGGACATGATTTACTTTTTCTACCTCTGGATACCTTTGCTGAATGGTAGCATCAAATCCAGCCATTTCACCCATCATTGCAAACGAAGGATCTAATGAGCCTAATGATTGCATTGTAGCATCAGGTCTCATGTGTTCATCATGATCTAGTATAGTAAGTCCATTAATATCCTTTACTGGAGTAATGGATTTATCAAACCTTTTCTCATCCCAAGCTTTTTTTGCTCTCTTTTGACTTTCAACAGCATAACTATCTACATCATCTCTTGAGAAACCAAATTTTGATGCAATCATATCTGCACTAATACCTTGAGGAACAAAATAGTTTTTAATTGCTACTGAAGGATCTGCAACCATTGCTCCACCATCAGATCCCATTGGAACTCTTGACATAGACTCAACACCGCCACCAATTGACATTTGAGCTTGACCAGACATTACTTGTGCTGCGGCCATATTTGTAGCCTCTAGTCCTGAAGCACAGAACCTGTTTATTTGAACTCCTGAAACGGATTGATCAAAATCTGAATTAAGAACTGCTGATCTTGCAATATTTGCTCCCTGTTCTCCAACTGGGGCAACACAACCTAAAACAACATCATCTACATCAGATGTGTCTAAGTTATTTCTTTCTTTAATATTGTTTAATACTTGAGTAGACAGCTCTAAAGCTGTTACTTCATGTAACGTTCCATTTTTCTTTCCCTTGCCACGAGGGGTTCTAATCGCATCGTAAATATAGCAGTCAGTCATTTTAAAGCTCCATAGTTGAATGAGAATGACGATTATAGTTATTCAAAATGATCTAACAATACTAAAAAACTAGGCAAAAAAATTAATATTAATGATAAAGGTAAATAAAATCAGTACTTTAAGAGTAAGTTAAATATTCAAATTTCTATATCAAAATACTGAGTTGTGTCAGGAGAGCCATTTGCGTATTTATAAACTGGTTTGTTTTTTCCATAATTGGGTTGAAAAGTTGGTAATGCTATCAAAGATGATGAAACAGTTTGAAACCCCATATCTGTTTTAACGCACATCGCACTTAAGGGATCATTATTTTTGCTATATGTACTTCCAAGCAACATTTCCCAATCTTGCCACTCTTGTTTTGAGGGGTTTGGTTGATTTGATAATGAAAATTTTTCAAGATAGTTTTTAATTCTATCTGAACTTAAATCATTTCGGTCATAAGCAGTGATCATGGAAAGACCATCAGGTATATTAAAATATTCTATTGATTCACTATCTTCGTCTGACTTTATCCAATAAGCATTTAAATTATCTGCTATGAACATATTAAATCCCCTGTAAGAATTTTTCTCAATTTCAATCATTGCATTTAATGACTCAGATGCATCCGCATGTTCAAGAGCATCTAAAACTAATTCTCCACGACTTCTTTTGTCTGATGCGGGTCCAAGCGTGTTCATTCTGTTCATTATTGCTGCTACTAAACCATAATCATTTATTCCAAGCCATGTTCCACCAGCACTTAAATCTTTACCAGCGATTATATGTGGACGATCATCCCAATGTCTTCCAGGAGTAAGGCTTTCTCTGTCTGCCATCTCATCTCTATTAGCGCCTAATATTAGAGGCCACTCTTTATCCGATTGTTTTAAAATTACGATAGAACACATTTGATTTTTTCTATAATTTTACTAGTTTAATTTTACATGGAAAACAAAAAAACAG